>MDSX01023002.1_pt1 | contig 20405 bp, 16 predicted proteins | sample 811141 | NCBI WGS metagenome assembly MDSX01 (sample SAMN05326642, study PRJNA326480) | marine metagenome | isolation source: seawater | place: Atlantic Ocean: South East | collected 2010 | reverse complement strand
CAACATGGAATTCTTCGGGGCCCGGACAAAGTGTTGTTTCTACGACTGGGAAATATATGTTTACCCAGCCTGATGGTGCAAGTTCAATAAACTCAACAAGTATTACTACCCCATGGTTTGATTTAACAGCGCTAGACACTCCGGCAGTTTATTTTAAAAGTCATTTATATGGTGCTGCCATTCAATCTCTGTCTGTAGAAATCGATTTCGGCAATGGCTGGACGAGCGCCAGTGGCCCAAACACTTTGATATCTTTATCGCCAACACAGCAAAAAAATTCCCCTTGGCAACAAAACATTGTGAATCTGCTGCAATATCAAAATGATACCGTTAGATTTCGAATAACGGGAACTAGAAATGCCCCGCTTGCGAAAATTGCCGTTGATGATTTCTGTATTGATGAAGCTCCATTTTGTCCCCCTTTAGCCGCATCTTTTTATGATTATGGAAATTTTCTTTCCCGCGGGTTTGTAGCTTCTAATGTTCCTAACAATGCCCAGTGCACTTGGGATTTTGGTGATGGAAATACTGGAAACGGAACGCCTGCTTTCCATACCTACAGTACACCGGGATCATATAATGTGAAACTAACAATCCAGTTGCCCTGCGGCTCTGTTGACGATACGACTCAAATAGTGACCGTTTGCTCTGCGCTCGGGAATCCCGTTTTTACATTTCAAGAGAATGGGTTTACCTATGATTTCCAGGTATCATCAGGAGGAATCGGTGCCTCTGGTTTCATATGGGACTTTGGTGATGGGAGTTCTGGTTCAGGAGCATTAGTTTCTCATACCTACTCTTCTGGTGGTGTATATGATGTAACATTGAATTCTTATAATAGCTGCAGCGATACCAATAGCTATGTTATGACAATTGATATTTGTGACACGAATGCTACTATTCTAGCGAATTGGACTGCAAAATTAGTTTCTACCGGGCCCGCTGGGATGGTCATCAATTTTGATGCTGATGTTTCTTTGGGGGCCACTTTCTACAAATGGTATTTTGGCGATGGCGATTCAGGAGTGGGCAAAGTGGTAACGCACACTTACAATCCCCCAGGGCTCTTTTACAATGTCACTCTCGCGGTCTCAAACGATTGTAACGGAGCTGATGCTATTACAAAGTCATTGACAACAGTCGGGGTCAAGGAAGAAAATATTTCTGTTCTGAAAATTTGGCCAACCATACTCATGCCAGGTCAAAAACTTTACTTCTCTGATGTAAACTCCCAAGATTTCAGAAATAAGATTAAAATCATCGACTCTCTGGGAAGGTTAATGAATAATTACAGCATCTCTAATGGAATTGAAATCCCTAGTCATTGGCGGAGTGGGAGCTATTTCATAAAAATTGACGATAAAACCTTCAAGTTCTTTTTAGCGAAATAAAAAATCCTTGGCAAATCTTTATCGATTCACCAAGGATATAAAGTTGCCCCACTAGGACTCGAACCTAGACTGACGGTACCAAAAACCGCTGTCCTGCCTTTAGACGATGGGGCACCGTTTTGGGTCGACAAAGTTAATCAGTGAACCTTACCAGACAAGCGATTTTTATAATGGAATATTCCCATGTTTACGCTTTGGCGGCTCAACAGCTTTATTTTCCAGTATATCAAACGCTTTGATCAACTTAAAACGGGTCTCCTTGGGCTCTATTACTTCATCAAGAAAACCTCTCGCTGCAGCTTTATAGGGATTTGCAAACTCCGAGGCGTATTGGTTTTCTTTTTTCTTCCAAGTAGTCTCCGGGTCCTTTGAGTTTCGTATTTCGTCTTTAAAAATAATTTCTGCAGCACCCTTAGACCCCATTACAGCAATTTCAGCGCTAGGCCATGCATAATTCATATCTGCACCAATATGCTTGGAATTCATTACATCATATGCTCCGCCATAAGCCTTTCTCGTGATTACTGTAATCCGTGGGACGGTTGCCTCAGAAAAGGCGAAAAGAAGCTTAGCTCCATTTGTTATCACTCCATTCCATTCTTGATCTGTGCCCGGCAAAAATCCAGGTACGTCTTCAAGCACTAATAAAGGAATATTAAAAGCATCACAAAAGCGAACAAACCGAGCCCCTTTTCTGCTGGCTTCATTATCTAATACGCCAGCTAGAAATAAAGGCTGATTAGCCACTATGCCAATTGACCGACCCGCAAGACGAGCAAAACCCACAACTATATTTTCAGCCCAATTTTCATGGACTTCAAAAAAGGAATCTGAATCTACTATTTCATAGACAACCTCTCTCATATCGTACGATTTCTCGGAACTCATGGGAATTATTTTATCTAATACAGGTCTCAATTCATCCATGGATTCATAACCTAACTTGGGGACTGAATCTTTATAATTTTGAGGTAAAAATGATAGTAGTTTTTTAAAGCCTGCAATCGCTGTGGGTTCATCTTTGTATGAAAAGTGTGAGACTCCACTTTTTGACGCATGAGTTTCTGAACCCCCTAAAGCTTCAGAACTAACCTCTTCGTGAGTCACTGTTTTTACTACATTCGGCCCAGTAACAAACATATAACTGCTGCGATCAACCATTCCTATGAAATCCGTCAAAGCCGGAGAATAAACTGCCCCTCCTGCACATGGCCCCATGATTAAACTCAATTGTGGAATCACACCTGACGCTTTTGTGTTTCTGTAAAATATATCTGCATATCCCCCTAGGGATACAACACCTTCTTGAATTCGGGCACCACCTGAATCGTTCAAGCCAATTATAGGAACACCATTTTGTAGAGCTAAGTCCATAATTCTACAAATTTTTTCAGCATGTGCCTCCGCCAATGAGCCTCCTAAAACAGTAAAATCTTGAGCGTAAGCATAAACCGATCGATGGTCAACTCTTCCAAATGCTGTTATTACGCCATCGCCAAGAAAATTTTTTTTATCTAATCCAAAAAGAGTACTTCTATGGGTGACCATTTGACCAATCTCATCAAATTCACCGCCATCAAAAAGCAACTCCAACCTTTCACGAGCCGTAAGTTTTCCTTTCGCATGTTGGGCATCTATTCTCTTTTCACCACCGCCTTGTTTTGCTTGGTCTCTTAAGGATTTTAATTTATTTGAAGATTCCTTCTTTGACATAATAGCGAAGTTAATTCCAAATAATTAAAGGTTTGTTGCCTCAATCATTTAATCTTAATACTGCCAGAAAAGCATCCTGAGGAATTTCCACATTCCCTAGTTGCCTCATCCGCTTTTTGCCCTTTTTCTGCTTCTCAAGTAATTTTCTTTTACGGCTTATGTCTCCACCATAACATTTGGCCGTCACATCTTTTCTTAGAGCGCTAAGAGTCTCCCTTGAAATTATTTTCGCTCCAATCGCAGCTTGAATTGCTATAACAAATTGCTGACGTGGTATTAATTCTTTTAATTTCTCACATAGCCTTCTTCCAATATCATGACTATGCTCTTTATGAATGAGAGCACTCAACGCATCAATGGGTTCTGCATTTAACAAAATGTCTACTTTAACAAGTTGAGATGATTTATATCCAATTGGTTGATAATCAAAGCTGGCATAACCCCTACTAATTGTTTTAAGACGATCATAAAAATCAAACACAATCTCCGCTAAAGGCATATCAAAAGATAACTCCACGCGGTCGGTGGTTAAATATGATTGGCCCGTAATAACACCTCTTTTATCAATACATAAATTCATAACACCTCCTACGTATTCTGACTTTGTGATTATTTGGGCCTTAATAAATGGCTCTTCTATTCTATCTAATCCAGAAGGTTCAGGGTAATCAGAGGGGTTAGTAACCAAAAACATCGAATCTGGGCTTGACTTGGTGTAAGCACGATATGATACGTTAGGCACGGTTGTTATAACTGTCATATTAAATTCACGCTCAAGACGTTCTTGAATTATTTCTAAATGCAGCATCCCTAAAAAGCCACAACGGAAACCAAACCCTAAAGCAGCGGAAGTCTCTGCTTCAAATGACAGCGAGGCATCATTGAGCCTTAATTTCTCCAAAGAAGCCCTTAACTCCTCAAATTCTTCCGTGTCTACAGGATAAATTCCAGCGAAAACCATGGGTTTAACATCTTCGAAACCAGCTAACGCTTTGTGTGCGGGATTTTCAACAGATGTAATTGTATCTCCGACTTTTACCTCTTTTGCATCTTTAATTCCTGAAATTATATAACCAACATCTCCTGCAAATAACTCATTTTGTGGATCTTTTTTTAATCGCAAAATTCCAATTTCATCAGCAGCATAAGTTTTACCTGTTGCCATAAATTTTACTTTTTCACCCTTGCTGATTTTTCCGCTTGACACCCTAAATATTGCTTCTATTCCACGAAAAGGGTTAAAAACAGAATCAAAAATAACAGCCTGTAAAGGAGCGTTAACATCGCCTTTTGGTGAAGGGATTCGTGACAAAATAGCCTCTAGTAAGTTTGGTATACCATCGCCCGTTTTCGCCGAAACGCTTAAAATGTCTTCTCTCTTACAACCAATTAACTCAATAATTTGATCTGCTACATCTTCTGGGTTTGCACTGGGTAAATCAATTTTGTTCATTATAGGAATAATCTCCAAATCATGCTCTATAGCCAGATATAAATTTGAAATCGTTTGTGCTTGTATCCCTTGAGCTGCGTCGACTATCAAAAGAGCACCTTCACATGCAGATATTGACCTGCTTACTTCATAGCTAAAATCTACATGTCCAGGAGTATCTATAAGATTAAAACGATAATTCTGTCCATCATGCGAGTAATCCATTTGAATTGCATGACTCTTGATCGTGATGCCTCTTTCCCTTTCAAGATCCATATTATCAAGCAGTTGATCTTTTTGCTCACGTGCAGAAACTGTTTTAGTCTCCTCCATCAAGCGATCAGCAAGAGTGCTTTTCCCGTGATCAATGTGTGCAATAATGCAAAAATTCCGAATATCCTTCATGGTTTCTGGGCGCAAAGGTAAGCTATCATGGAATGTAGAAAATATCAAATTATATGTCTTTTAATTACGATATTTGATTTATGTCTTTACCTAAACGTCCGGCCATGGGCCGCGGGCTATCCGCACTATTAAAACCTGATTCAGATCAGGTCCAAAAAAATATATCCTCAGAAAAAATCATCTCTGACTATTCTCAATTGGAGCTTGCCAAAATTCAACCTAACCCTTCGCAACCAAGAACCAATTTTGAAGAGGACTTAATAAATGACTTAGCCATTTCTATAGAAGCTTTAGGAATTATTCAGCCCATAACAGTGAGGAATCTTGGAAATGGGCATTATCAAATTATCTCTGGAGAGCGAAGGTACAGGGCAGCCAAAATTGTTGGTCTAAAAAGCATTCCTGTTTTTGTGCGCGCAGCTGATGATCAAGAAGCTCTTGAAATGGCCTTAGTAGAAAATATTCAGAGACGTGATTTAGATCCTATGGAAATAGCCCTTTCATACAATAGACTAATGAAAGACTGTAATCTAACTCAGCAGCAAACTTCTGACAGAGTTGGCAAAAATCGATCAACTGTTGCCAACTACATTGGCCTTCTAAAGTTGTCTCCTCTTGTCCAAGCGGGCTTACGAGATCGAGATATTACAATGGGACATGCAAGAGCTCTTGTTGGGATATCAGAAAATTCACAAAGAGATAATCTTTATCATCAATGCATTAAAGGATCTTGGAGTGTTCGCCAGCTGGAAAAAGCCGTAAGGAATTTAACACAGGAAAAGCAATTGCAAAAAGGTGCTCAGAATATCGAGGCTGCAGATATATTCCAAAAAAAACTCGGACTCAACGCCAAGGTTAAGATTAAACCTGATGGGGGAGGGCAAATAATTTTGAGTTTCAAAAACCTTGATGAGCTCTCAAGGGCTCTCGAGAGAATGGACGATTAAATCTAGTTCAATACCATTTCATCAATAAGGTGTTTGGCGCCAGCGTATTTATCTACAATAAACAATACATAGCGAATATCTACGCTAATGGTACGTTGAATTTGATCTTCAAAAAAGATATCTCCTGACATTGCTTCCCAGTTTCCATCAAATGCCACTCCAATCAACTCTCCTTTTGCATTAATGAGTGGTGACCCTGAATTCCCTCCAGTAATGTCATTGTTAGAAATAAGTCCGACAGGCAAATCTCCATTTTTATCTGCATATTGACCGTAGTCCTTAGCTTGATAAAGTTCTTTTAACTTTTTCGGCACAAAGAATTCTGGATTCGTTTCGTCTTCTTTTTCCATGACACCAGAAAGAGTAGTGTAATAATCATATGTCACACCATCTTTTGGTTCATATGAACCAATGCTACCATATGTCATTCTCATCGTACTGTTTGCATCAGGTGACCAGTCCTCATTAGGTAGCATTTCTCTCAGGCCTTTGGTCAAAAGCCTATATCCTTTTTCCTTTTTTGAAGAAAGCTCCTCATTCATTGAACCAAAATATGATTTTCTAAAATCTTTAGCTATTTGAACCAGTGGATCATCTGCGAGAGAAGAACTATCAGGATTTAAGAGAAAACTCATAAACCGGTCTTCGGACATAAAAATAGACGTTTCATAAATACGATTTGCATAAGCCTCAAATGAACTATCAGTTTCTTTTACTTTCTTTAAAAAATCTGGCTGTTGATATCTGGATATTTTTTTCGAATACATTTTAAATAATGTCGCCATTAAATCACGATCGCACTCAGCATGAAATTCGGAAAAATGCGCTTTTGCGCCCTCCAAAATTCTAGGACGAATTTTTTCTAGCATCGTTGGGTTTTCAAGTGCGCGTTCTAATCCGCCTAAAGCGCGATATGCAAAAAGTGCTGATGATGGACCAGAAATTAGTGCCTCAATTAAATAAACTCTATTCTTTACCGTTGAATCAGTTCCTGAATAGTAATCTTTTAGTAACGATAGAGTTTCACCATATTCAGACTCTCGTTTCTCATCCTTTGAGATCCAATTAACAAACCTTGATTCCATATCAGTTTTTTTCTCAAAAACATTATTCTTAATTAATTGCTCCGTTTGGCCGATGTAATATTTCCAGTAATTTGCTGTTTGCGCGTAGGATGAAGCTAGCATGATCTTTGTCTTAGGATCTGCGTTCATGTAACTTCTCATTACCTTTAATTTTGCGTCACGAACCTCCACAACAGAAGGATTGTAAATATCTATTGCCTGCTGAACACCCAAACTCGAAAGGTATCGATCAGTACTTCCTGGATATCCCCATACCATAGTAAAATCGCCTTCTTCAACTCCTTTTAAGCTAATAGTTAAAGAATGCTTGGGGCGCAAAGGAATATTGTCTTCGCTATAGTCTGCGCCTTTACCGTCTTTGTTTGAATAAACTCTAAATATTGAGAAGTCTCCTGTTTGTCGTGGCCACATCCAATTATCTGTATCTCCACCATATTTACCTACACTGCTTGGCGGTGCGCCAACCAAACGCACGTCACTAAATTTTTCATAAACAAACAAATAAAACTCATTACCATGATAAAAAGATTCAACGGAAGCCTGGTAATCCGTGTTTTCCGTCGCTTTCGATGTTAGGGCTCTTGAGGCTGCCGAAATAGCCATAGCTCTCTCTCTTTCTGACATCGTATCGCTGAGTGATTTATTTATTTCTTTTGAAACATCCTCGATCCTAATCAAAAAATTCACAAAAAGTCCCGGATTCGATTTCTCTTCCTGTCGGTTCATAGCCCAAAAACCATCTTCGAGATAATTATTTTCTAGAGTAGAATGTTTTTGAATTGCATCATATCCACAATGATGGTTTGTTAAAATTAAACCTTGATTTGAAATCACTTCACCGGTACAAAAACCGCCAAAAGAAACTATTGCATCTTTTAGGGAACCATTATTTACGTCATATAAATCTTTTGCAGAGAGTTTTAGTCCCGCCTTTTTCATATTTCTGTAATTAAGTTTCTTTAGCAATAAGGGAATCCACATCCCCTCATCAGCACTTGCTGGGTTTGGAAAAAGGAATAAAAGGGCTAAGAGGCAAACAAATATTTTTTTCATAAGGCGGCGAAGATAATAATTGTAATCTTAAAACTGTGATCTCAAAGTTTGGAGTGAATACGATCCCAAAGTCTAAGTCTTGCTTTCAAAGCTTCCATGCTAGCGTCCTCAACTTCTTGCCACTTTATATCATCATCTTGACATAAATTATGAATCATTTTTAGAGCCATTGGGCCATGCTCATCTCCGTCAAGCTCAATATGTCGATCCAAATAATAAACAAATGCAGAGAGCTCTGAGGGGTGGTCTTCATAGAGTTTTTTAACCAGAGAGGTGAACATATCAGGAATCAAGTCCTCTCTACCAAATGTAAACGCTGCTGCAATTTCATGGGTTTTTCCACGTTCAATAATTTTCTGTGTACTTCTTATAAACTTCATACAATCCTCATCTGCTTCCGAGATATTAAAACGAACTATTTCCCTTTGATTAAATCCTTCGTCTAACTTTTGAACAAATTTTATAATTGGTCTAGTTTTAGCACCAGCTTGCCTCATTGCGTCTAAATATAGTTCATAATGACTTGCAGGATTCCCGTTCAAGTCAACATCACTTTCTTCAGCGCAAACTATTTCATTTATTAATTTTCTTGATGACCGATCTTTTGTTGGCGTCCACGCTGATTGAATAGATGTTAAATCTTGCTGTAAGGACTTTAGCAAGCTCATAAAATCCCAAACGGCATAAATATGGTGTTCCATGAAAACACGCACTTCTGACAATGATTTCATTGACGAATACAACGGGTGATTTAGAATTTCATTTCTTAATGGATCTATTTTCCTGTTAAGACTTATAAGTCGAAAATCCGTATTTGGACCCTGCATATTATTTTTTATTCGATTTAATTAATATGTTACTGCATGCCTCACCATACATCAATTTCTGTGCTGTTAAACTTAAATGCATTGAGGCTTGTACGTATGCAGAATCAGGCACCGGATATTGACCGCAACCTTTCAGCAATACTTTTTTCCCTGCGAAGTCTGACCAAGGGATACGAAATAATCGCTGAGCATAATAAGCCTGGAGAGCTTCATTTTTTTTACCAGAGGTCACATACAAAGCCTCTTTAGCAATTGAATTGGAGGCCATTGGCCAAATCCATTGAGGGAGTATTGCCTCTTTTGAGCAAAAAATAGTAACTAGTTGATCCCTAAAAATTGAAGGATCAATTTTTGCAAAAAAATCTCTACATTTTTTTTCTCGCATAACTCCATTTTCAAGCATAGGAGCAAGATCAAACTCTGAAATTCCTGCAGGGGGGAAGTAGTCTTCAAGGTCAAATACCACTAAAGATGTTGATTCTGAAACTCTATTTCTTATTTCTTCCATCTTAAAAAATTTATTTTAGATCATAGCATTCCTAATTCTAAACGTGCCGATTCACTCATCATATCTTTTGTCCAAGGAGGATCAAAAGTAATTTCAACGTCTACCTCATTGGCTTCAGGAATTGTTTTTACCTTTTCTTTTACTTCTAAAGGAAGAGATTCGGCGACCGGACAATTAGGTGAAGTCAAAGTCATTAATATGTGAATATCGGCATCTTCACTAACCTCAATGTCATAAATTAAACCTAATTCATAAATGTCAACAGGAATTTCAGGGTCAAAAATTGAATGAAGAACCTCTATGGATTTTTCCCCCAATTTTTGCATATCATTATCATTCATTTCTTTCATTTTCTTCTTCCTTGAAATGCAACTCCATATAATCTTATTTGTTTTACCATACTAAGTAAACCATTCGCTCTCGAAGGAGATAAGTGTGTCGTTAATCCTATTTCTTCAAGAAATTTAAATTCGCACGAAGCAATTTCTTTAGGGCTCTGGCCGTTGACTACTCTTAGCAAGAGCGCAATCATTCCTTTAGTAATTACAGCATCAGAATCAGCTTCAAACTGCACTGTTTTTTCGTTAAGACTAGCATTCAACCAAACTTGACTCTGGCAACCTTTTATCTTATTTTCATTAGACCTATTAGTCTCTGACATCTGTTTTAGATCTTTTCCTAAAGAAATTAGATGAGCGTATTTATCCATCCAATCTTCAAAAAAAGAAAACTCATCTATTATGTCTTTTTCGATATTTAAAATTTTTTGCATTATTTCAAAAGTAAGATTGCTTTTTTTAGAGCTGCAAGAAATAAATCGATATCGTCTTTAGTAGTATAGGCGGCAAGGCTAATTCGAATTGTGCCTGGAATTTTGTAAAATGTCATGATTGGCTGAGCACAATGATGTCCAGTTCTAACTGCGACTCCCATTTGATCTAAAAGAACTCCAACATCATATGGATGTACATCTCTAATATTGAAAGAAATCACTGCCGCTTTTTCCTTTGCTTCTCCGAAAAGAATTACATCTGATATTTTACCCATACTTTGGGTCGCATATTTTAAAAGCTCATTCTCATGAAGTTGAATTTTTTTAATACCAATATCATTTAACCAATCAATTGCAACTCCCCAGCCAATTACTCCCTCAATATTCGGAGTTCCTGCTTCAAACTTGTGAGGCAGCCCTGCATATGTGCTGCTCATTACATTAACATCTTCTATCATCTCTCCACCACCCTGGTAAACTGGTAATTTTTTTAACCAATCTGATCGACCATATAAAAATCCAACTCCTGCCGGACCATACATTTTATGACTAGAGCCTACATAAAAATCAACATCTAAATCCTGAACATCAAACTTAAGATGAGGCATTGCTTGGGCTCCATCTATTAGGACACAGGCGCCTACTTGATGAGCGGCTTTAATTATTTTTCGGGCAGGATTTATCGTCCCAAGGGCATTACTGATATGATTAAAGGCGACTACTTTTGTTTTATCATGAATTAATAATTCCAAATTGGAAATATCTAATTCCCCATTTGCAAGCAAGCTTATGTATTTCAACTTAGCACCTGAATGAGAGGCGAGCATTTGCCATGGAACCAGGTTGCTGTGGTGTTCTATTTCCGTGACTAGGATTTCATCACCAGCCTTAAGGAGATGCCTAAAGCCATGGGCAACTAAATTTATGGACTCAGTTGTTCCTTTTGTAAAAATGATCTCATGATTATATTTGGCGCTAATATGATCTCTTAATTTTTCACGAACTAATTCAAACGCGTCTGTTGCTCTGTCACTTAAAGTATGGACACCTCTATGAACGTTGCTATTATTCGTCTTGTAATAGTTTGAAATTGCGTCTATAACAACCTGTGGTTTTTGAGTAGTTGCAGCATTATCCAAATAGACTAATGGCTTTCCGTTAATCTTTTGACCTAAAATAGGGAATTGATGTTTTAAGTTCAAAAATTTCATTTTACAAAAATCCGAAATTTAAAGAGAACAATATTCTTTTGACGTGAAATATCCATATTTCAATAACATGGAAACCTAAAAAGAGTTTTAAATCAATACAAATGCATTTTCATGGATTACCTTTAAAAAATGAGAACTGCATTTAATTTTAATAATTGGTTGAGAGAAAACCGTCATAAACTGGTTCCACCCGTAGGTAATAAAAATTTGACTCCTGATTCAGATGACTATATTGTCATGGTAGTTGCTGGACCAAATGCCAGAAAAGATTATCATTATAACGAAACAGAAGAGTTTTTTTACCAACTTGAGGGAGAAATAACGGTTCGCCTTCAGGAGAAAAACGGCCCAGTTGATCATTTATTAAAAGCAGGAGATATGCTTCTTGTTCCAGCAAAAACTCCTCATTCTCCGATTCGGAAAGAAGGCAGTATTGGACTTGTTGTAGAAAGAAAAAGAGAGGGGCTAGGGTTCAAAGATGGTTTGTTATGGTATTGCGACTCGTGTAATTTTCTTTTACATGAAATTTACTTTGATTTAAAAAATATTGAGACAGACTTTTTATTTCATTTTAAAAACTTTTATTGCTCTGAGGAAAGTCGAACTTGCAATAATTGCGGATCTGTAATGGAAACGGATTTAAGGTTTATGGAATGAATTCAGCTGATCATCTCGAAATAACTCGTAGTGAAGAAGACTATTTGAAAGCGATGCTAAATTTGACACAATCAGGGCAAAGCATAACTACAAACACTATTGCGGACAAAATTCATGTTTCCCCCCCAAGTGTAAATTCTATGGTCAAAAAACTTAACCGCAAAGGATTAGTTGTATCACAAAAATATGGTGCAATTCACTTTACCGATCAAGGTGAAAAAATAGCTACTTATCTCACAAGAAAACATAGACTTTGGGAGGTTTTTTTGCACCAAAAACTAAAATTTAATTGGGACGAAGTTCATGAAGTCGCCGAGGAGCTTGAGCATGTAAAAAGCGAAAAATTAATGCAACGGCTAGACGAGTTCTTGAACTTTCCAAAACTAGATCCACATGGAGACCCCATTCCTGATAATGATTTAAAAATCCCCTTGATCAAAAACGCTATTTTAACGGAAGCGGTAACAGGCGAAAATTATGAATTTTCCGGAGTACTAGAAGATTCCTCCGGGTTTTTGAAAGATTTAGATTCATTAGGACTTCGTTTGGGAATGAAAATTAAAGTAATTTCCGCTCAACGTGACTTTATAAATCTAAAATGCAAAAATGCAAAAGAAATTCAAATTCCAATAACCTTAGCAGAAAAAGTATACGTGAGCTAATACTATCATCCATTGAGCCAAAACAAAGCATTGGACCCTAAAATTTTTTCTTTTTTTGATTTTGGCCAGTCCATTCCCCGAATAAGGTTCCCGGGGATTTCCTCTCCTAAAGGAAAAGGATAGTCTGAACCTAAAATAACCCGCTCCTCTCCGACTAAATCCACAATATCATTTAATGTTTTTCTATCATGCACAAGGCTATCTAACCAAAATTTACCAAGATAACTAGATGGGGAAATCTTATTATCAATCGCACAAAGATCAGGCCTAACGTTGAATCCATGTTCAATTCTACCAATAGTGGACGGAAAGCTACCCCCTCCGTGGGCTATTGCAACTCTTAATTTTGGTAATCTCTCCAATATTCCACCAAAAATCAAAGAACAAATCGCTCTACTCGATTCTGCTGGCATTCCAACTAGCCAAGGAAGCCAATACTTTTGCATTTCACTTGAACCCATCATATCCCATGGGTGAATAAACACGCACAAGTTTAATCTTTCACATTCCTGAAAAACAGGGAACAATTCTGGAGCATCTAAATTCCAAGAGTTTACATGACTCCCGATCTGAATACCCTTTAAACCTAAAGTTTTACATCGATTAAGCTCCAATAACGCTAACTCAGGGGACTGCATTGGTAATGTTCCAAGGCCCTCAAATTTAATGGGATAAGCTTGAACTATACTCGCAATATGATCATTTAGAAATTTTGAGGTTTCTAAGGTGTCTTTTGGTTTAGCCCAGTAATTAAACATAACCGGAACTGTAGATAAAACCTGAATATCTACTCCTGAATTTTTAGATTCATTTAATCTTGTTTTTGGATCCCAGCAATTTTCGCCAACCTCTCTAAAAAAAACATCATCCTTAATCATTCTTGCGCACCCCTTGCAATGATGATCCAGGCTTATAAAACCTTCATAACCAAATTTCTTCGCAAATGAAGGAATATGCTTAGGAAGAATATGAGTGTGAATATCTATAACTGGTGATTGCATAAATTTTTTCAAACAATTTGAGCTAAGTTAGTGAAGTGCTACCTTTGGTCTTTGAAAAAATTTAGATGAGCGACGCTATCCAACATGAATGCGGAATTGCCCTTCTGCGGCTTCGCAAGCCCCTTGGCTTTTACCAAAAAAAATATGGTTCCGCTCTCTATGGCCTTGATAAAATGATCCTGATGATGGAGAAACAACACAATCGGGGACAAGATGGAGCGGGGTTGGCTGGAGTAAAATTAGATATGCCACCTGGGCAAAGGTATATCAGTAGATACCGCTCAATTGAAAATAATCCTATGCAGGATATTTACAACCGAATTCAAAAACGTGTTCAAGAATTACTAAATGGCAAAATTGAAAAAATTAAAGATGTTCGGTGGGTAAAAAACCATTTACCTTTCGCTTGCGAGGCATATCTAGGTCATCTCCGGTATGGAACTTTTGGATCTAATTCCATTGAGTCCTGTCACCCTTTTCTAAGGCAAAGCAATTGGATGAATCGGAATCTGATCCTAGCAGGAAACTTTAATATGACAAATACCTCAGAACTAATAGAAGAATTAGTTTCTATTGGTCAACATCCAAAAGAGCAGGCAGACACAGTAACAGTAATGGAGAAAATTGGTCATTTTTTAGACCAAGAAAATGATCGTCTCAAATATGAATCTGAAAAAAATATCAACTTTAGCAAAGTTGAAAAATCTAATTTTCAGATGGATAATATCGACCTTCAAAGCGTTATGAAAAAAGCTTCAAAAGGTTGGGACGGTGGATATGCTATGGGGGGAATGGTTGGTCAAGGAGATTCGTTTTTAATCAGAGATCCCAATGGAATTCGTCCCGCTTATTACTATTACGACGAAGAAATTGCAGTAGTTGCCTCCGAGCGGCCAGTCATTCAAACCGCATTTAATTTAAAGTTTGATCAAATTCAAGAAGTCCCTCCTGGGCATATGATATGGGTAAAAAGGAGTGGTGAGGTTTCAATAAAAAAAATTTTAGAGCCAAAAAAGAAGCTTGCTTGCTCATTCGAAAGAATCTATTTTTCAAGAGGTAATGATGGTGCTATTTATAATGAACGGATCGAACTTGGAAGAAGTTTAGCCAAAAAGGTGCTTCACGCGGCGGATAACGATCTAGATAAAACTATTTTTAGTTTTATACCGAATACAGCTGAAATTTCTTTTTACGGTCTGGTTAAAGGGGTTGAATCAGAATTAAATAAAGTTAAAGCAAAACAAGTATTAAAACTAAAGAATAACACATCAGAGAAAGATCTTTTGGAAATTCTCGAGCGTAAACCACGGGTTGAAAAAATTGCATGGAAAGATATTAAGCTTCGAACATTTATAGCTCAAGATTTAGTTCGTGATGACATGGTTTCGCATGTCTATGACAGCACTTACAATATTGTAGGGGCGGATGATACGATTGTCGCTGTTGATGATAGTATAGTAAGGGGGACTACATTAAAAAAAAGTATTTTAAATATGTTAGATCGGCTAGGCCCTAAAAAAATCATTATCGTAAGCTCTGCTCCACAAATCCGATTTCCAGATTGTTATGGTATCGATATGGCAAAAATGAATGACTTTGCAGCATTCCGAGTAGCTATTGAATTACTAAAAGAAAGAGGATTAAGTTCAATTTTAGAAAACACCTATAATGAAGCCAGGTCGGAGCTTAAAAAAGAAATGTCGCTACAAAAAAATGTCGTAAAATCTATCTATGAGCCGTTTAAGGTGTCCGAAATTTCTGAAAAAATTTCAGAAATACTTACTCCTACAAATGTTCGAGCAAAAGTTGAAATAATCTATCAAACGATAGAAGATTTGCATAACGCTTGCCCTGAAAATTTGGGTGATTGGTATTTTACCGGAAATTACCCTACACCGGGAGGCAATCGAGTCTCTAACCAATCTTTTGTAAATTATGTGGAGGGCGTCTCAAAAAGAGCCTATTAAATATAGATCAAAGGATATTTAACTTAAAAGAAGTGAAAATTTATACAAAAACTGGAGATGAAGGCGAAACGAGTCTTTACAGCGGAAAACGCATTAGCAAGTCCAATGTGCGAATCAATTCTTATGGAGCTTTGGATGAACTAAACTCCCATATCGGTCTTTTGAGAGATCAAATTTCAAATCTAGAAGAATTTAAAAACAAGGAAAAAAATCTGATTACAATTCAATCATGGATTTTCTCTTTAGGTTCGAACCTTGCAAATGACTCGGTTGAAATGGTCAACAATCTTCCAAGAGTAGAATCTGAATGGATATTAGTTTTAGAAAAAGAAATTGATAAAATGACATCAGAACTAATTCCTTTAAAAAACTTCATTCTCCCTGGGGGAAATGTAATAATCAGCCAAACTCACATTACTCGAGCAGTTTGTCGACGAGCCGAACGACTTACAATTGAATTACAAAATTCACTTTCAAGTGATGATGTTCCGCTGCCTAAAAGTGCAATACCGCTTTTAAATCGATTAAGTGATTATTTATTTACTCTATCACGCTGGTTTTCATTAAAAACAGGAGCCGAGGAAATAGATTGGAAGCCTATGTAAGAAAAAGTACTTGTATAGGTCCACAAAAAGAATATATTTGCGAAAAATTAGAAGCACATATAAACATGTATTGGACTCTTGAACTTGCCTCCTATTTAAGTGATGCGCCATGGCCTGCCACAAAGGATGAATTAATTGATTACGCGATTCGAACAGGTGCGCCATTAGAAGTGGTCGAGAATATCCAAGCTGTCGAGGAAGAGGATCAAGATGTTTATGAATCCATAGAAGAAATATGGCCAGACTATCCCTCAGATGAGGATTTTCTTTGGAATGAGGAGGAGTACTAGCTTTAACAAATAATCACACAGCTCTTTTGCCTCAAGGAGTTGTACTTTTATATACACGATGATTCAAAAGCTTCTTCAGAAAATATTAGGCGATAAATCGAAAAAAGACTTAAAAGAGATTCAACCATATGTCGAAAAAATTCATAATGCAGAAAAGTCTATTCGAGGGATTTCGCCTGATGGTCTACGCCAAAAAACTCAGGAATTTAAGGATCGGATAAAATTATCCTCAAAATTTGAACGAGAGGAAATCATTTCCCTTAAAAATAATGCGGACCAAGAAAAAAAAATTGAGATCAAAGAGTCTCTTTACTCAAGAATTGATGAGTTAAATAAGACAGCCGAAGCTGAGGAAGATAAAATTCTGGATGATATTCTTCCTGAAGCCTATGCAGTAATTAGAGAGACTGCTCGTCAATGGTCATTAGGCCCACTCAATGTGACTTGCACGAACTTAGATAGAGAGCTGTCGTCATCATTTAGCGCAATAAGTCTTAATGGAGAAACTGCCAGTTGGAATAATGAGTGGGAAGCTGCAGGAACTCCAGTTTCATGGAATATGATACACTATGATGTTCAGCTTTTTGGCGGTACTGTTTTACACAAGGGAAGAATTGCGGAAATGGCTACTGGTGAGGGAAAAACTCTTGTTGCAACTCTACCTGTTTATCTCAACGCCCTTTCCGGTCGGGGAGTTCATGTTGTAACGGTTAATGACTATTTATCAAAAAGGGACGCTGAGTGGATGGGGCCTTTGTATCAATTTCATGGTTTAAGTGTTGATTGTATTGACAAACACCAACCCAATGGCGAAGGGCGTAGAAAAGCTTATTCAGCGGACATAACTTTTGGGACAAATAATGAGTTCGGCTTTGATTATTTGAGAGATAATATGGCTAGAGAAGCTGATGATCTTGTTCAAAGAGGACACAACTATGCTATTGTAGATGAGGTTGATTCTGTATTGGTAGACGACGCTCGAACTCCTCTAATAATTTCAGGTCCAACTCCAAATGGTGACAAACACGAATACAACGATCTGAAAAAGTTTGTAATTGAATTATTTAATAGCCAAAAAAACATATCTCATGAAGCCATAACCTCGGCAAAAGAGCTCCTAAATGAAGGTAATTCTAAAGATGCAGGATTTCAACTTTTAAGAGCCCATCGCGCACTCCCTAAAAATAAAGCATTAATAAAACTGTTATCCCAATCCGGAAACAAGGCCTTACTTCAAAAGACAGAGGGAGTCTATCTTCAAAATCAAGGCAAAGAAATGAAAGTCGTTGATGAAACTCTTTTCTTCGCTATCGAAGAAAAACAGAATCAAGTTAATTTGACTGACAAAGGAATTGAACTTCTAAGCGATTTAACAAATCCAGAGTTTTTCATTATGCCTGATATGTCTACCGAATTGGATTCAATCATGTCGTCTGAAATTTCTCCTTCAGAAAAAGCAGAAAAAAAAGAGGTTCTAGTTCGAGATTATAGAATAAAAAGTGAACGTATCCATTCTATGAATCAATTATTGAAAGCTTACACTTTATTTGAAAAAGACATTGAATATGTCGTCATGGATTCAAAAGTAAAAATTGTTGATGAACAAACAGGAAGAATTATGGATGGTAGGCGGTATTCCGATGGTCTCCATCAAGCCATTGAAGCGAAAGAAAATGTCAAAATAGAAGCTGCTTCACAAACTTATGCTACGGTAACCCTCCAAAACTACTTCAGGATGTACAACAAGCTTTCTGGAATGACGGGCACGGCGGAAACTGAAGCTGGAGAATTTTGGGAAATTTATAAACTTGACGTCACTGTCATACCTACAAATAAACCTATCACTCGTGATGACAGAGATGACTTAGTATTCAAAACAAAGCGAGAAAAATACAATGCAGTTATAGATGAAATAATAGCTTTAAGAGAGAGTAAACGTCCCGTTCTAGTTGGTACTACTTCTGTTGAAATCAGTGAATTATTAAGTAAGTCTCTAAACATCCGTAAGATTCCGCATCAAGTGTTAAACGCTAAGATGCACCAAAAAGAGGCTGATGTTGTCGCAGAAGCCGGTCGTCCAGGCACAGTTACTATTGCAACAAATATGGCAGGTCGAGGTACTGATATAAAATTAGCAAAAGAGACTGTGGATGCTGGAGGGTTAGCCATCATAGGCACAGAGCGTCATGACTCTAGAAGAGTTGATCGACAGCTAAGAGGTCGCTCTGGTCGACAGGGGGACCCTGGCAGTTCCCAGTTTTTTGTGAGCCTAGAAGATAATCTCATGAGATTATTTGGCTCTGAAAGAATTGCGAGTTTAATGGATCGAATGGGGCACAAAGAAGGAGAGGTCATACAGCATGGAATGGTTTCTAAGTCCATAGAAAGGGCTCAAAAAAAAGTTGAAGAAAATAATTTTGGAATGCGCAAAAGACTCTTAGAGTATGACGATGTGATGAATGCTCAGAGAGAAGGTATTTATCGCAAAAGAAAAAATGCTCTTTCTGGAGAGAGGCTCCAAGTCGATATCGCCAATATGGCTTTTGATCTATCTGAAAATGTAGTTTCAAATTCTAAATCATCAAATAATTTCTCGTCATATCAATTAGATATTTTTGAGCTATTTGGAATCTCACCTAATATGGATGAGGATAAATTTAAGAAAACACCACCACCCGAATTATCAAAACTAACATTTGAAAATGCTCTAAACTCATATTCCTCGAGAAATTCTCAAGTAGCATCTCACGCGTTACCTGTTCTTGAAAATGTCATTCAAGAACAGGGTAAAGATGTCGAAAGAATCTTAGTCCCTTTCACGGATGGCAAAAAAGGACTACAGGTCTCAACTGACCTAAAAGAATCCGTAAATTCCAGAGGAGAAAGTTTGATTCGGGATTTAGAAAAAAGTGTTATCCTTTCAATGATCGATGAGTCATGGAAAGACCATCTCCGGAATATGGATGATCTTCGTCAAAATGTCCAAGGTGCGGTTTATGAACAAAAAGACCCATTACTCATTTATAAGCACGAAAGCTTTGGCCTCTTTAAAGAGATGTTAGATGATCTTAATAAAAAATCTATCTCCTTCCTTTTCAATGCAAACCTCCCTAAGCCTGACGGACAAAACTCCTCTCAAAGTGTTCAACATGCATCTCCAAAAAAAGCTTCAAAAATTAATTATACGACAAGTGGACCAGGAAGCGCTGAGTCAAATAGTACTAGCAATACTCCGAGAGGAAACCAAGCTGCTAAGCCCGTAAAAAGTGAAAAAAAATATGGTCGCAATGATATTGTCACAATAACCAATATATCTTCAGGTGAGCAAAAAAGTGTAAAATATAAAATTGCGGAACCGTTACTCTCTCAAGGCTGGGTGCTGCTATGACTTTAGCGATTTAACCAGGGCTTTGGATCTTGATTATCTGTGTTTTCCCAAAGTTCAAAATGAACCGTGGATTCACCAGTCTCTGGGTCAGAAGCTACAGAACCAATCTCTTCCAAGAGGTCTACCTTATCTCCTGTTTTCACATAAACATCTTCAAGATTAGAGTAAACTGTAAAATAATTACCATGCCTGATAAGAACTACCCGATTTGCCCCAGGGATTCTTACAACTGTTGAAACCTCACCGCGAAATACCGCTCTTACCATAGATCCTTTTGGAGTTCCAATATCGATACCTGGATTTTTTATGGAAACGCCTGATGTTCCGGGAACAATATTGGGGCCAAAATTCTGTGTTATGATTCCTCGTTTTACCGGCCATGGCAAATTCCCTCTATTTTCAGAGAAGTTCTTTGCCAAAGCTGCTCCCTCTGGGGTTAATTCAAATGTAGATACGTTCGTGTTTGACGGTTTTGAATTACTACTGTTTTT
>MDSX01007452.1_pt1 | contig 20405 bp, 20 predicted proteins | sample 811141 | NCBI WGS metagenome assembly MDSX01 (sample SAMN05326642, study PRJNA326480) | marine metagenome | isolation source: seawater | place: Atlantic Ocean: South East | collected 2010 | reverse complement strand
TGTTGTGCCGTCAGTGGTTGTGTCTGTTGTGCCGTCAGTGGTTGTGTCTGTTGTGCCGTCAGTGGTTGTGTCTGTTGTGCCGTCAGTGGTTGTGTCTGTACCAGTGGTTGTACCTAAAGTAGTTAAAGCGCCAGTGTCGCCTGTGCCGTCAGTGGTTGTGTCTGTACCAGTGGTTGTGTCTGTGCCGCCAGTGGTTGTGTCTGTACCAGTGGGTGTACCTAAAGTAGTTAAAGCGCCAGTGGTTGTGTCTGTGCCGCCAGTGGTTGTACCTAAAGTAGTTAAAGCGCCAGTGGTTGTGTCTGTATCAGTGGTTGTGTCTGTGCCGCCAGTGGTTGTACCTAAAGTAGTTAAAGCGCCAGTGTCGCCTGTGCCAGTTATAGTTACACCACTTCCGCTCTCAAGAACGGTGGTGTCCACTGCATTCGTTTCTGTTGTATTCGAAGTGTCAACAATAATACTTGTACCTGAACCCACGTTTACCGAGTTCAATGTTCCAGTACCAATATCCGTCGTAGTGGAAGCGCCCGTCTCGTTATTCGTAACCGAAACCGAAGTATTGCCATTTGCGTCAACCGCAGTATCAACAGTGTAAGTCAGACCATCCGTATCCGTAACCGTCTGCGTGTTAATCGTATTAACAAGCTGCGTGTTCGTCTTCGTTAAGTCACCAATACCTTGATTGTTAAAACCCTCGGTTTGTAACACGTCGAGGTCGCCACCCAGAAGTTGCTCACTTCCCACAGCACCAAGCTCAATGTCCGACGCCGAAGCCTCCGCAGCAGTGCTAAACTCGTTACCAAACGCATCATAAAACTTATCTTGAGTGATTGTGCCTGTTTGCGTATCCCCGCCCCCAGTGCTGGTAGTATCCGTGTCAGATTCCGCCGACGAATTCTGCACCGAAGAACCAACCATAGATGCCACAGCCGCTGGTTTGCTACCAACAACCTCCATTATCGCTGACGTAATAGCTCCATCCAAGAACCCCTTTTCGAAATCCGCTGGATCAATGCCCTGATCCTTCAAGGCCTGAATAACCGCAGCGTTTACACCAACCTGCTCCAAGCCACCTGAAACACCTTCAGCAGTCAGAACACCAAGTGCTGTCAATGCGCTGTTAACCACAGCAGGCAGTGCCTTCGCCACTGGGGCAAAACCACCCGCCGTCAACGCCACAGCCGTGTCCACCAAACCGCCAGCCACACCAGATGTATAAAATGCCTGCGTCGCAGCTGTATCCACAACCGTGTTAAACTCTTCATCCGACAAGTGATTCAACGCACCACCAGCCTTCAGCGCATTCAAATCAGTTTCTGTATCGTCCGCAGCAGCCTGACCCGCTTCCGCTGTACCTTGCTGCATACCCACCACAGCGCCAGCCGCAGGACCAAGAAGCAAGACCGCGCCAACATCCAAACCTAGACCAAGTAGTTCTTGAGCCGCTGTACTCGCCATCCACAAACCGGGATTAGTAAGAGTGAAAGGCTCTCCCAACATATTAAAGCCTTCGTTGTTAGGATCAGGCATCCCAGCCAAAACAGCCGCCTTGTACTCCGTCGATTGTCCTTCAAAAAGTCCTTCAGACTTATCGTTTAAAAAATCCACCACATCGTTAACATTATCTCCGAGTCCCTTAACTCCTTTGTTCAATTCCGTTTGTGCAACCGCACTTTGAATAGCCGCCTCTAGCTCACTCTCAGAACCCGGTTGATTAGCCCCTCCACCCAACTCAAATATCTCTCCTGCAAGAGCACCCGCGCTAACGTCAATTTCATCCCCAAAAGCATCTTCAAACATTTTCTTAGAACCGCCGATTCTCAACGCCAACTCCTGCGCAAAACCGCCAGCCACATCCCTGCCAAGACCTGCCACTATTTGAGCATTAGTCAGATTCTCTATGTCCGATAAAGAATAACCCGCTTCTTCTAAAGCTGTTAAATCCTTCAGATCCTGCATAACTTGATTAGTAGACGTGATCTCAGTGCCCGTAGTAGTCGGCAAGCCACCGTAAAATGAATCATCAACAGGACCAAGCGTGTTTATACCCGTCCCGTCCAAACCAGTTAAATAATCAGCACTAGACGTATAAACATCCGTGGCAGACTCATACCCAAGGCGAGGGTTTGTGTTCGTGACGCCGAGGTCAGTGGAAGTAACCTCGCCATCGCCGCCAGACTCCGCTACATTGACTTGGTTGTTAAAAGGCACAGTTCCTAACTCGTCAATAGTCAAATAGGGGTTCGTAGCCGCAGCAGAAGTGCCTGTTTGCGTATCCCCGCCAAGCTCAATGTCCGACGCTAAAGCCTCCGCAGCAGTGCTAAACTCATTACCAAACGCATCATAAAACTTATCTTGAGTGACTGTGCCTGCAATATTAGTCAGCTTACCGGGTAAATTTACATCCGTGTCCGCGCCTATCAGGTTATCCACCGAGCCTGCGACATTGCCCGTATTAACAATTTCCTGCAAAAGACCATCGTATATATCATTAGGAATAGCATCGGACAGAACAACGCCGCCGCCGCCAGAAGACAGGTAAGTCATGGTCCCCGTTCCCGCAGCCAAGTCTTCAGCCGTGACAGTAGATTGCGACATCCCCGTACCAAGGTCCGCGTCTAAGTCACGACCCGTAGTATTATTGGCTCCGCCTGTAGAGGTGGTAAGTTCTGTACCCGCGTCTGTAATATTAGTCAGCGTACCATCAAGATCGTCGTAGCCAGTGATAGTAGAGGTGCTAGTAGTCTCTGGGTTAGAAACTTCTAATTCAAGGTCAGCCATAGTTTCCTTCGGCAAGTTGCCCTGCCAAGCACCAGTATCATCCACAAGGTATTGAAGACCTTCCAAACTTGAGCCAACACCCGTTATCGTCTTTATTTGAAATCCAGTAGCTGGATCATAAACTCTGTTTTCTGGAGCGTCTGCCGCCGTGCGATACGCATCGCCGTCAGCGCCCATATACCAACCTTGCTCAACAAGGAGCGCGTCTACGGTGTCACTGCGAGTGCCTTTCTGATTCGGATCAGCAACCGCAACATCGTCAGCCGTGATAGCCGAAGCATTCGTAGACGCAGTGTCGGCGGCGGCAATCATAGCATTGCCAGCATTTAACTCACCTTGAGTCACACCAGTGTAAATGCTCTCACCCTCTTTGAGCGTGTTAGCCGTAATGTTAATCGAGTCACCAGCCTGAATGTTGTTAATGTCAATGCCGGGATTGTCTAACTTGATCTGCCCAATCGTAGTGTTGTTGTCTAACGCAAGCTGAGAAACAGTGTTACCATACTGAATCTCCTGTGAAACCGTGTTGCCGTCGTTGCCGTTGCCGTCGCCGCCGCTTAAATTAGACTGGTTCTCACCCGTGATAACACCATTGTTGTCCGTGGAAAATACAACAGGGTTGCTACTGCTGTTTAAAACAGTACCCGTCTTTAAAACAGCGCCCGTAGGAATAATCGTGGTGCCGTTGTTGCCGTCGCCGTCGCCGCCGCTTGTGGTGGCGGTGCTGGTATTGTTACCATTGTATGTGTCCGTATTCGCCGCTCCGAGCGATGTAATCTCTGACCAAGTGTCTTTTGCCCAATCACTAAAAGATCCACTATTATTATTATTATTATTATTGCTACTACCACCGCCCCAATCATTGTGGAAAAAGTAAGCAGGGACGCCGTCTGGACCCGGTAGGCCAGCGCCACCCGCATCACGCAACATCTGCTCTTCCTGCGGATTAATGTAAGCCAGCATGTGAGGCTGGCCCATAATCTCAGTCTGACGTGGGGCGCCACTAACAACATTCTCCAATGCGCCAATACCTGCGTCTGGATAAGCAGGCTCTGGTTGACCCATCATGGCTTGGGGCATTTGGTTTTTCTGCACAATCGCGTTTACACGGTCCATAAAAGTATTCATCACGCCCTCATTTGTGGTGGTTGTGGTGGTCCCAGCTGTGCCTGCGGTTGCTGCGCCTGCGGTTGCGGTTGCTGCATCATCGCCTCTGTAATCGCGCCCAGCGCACCGGGGTCACCCCCGCCCATGCGCCGCTTAATCTCCATCACCTTGTCGAGCAGGTACTTATTCATATCCATTGGGGGCTGACCCTGTGGCCCCTGCGGTACACCCTGCGGAGGTGGAGGCCCACCCTGCGGTCCACCCTGCTGTGGCAATCCGCCAAAAGCTGACGGGTTGATTGGAGGCAGATTATATTGTGGGAGGTACATTTTTGATCATCTCCATCTGAATTTTAGCTGCATTCTTCTCACGCTCTAACTGCAACTCTGCCTCTAGCTTCATGATCTTAGCCTGCATGTCTTGCTGCGCCTTGGCCGCGTCGATCTCCATGTCCTGACGGGCTTCAGCCTGCTTGATCTGGATGTTGGACTGTGCCTTGGCCTGATCTGCTTCGATCTGGGCCGTTGTACGGGCCTTCAGAGCCTCTGTCTCAAGCTGCGCGAGCTGCTGGGCATATTGCAGCGGGTTGCCCTTTTGGCCCATGCCTGCTAGTGCTTGGATCTGCTTCATCTGAGGAGCCGCCTGCACAACTTGAGCTGCGCGTTGGCTGATTAGTAAATCCATCTGCGGATCTACTGCACCAAACCTGAAGTTTGGGTCTTTGAAGTCGGGCATTGGCGGCATCTGCATATTGATGCTTGCCTCCATGCGCTGACGATACAAAAGCGCAATATGCTCTGCGATGTGAGCAATCAAAATGGGCTGCATTGCCTTCGCGCCGGGATTACCAGCCAAAGACGGATCTTGTATGAACTGCATGTGAACCGCAATATGCGCGTCATGATCTTGCTCTGGAAAAGCGCGAATTGGCTTGCCATATAAAACGCTCATGTTCTCATCAATTGGGTCCATCTGAACCGCCTCTTCAGGCTTCTTCAGGATCTCATCAATGTTAGGTATTCGGATCGCTTCATACATCCGCTTGTACGCTTCGTACAGGTCGTGGAGCTGCGGAGCTGATCGCGCCATTTCCAAGACAGCTTGTGCCTGCGCGATGCGCTGGGCTGTCGAGAAGATATTCGGATCAGACACAGGAATAATGTCAATCCGATCATCAAAATCACCACGATAGATAATCTCCGCAGCCCCCGCCTGCGAAAAGCTGAACTCATCGGGGAGGTTCTCTGAGTTCAACCCCGCAAGGAGTTTAAATTCTTGGCCCTGCGCGTAATGTAATCTCTTGTGAATTGCGCTAAACGCCTTCGATCCCTGTTCAATCAGGGCGACAGTCGTGCCTACTGGGGCGTTTGGATTTGCGTCACCGATATTGAGATCTGCTGTGCTGGCAAAACGCTGACCTGCCTCGACCATAAAGCCAAGCAGGTTGAACAGGGAGCTTGATGGCTCCTTAAATGGCAGTGGCATGATTGCCTTGTTCACGTCATCAACTGTGCTGTCGAGGTCTATGAACTCGCCGGGGCTGATCTGCATGTCGCCGCCCTGAACACGGCCACGCAGCTTAAAGCCACCCTGCATGTTTGCGAATGCGGCACTGTCGAGAAGGGCGCGAAGAGATCCTGTCGCTGCTTTGCCCAATCCGCCGATCATGTGGTACAGACCGAAGCCGTAGAAGCCTAGACCGGGCAAGAACTTATAGCTCACAAACCAATCGCGGCGTACCTTGCGGTCATCTTCTTCCTTCCAGTTGCGGCGGATGGCCACCACGTTCTGGTTTTCATAGTCGATTGTGATCACATATGGGATGGCCACTGCGTTGTCATCGTCATCATCGTCATCCATTTCCTCGCCATCAATGCCGTCAAACAAGTCATAGACGTGCATTTCAAGCAGTGTCATTACGTCATCTTCGCTGTCATCGGACTGGTCAACGCCTTCGATCTCACCGATCACATCACCTGACGGATCTAGTCCATCGCCGCCACCATACTTGGTCGGTAGGTAATATCCGTTCTGGACGTAGCGATTGAAGTCGTTCTTCGGCATACGGATGACGTGGGTGTAGCGCGGAGATGTGTAGAGGTCTTTGCTCTCTGGGGCCACCACGAAGTCTTCGGCCTTAACAAACTGGCTGCACTGGCGATCTAGGTTGGCGTCCCACCATACCTTCTTGAACGTGTGACCGATCAGCGGAAGGTGAAAGAGCATCTGATCCAAGTCAGGGAAGTATTCAGGCATTTCCTGCGTGATCTGGTAGTTCATGTACTCGCGGACGCGGCGAGCTTGCTCTTCCAGCTTTTCGTCTGGCGTACCAACGATGACCGACTTGACCGGACCACCTGACGGATACAGTTCTGCTATGGCTCTGGCGTTGAACTGAGTTGCGGCTTCAGCGATCAGCGGGTGAACAACTATAGACAATCCGCGCGTGGCGCGTTCATCTTCGCCTTCATCCATACCGCCATCAGGGTCTAGGGTCTTTAACCCTTCCTTGTAGCGTTCTTCCCATTCGGAACGGGCGGCGCGGTCATTCTCGTAAAACGACACCAGCTCACTTGCCTTTCGGGCAAGTTCATTTTCGTCAATTATTTCGGCTAAGTTTTTGTCGAACTCTGCGTCATCCAGCTCATCCATGTAGTCCAGCTCTGGATCTCCAATTAGGACATCGCCATCGGCAAGTTCTTCGATCATCAGTTCGTCGGCTGGAGCGCCTTCGGCAAACGGGATAATATTTTCTGGTTCAGCCATAGAGCGTCATCCTTTGTTTTTCTACTGGTTCATCATCTTCTGGGTCTTCGCTATGCCCAACAAACCAACCTTTTCGCAATCTTAACCACGCTTGGGTGCATGTGTCCACTACGTCATCATTCGGATGCGCTGGAAAGGCAGCACATATGTCTATTAAATCCTTAGCCCATTTGCGGCTGCTTGGGTAGAAAATTCTTCCGTCTTCCAACATCGCGCTCGAAGCATGGGCGCGAGCTTCCTTATCACGATCTGGTGAATATGCCAACACAGGTACGCCAGCCATGCGGAGATCCTGCAAGAGAGACTGGCCAGACGCCTTCTTCTCAATCAAGACTGCGTCTGGCGCCCAATCTTCGTATGATTCCTGTGCGATCCTGCGGAGGTCTGGGTAGCTGACCTTATCGTACCAACACTCAAGCACAATCGCGCACGTGACACCCTGATACTTGAACACACCCCAAGTGGTTCTGGCGCTAAAGCTAGAGCTTTCCTTGGCCTCGAAGGCTGTGTCCCAAGATTGCAGGACATATTCGATGTTGTTGGGCATCTCCTCGCTTTCCCAAGGAACCCACCAGCTTGCCTTCAGTATGCCGCCACCTTTGGGGCTTGGCCGCTGCTGTAGCTGCCCAGCGGCTGCGTAGGAGCCAAGGCTGCGCTCTAGGGTAGTCAGGGTCTTCTCGTCCATCCTTTCGGGCCATAGCAGTTCGCCTTCCTTTGTTCGTGGATCTGTGAAACCAAGGGCCGATCTGTTGGGAGTTGGATGGCCTAGTTCATATCTGGCAGGCAGGCATAAATGATCCCACTCATCGCCAAACTCATTGGCGAGGATATGGCCTGTCAGGTCTTGTTCGTGCAGGCGCTGCATGATGATAACAAAAGCGCCAGTCTTGGGATTGTTGAGACGTGTCTGCATGGTCTGATCCCACCAATCTAGGACGCCCTGCCTGACGGCGCTGCTGTCGGCCTCCACGCTGTTGTGTGGATCATCGATGCAGATGATGTCACCACCATCTCCAGTCAGCGCACCACCGACACTGGTGGCGATCCTATAGCCTGTCTGATCGTTTTCAAACCGCTGCTTCTGGTTTTGATCGTCGGTCAGCTTAAACTTGTCACCGAAATGAGTTCTGTACCACGGGCTATCGATCAGCCTGCGGCACTTTACGCTATCCCTGATCGACAGGGAGGAGGCGTAGGACGCATAGAGGAACTTCTTGTGGGGTTGTGTGACCCAAGTCCACGCAGGCAGCGCGACAGCCACGCTTATGGACTTCATGTGTCGTGGTGGCACGTTGATTATTAGGCGCTTGATGCCTGTACCTTCGGCCACGGCTTGGAGGTGATCACTGATGGCGTCGATGTGCCAGTTGTTTTTGAACTCAACACCCGGCTCAATCGTCGGCCATGCGGCTTTCGTAAACTCCCTCAATGATCTGCGGTACTTTTCTGCCCTGACTTCCTCCAGCGTTAGATTGCTCAAAAGCGCGTTCAATTGCTGAGAGTTCATTGATCCCGATCCTTGTGAGGTCTAATGTAATTGTTTTTTCTTCTTGAACTTTAGTTTCTGTCTTATCCACCCAGCCTGCGCGGTTCTTTAAGTAAAAGATGATAGACGGCACGTTGCGATCCACAGTGGCATTCTCGAACAAAGCATTGGTCACTTGATCAATGCCACGGGCCTGCCCTCTCTTTATAGCTTCTGAAAATTCTGAATTTTCGGCTTGATAAAGCATGAAGGTTGACGTGTGAATACCAAGGACGCCAGCGCATTGTTCTTTGGTTAATCCTTGAGCCATAAGACCTTCAGTCTTTTCTAAGACTTCTGTCGTGACCTTGAATTTTGGTCTACCGACAGGGTTTTTACTTTTGGCTTTTGCCATTTCTTGACCTTTCTTTTCAGTGGTTAGCTGTATTTTTTTAGAATGTAGGTCACAATGCTGCAAAAAGAAACCCCCGCTGTTGCAGTGCGAAACCTGACCGAGCGGGGATAGGAGTTGAGACATCGGCTACAGGAGAAGCCTAGCCGAGCAGTGATTTTTGGTTATCACATTGCCAGCATTATGACAAGAACTGCGGCTATTAGGACTGTAAAGGCCACACCAGCAATTGTTTCTTTTTTCCACCCGTCTGGTTTTGTGTTGTGGATATCGATGTGGCCACGCAGGTTGATTGAGATGTATTGTCCTGATTTTGCTGGCTGTTCGCCTTGCTGCGTGTGGACCCATAGGTATGGGCTACCTTTACGTTTGGAGCATTCTGATTGCAGCCAGTCTGGCAGATCATGACTCCATTCGAAGCCTTTAAACTCCCAAGATTTAATGATCATGATTGATTTCCTTTATGCTTAGTGCAGTATTTTTTCTGCCTTGGCAGTAGCGGCTCGTTACATAGGCTACCCATAAACATCCTGCCTTCGTCTATGATATATCTCTGACAGGTGTCGTGCTTTTCTTCTGGCCCATTTGGTATGCCTGCGTCATATCGGTTCTTTTTTACTTTTTTAATTTTTACATTGAGCCATGCGTTTATTTTTTCTTCCGAGACATTTTTATTTCGTAAATTTTCAACCAATTCTTTGACGCACATTTTGCCAGCATTTCTTATGTCCATTAGGTTTTGTTGGCTGACATTTTCCAAGAACTCATCGAAGGTCATGTGGTCAGCGGGGATAAATTTGATAACATTTTTGAGCCGTTCTGATATAAACAGGTCACCCATTGTCTTGGCGTTTTTATCGCGTTCATATTTTTCTGCGTGTCTAAAACCCCAATACACACGTTGCCTAGCTCTTTCAACTCCAACGCCCAGATCCTCACCTATTTCGCGGAAAAGTTTACCTGCAATTCTTTGTTCCATTGCATACTTATTGAGCCTAACATTTCTGTTATTAACGACCAACATCACCCATCCCCTTCTTCGGCAATTGGCGCTACAAAGTCACGTTGCGCCAACATTAGGTCTGCGACTTGGTATGCATTGTAAGCGCATAGGTATGATGTAACGTCGAGCCTCTTCCCATCAGGATCTAATGCCGCGCCTGCTATTGCCTGCCCCGCAAAATAGTCTCGCAGTGACATTCCTTCATCATTGTGGACTGGGTATGGAAACGCAGGGCCTCCATCATATTTAGTTGTCATTTATTCATCCTCCTCAAAGATTTCATTGCCGATTGATATTGGCAATTCGATTGTGGTTATTCTAAAGTCACAAACTCTACAGACGCGCCTACGCTTCATTGTTGGGAAGCCGTACGCTTCATGCAGCCTTGAGTCTTTTGACTGAAGCCTAACGCGGCCCTTGCAGTTGGGACAGTGGGTTACGGCTAGGGTCATTTGATAGCTCCTTTCTGAGTGGTGGCGGGGGCGCGGTGGCCCCCGTTTGGTTTATCTAACTTTGACCAGTGTGCGCTGGTGCAGGCGTTGAATGTTGTAGCCACCCGCGAGGATTGTGCGGATCGTTACCCACTGATCTCCGACCTTGAATAGACCCTCATAACCGTCTGAAGACTGAACCAGCTTGAATGTTGGCAGCTCGGTGACACCCGCCTTAGTCAGCGCCTTTATGATCTGCACATTGCGTTTGGTGATCAAGGCGTTGGTGTTTTTCTCCATTGCCTCAAGTGCGCCAGCCCGACCGCGCTCCTCAAGCAAGTTCATCATGCCCTTGCTGCCGTAGTGAGAAACCAAGGCTCCGTGATAATCAAATCGGCCATAAGAACTTTCGAAAACGTCATGCGACCAGACACCTGTCGTTTTGAACTCTGCGTGCTTTTCTTTGGCTGCATCTATAAACGCTTTTTTTGTTTCCAGCTTGCGGATGGCAAACGCCTGATCGTCTGCGATCAGCTTGGCGTCAAGTTCTGCGAAGGCTTTGTTGATTTCGGTTTCCATTTTTTCTTCCTTTCTCATTTCCTATACACCATATATAAGGTACTACATACAGTATTACAAGTGCATTAGATAAAAAAGTTTTATTCTAGGTTCAGCTTGACTGGGAGATACCATCCCTTGCGACGATCTCTCTCACCTTCGTTGAAGTTCCGCTCCCAGCGCAGTATGTTCACTTCCTCGCTTTCTTCTGCGGCTATCATGCAGGCAACCATTACGGCTATTGGATCTCCACCGCCGGGCCAGAGTAGGAAGTCATCTGGACTAAAGTCTTTCATAGCCTTGCGAGCTGTGGCGATGGCTTTGGTTGGATTGAACTGCGGCTTGTCTTCTGGCTCGAAGATGATCTTGAGCTTACCGTACCTAGCTGCGTCGGTAAGATCTGGTGTCCACCCGAACTTATTCTCTCTTGGCCGAGACACGATGTAGACTGTGCTGGTCATTTTCATTCCTTCCGTGTTGACTGGATGCGCCGCCGATAATGGTTGAGGATTTCATGTATTGTCGCCTTCAATTTTAACTGTATTTATATCATCTTCCTCTGATTTAATTCCTGATATAATTTCACCTCCGCAAGCCATGTACCCACATGAATCGATCCAATTATCTAAGTGCATTGGGTTTGATTTACTGCGAGCAATTTTCAGCAGGGTCATCATTACTGCCACGTCAGCCGAATATACTTCCACCCCCAAATAAATTCCCCAAAGCTCTGCTATCATTTCAAAATTATTTTCCATATCACCGTGAGTTGCTGCCCTATCTTTTGTGACATATTCCTTGGCGGTGTTGAGGATTTCTGATCTGGTTATTTTTGTCATTTTTTCTCTCCGACAAAATTGTATCTGGCGATGTAATCTGAAACGTCTTGGTAGGTCATGTTGAGGATGTTAGAAATGTCCTTGCGGCTCCTGCCCTCACCCAACAGTTCTTTAATATTTTTGGCCTTGGGTGACAGGCTCATCTTTGAGCCATGTTTACCGAAATCATCAGATCTAAGTGCGCCCCAGTGCCTTTTGACATTTAGGTTTTCTACCATAGCTGTCAGTTTCATTTGGTGGATTATGTTGTTCATTTTGTACTCTCCCATACACGTTTTCTGTCTTTCTAAGGCAGGCCCCAATGCTCAAAATGATTAGGGCCTACTTTCCTTCTTTGTTATCAACGACTTGCACGTAAATCAGAGCAGGCCCTAATAATTCTCACTCTACCCTTTTATAAAAGTTATACTTTGCGAAATATTTATTTTCTCAAAACATAACTCTCCCCTTATATACTTTTTTTATTAGGGCTTTAGGGCCTAAAAGATATAAGTATATATAATTAAAGAAAAAAAGCAGGCCCCAATCCATTTTCGATTAGGGCCTAAACCCCATTTATTAGGGCCTAGACCCGTTATTGGGGCCTACTCTTAAAAAGGCACATCCTCAAAACCCTCATCACCATTGTAATAATTTCGGGTAGCCTCCTTCGCTTCATCCTCAGAGATGCGTGATTTTCGCGTCCATACATAATGCTTCACGCCTTTCACACGCCACCATTTAGAGGCTACAGGAAAGAACCCCTCATCCCGAAGCAAGCGTCCCAGCGCCTTAGTAGTCGGCACTTCCCAATCGGCTCTCAGCAGGGCCACGGCCTTCAGCTCAGTTATGCAGATCATCTTATCGTTTAGGACTGCGGACGGGTGATCTTCCATGAGCGCCCTGATAGCTCCCACATCCTCGCTTACATTCGCCTCGCGCATTTGCTCTAGGCCGTAAGTCTTCGGGGCGCGGCCCTTGAAATCGAAGTCATCGCTGATCTTATAGTCAAGAAGAAACCGCGCGATTGCGTCTGACCTCTTGGTAACCACCAAGCCAAAGAGCTTCCTAAAGTATGCCCCCGTCTCAGCCTCGCCGCCGTGCTGATTGAACAGCGCCTCCTTGTCCTCCTGCCGACTGAACAGCACACAGAAGCGGCGATCATTCTGGGACATAGGCACGGCGTCAGAGTGGTTGGTGGTCATCATATACGAGCAGTGGTTTGGCGCATTGCCAAACATCGCCTTACCCTTGGGGTGGATGGCCAGTGTGTCGTTCGATATCGCAGGCTTCATACTGTCGAGGATCTGCCACTTATTGGAGCCAGCAATTCTGATTTCCTCGACGCAGCCGACGATGCCGCCAGCGGCCCAGTCGTTGTATTGGGAGTTGATTGCGCTGGGTGATATGTCCTTGGTGTTTATGCGTCCAATCAGGCACTGCAATATATTGAAGAAGATCGTCTTGCCATTACCCTCGACGCCCCAAATCAGCATTGCCCAGTTAACGCGCTGACCGGCATTCACATAGACGTGGGCCATCCAGTCGAGCAGGATTGTCTGCTCACGCTCATCTGAGAATGTGTTCTTGATGTGCGCCAGAAACAGATCCACGGCCTCCTGACCCTCCGCGTCCAGAGATTCGCAGGGCGTAACGCCGCCTCGGCGGTAGGTGTTCAGGACTGTGAGGCCATCGCGCTCAGTAATCATATCCTCAGTGTCGGGCATAAAATATAAGCGCGACACTGTCGGAACTTCGCAGCGAGAGATTGCGAAGATTGACGCTGGCATTTCGGCTGACACCGCCTCCCCCATCCGACTGAACTTAGCGTCGAACGCGCGAGAGTTGATACGGTATTCGGGATTGTCGGTGTTGACGAACTCATTATCCAGCTCGTAGTAGATCCACGGGGCCAGCCAGTCAGGAGTGTTTTCTAACTCACCACCGACTGGCCGTACATTTTTTGGTGGATTGAACGCCGTCTTAATGTCGCGCAGGCCCATGCCCTCGCCTTTACCAAAGGCTTTGTGGACTTCGGCGGCTAAGACTGACCTGATGTCCTGCGGTAGCTGCGCTGTCGAGAGAGAGACAACGCGCGTCTTAAAGGCTGAATAGCTGGGCATGTCGGACACAGCCTGCGCCTCATCGCGCAGCGTCAGGGCGGCGGTAGACGTAGGGTTAATTGCCAGCGCACCGCCAGTCAATCCACCCGCAGCCTTAATGATCGACGCCATTGTGATGGGGTTTGCGCGGCCACCAAAGGAGCGCCACTTGGTACGCATTTCGCTCTGCTTGAAACGCTCAGTGTCGAGCTTAGACCACTCAACCCAAATCTCGTATCCCTTGTCGGAACATTCGTATTGGTGTGCAATGGCCATTCCCACCTTGGCCCAGCCGTCATAATCTAAATCATCGGCTGGGTAGTTCTCAAGAAGCTGTGCCACGTCACCATCGCTCAAGTCGAGCGGCTGAGAGGCCAGCGCCAGATCCAGATCAAAGATGTCAGAGCTGCCGCCATCAGTGCGCGTAATGCCGCCAAACTCTATGCCGAGCGCGTCAACGTCTAGAGTGCCTGCCCCAGCGGTCATTGACCACGGCGCCACGTCAGTGTGGTTGCTGGCGAGAAACATGATCTGACCGATAACCTTGGAGCAGCTATCCATGCCCTCTAAGCCAATAAGATTGGCAATGGCGTCAACGATCAGCGGGTATTCGTCGGCGCTAACCACCCGCGACAGCGGGGCCATGACGCGAATGCGTGGCGCTTCGGGCGTGTGTCTGAATGTGGAATAGGCCACAAACGAGCAATCCAGCGCCATCTCTAATGCAAATTCTATTTCGTCTAGATTGGTTCCCGCTGGGAAGTCATCATAATCTAGAGTTAATACTGTGCGACTGGTCACGTTCTCTGCGCGTCCCGCAGTCTCATCTTGGCGCACACCACCAACAATAGCGGCACGTCTGATGCTCTGTTCCTTTGTGTCAAACGATTCTGACCGCGATACTGTCGCGGCGAACTTTGACCATGTGGCGCTCTTGGTTTCAGCCGATCCGAAGTTAACGCAGTATGTAAACGTCACTGCATCGCCGGGCTTTGGCGCGGCCATCATTTGTCACCACTATCTACATTAGCGCGGAGCGCCGCCTTTACTTCTTCTAAGTCAAAGCGAAAATCTCCCCGCTCATTATCTAATTTAAATGCAGGTATTTTACCGGCATTGGCCATTCTTAGGATCGTGTTTTTAGCGATCCCGATCTGCGCGCCTAATTCACTTGACGTTAAAAGCATTCTCCATCTCCACAAAATTTCTACTTGCAATGACGTATAGACCCGTATAGGTACGAAAGGCAACATATAAAAAGGATAATGAAAAATGTTAGAATCTGAAATTAAAAAATTGACCGCCGCAATTGAGGCACTCACCAAGGCTATGGCCATAGCCCCAGTGACCGAAGCGCCAGTTGAAGCACCAGTGGCTGAGGCTCCAGTCGAAGAGGCACCAATAGCTTGGCTTGAAGCTATGGATAAGGATACGCTGACCCGCATGTGCCTAGATCTGTCCCGCGCAGGACACAAAGATAGCATTAAAGCCAAGCTGGAAAGCTATGGCGTCAAGCGCGTCACAGAGCTGGTAGGTAGCGACAACTACGGCAAGTTCTGCGACTGGGTCTTTTGGAAGTCAGGTGAAATACAATGATCGCCCACGCATCGCTGGGTGCGTCAAACGCCCACCGCTGGCTGGCCTGCGCGGGTAGCGTAAAGGCAGAAAGGGGCCTACCCAATACCTCCAGCGTGTTTGCGCTGGAGGGAACGACAGCGCACGACCTTGCTGAACTGACGTTGACCACCAGCGACACGGCCCTCGACTTGTTCGATGATAAGGAGATGGCTGAGTTTGTCCGCATTTACACTGACTATGTGCGCTCGCTGTCAGACATATCTGACTTGGTTTTAATTGAGCAGCGGGTGGATTATTCCGACTGGGTTCCCAAAGGTTTCGGGACTGCGGACGCCATAGTCCTGAACGGCGACACACTAAATGTAGTAGACCTGAAGTACGGGATGGGTGTGCAGGTATATGCGGAGGACAACCCGCAGGGAATGCTCTACGCCTTGGGGGCCTACGCCGAAGTTAATCACATTACAGATATAAAAAATGTGGTTATTACTATTGTGCAGCCGCGCCTAGACCACATAAGCGAGTGGTCGATCAGCGTTGAGGATCTGCTGCGATGGGCTGAGTGGGTCACGCAGCGAGCCGAAGCCACGCAGGCTGAAGACGCGCCGCGCGAGGCGGGAGAAAAGCAGTGCCGCTTCTGCAAGGCAAAGCACAATTGTGCGGCCCTGCTCAAGCACACTGAGGCCGTCCTCCTGACGGACTTTGATAATATCGATGGGCTACCCAATGTTGACACGCTGACGAACGAGCAGATGGCAAGCGTATTGGCGTCGAAGTCTCTGATTGATGGCTGGATTAGCGCCATAGCAACCCACGCCACTGGGTGCCTAGAGTCTGGGAGTGGCTTCGCTGGATACAAGCTGGTGGAGGGACGATCCACTCGCCGCTGGTATGACGATGAGACAGCCGAATTTCGTTTGCGTGAAATATTTGGCGCTGAGATGGCCGTCACTACTAAAGTGATTAGCCCAACCCAAGCCGAAAAAATACTTGGGGCCAAGCGCAAGGACGAAGTTTCTGAGATGATTGTCAAGCCTGCCGGTAAGCCGACACTGGTTCCAGACAGCGACAAGCGACTGGCGATCAATGTAACGGCGGATGATTTTGGGGTTGTGGAATAACGTAAAGTGATGTTACGATACGAAAGCGCGGTTAGCGCAATAAAATCTAGAATCCTGAAAGGATAAAAAAAATGCCAAAAATAAAATTGAATAATGTTCGCTTGAGTTTCCCATCACTGTGGCGCAAAGCGGTATTCGGTGGCGATGAAACTAAATACGAGGGTACTTTTCTCCTCGACAAAAAAACCCACGCCGAAGTAATTAAAAAAATTCAGGCTGGAATAAAGGCCATTAATGCTGACAAGCACAAGGGCAAGGCCCTAGCGTCAGATAAGGTTTGCTTGAAGGACGGCGACACAATTGAGTATGACGGCTACGCCGGTAATATGTCGATCAAGGCGTCATCCACTAAGCGCCCAATGGTTATCGGCACAGACCGCTCACCGTTAACTGAGGATGACGGCAAGCCCTACGCTGGCTGCTATGTCAATGCGGTTGTCGAGCTGTGGGGCCAGAAGAACCAATTCGGTGAGCGCGTAAACGCAAACCTGCTGGCAGTGCAATTTGCCAAGGACGGTGAGCCATTCGGTGACGGCGTCACAGCGTCCGTGGATGACTTTGATGATATTGAGCCAGCCGACATTGACGATTTTATCTAAACTACTTGGGCGGGGCCTTACGGCTTCGCCCTCTTTCTTTTTTGATTGGACACCCCAATGCTAATATTTGATATTGAGATATACAGAAACTATTTTCTTGCCAGCTTTATGAACACTAAAGGCCAAGTCTGCCATATTGAGATGCGGAACGATGGCAAGCTGGACGTGGCAAAATTAGCCAAGATGATGAGAGACAACATCACGCTGGGCTTTAACTCTAATTCATATGACCTCTACATGGTTGCCGCCGCGCTCGAAAACAGGAACTGCGCTGAATTAAAAGCCCTATCAAACGAAATAATAATGTCGAACGTGCCAGCGTGGAAATCTGCGAAGGTGTCAATTCCACGCGCATGGGACACAATTGACATCATTGACGTTTTGCAGGGTCAGGCGTCACTGAAGGTGTACGGCGCGAGGATTAATCAACCCAAGCTGCAAGACCTCCCATACCCCCACGACGCCACTCTGACAGACGCGCAGATGGATCTAGTGCGCGACTACTGCGTGAATGACCTGCGCGTCACAAAGGCCCTAGCCGACAAGCTGACGGACCAACTTGCCCTGCGCGTGTCGATGGGCAAGGAATACGGGCTAGACCTGCGGAGCAAGTCAGACGCCCAGATTGCGGAGGCGGTGCTGAAATCAGAGATTGAGGCAGTCAGCGGAAACGTACTGCGGCCACTGAAATTGGCGGATGACGCCACGGTCAAGTATAGTGACCCCGGCATTGTTGAGTTTAAAGATCCGGCACTGACCGAAATCTTTAGGAAGATCTGCGCTCACGACTTTGAGTTGTCGGGTAACGGATCAATCAAGATGCCTGAGTGGCTGGCCAATACCAGAATAAAGATCGGCAAAGGCTCCTATCAAATGGGTATTGGTGGACTGCACAGCACTGAGAAAGGCCAGAGCGTTAGGGCTGGCAATGGCCACTTTCTGTGCGACTTTGACGTTGCGTCCTACTATCCCAACATTATCCTACAGCAGCGCGTCGAGCCGCTGAACATGACGGGCCACTTTCTGCCAGTGTATCAGAGTATTGTGGATCGACGCCTTGAGGCAAAAAGATCGGGTGATAAGACCACTGCCTACACTCTGAAGATCGTCGTGAACGGCAGCTTTGGAAAGCTGGGCAGCAAGTGGTCGATCCTGTATGCGCCCAACCTTCTGATCCAGACCACCATCACGGGGCAGCTCTGCCTGCTAATGCTGATTGAGGCATACGAGGCTGCGGGGGTCACCGTGGTGAGCGCCAACACTGACGGAGTAGTGGTCTGGGGTCCGAAGTCACTGGAGGATGCCATTGATCAGGTGAACTGGGATTGGATGTTGCAGACCTCGTATGAGCTGGAGCGCACTGATTACAGGGCGCTCTACAGCCGCGACGTTAATAACTACATCGCCATTAAGCCTGACGGATCAGCCAAGGGTAAGGGTATTTTTGGGGCGCAGGGATTAAGCAAGAACCCCGACTTCCCGATTGTCTCTGAGGCAATTGCGGCGCACCTGTCGGGGCAGGCTAACTTTAAGGAGGCGATCCGCAACTGCACTGACGTGTCTAAGTTTGTGACAGTTCGTAAGGTTGCTGGCGGTGCAAAGTGGCGCGGCGAGCTGCTGGGCAAGTCGGTGAGATTTTACTATTCCTCTGCGGTAGATCACGATGAGGCGATCACTTACGCCAAGAACGGCAATAAGGTTCCGAAGTCGGACGGAGCAATGCCGCTGATGGACATGGGTGAAATGCCCGGTGACGTAGATCTTGAGAGATATGTGGGCATAGCGATGATAGCCATGAAGGGGATGGGCTTCGGTGCTTGAGAAAGATATAGAAAACGCCTTGGTACGCAAGGTTAAGACACTAGGCGGCATGTGTGAGAAGTTCACATCGCCCGGTAGGCGCTCAGTACCTGATCGTATTATCACACTGCCCAACGGCAAGATCGTGTTTGTCGAAGTGAAGAACACAGGTAAGAAACCAACGGAGCTACAGCTACGCGACCATGAGCGCCGCCGTGCGCTGGGCTGTGATGTGCGCGTTATTGACAATATGGACGATGCAAATGCTTTCGAGAGCTGACCTTCACGACTACCAGAACAGAGCTGTTGACTACGCTATTGAGCGTAAGAGCTGTATGCTGGCGCTCGACATGGGTCTGGGCAAGAGCATCTCAACGCTAACTGCAATTTCTGACTTGAGTGGCGGGGGCATCATTGACAAGGCTTTGGTAATAGCCCCACTGCGCGTCTGTAACAGCGTCTGGGCGCAGGAAGCCGCCAAGTGGAGCCACACTAAGCACTTGCAGGTATCTGTCGCCACGGGGCCTGCTATGGCCAGAACAGCCGCGCTGTTCAAGACTGCGGATGTCTACGTTATTAATAAAGAGAACGTGCCTTGGCTGGTGGCGCACTACGGGGATAAGTGGCCGTTTGATTGTGTAGTGATCGATGAGAGCAGCACTTTTAAAAACGCGCAGAGCAAGAGATTTAAGGCGCTCAAGAAAATGCTTCCAAGTGTCGAGCGCATGATTTTGCTGACGGGTACGCCCAGCCCCAATGGAATGCACGACCTGTGGTCGCAGATGTATCTGATTGACTACGGCGAGCGGCTAGGGCGCACCCTGAGAAATTTCAGGCAGCGGTTTTTTGATACGGACTACTTTGGCCACAAGTACACGCTGCGCGATGGGTCAGCGGAGAAGATTGAAAGCCAAATAGCTGACAAGGTTATGCACATGAGCGCCGACGATTATTTGTCGCTGCCTGACCGCATTGAGATCACCGCCCCAGTTGAGTTATCGCCACACGTTTTTGCTGGGTATAAGGAATTTGAGAAGACATCCCTAGCGGAGCTTGATGACGGGCAGGAGGTTGAGGCAGTCAGCGCGGCTGTTCTGGCCGGAAAGCTAATGCAGTATTCAAACGGCGCGATGTACACCGACAATAATGGGTCTTGGACTGAGACACACACGGCCAAGCTGGACGCTCTGTCAGACATTGTGGATGACAATGCAGGCGAGACAATGCTGTTGGCTTACAACTTCAAGTCTGACCTTGAGCGGCTACTCAAGCGGTTTCCGCAGGCGGTGGCGCTCGACAAGAAGCAGTCCACCATTGATCGATGGGACCGAGGGGAGATACCAATGCTGTTGGCGCACCCAGCCAGCGCGGGTCACGGCCTGAATCTGCAAAACGGTGGCTCTTTGTGCGTCTGGTTTGGCCTGACTTGGAACTTGGAATACTACCTGCAATTCAATGCGCGACTGCACCGACAAGGCCAGAGCCGCCCCGTCCGCATTATTCACTTGATTGGCAGCGGCACTATAGACCAGCGCGTATTGTCAGTCTTGGGCGACAAAGATGCGTCTCAAGGCGCACTACTCAAAGCACTAAAGCCTACCAATAAAGGAACAAAATAATGAACGACAGTGATCTGACAGCCTTTCAGGCATCCCAACTCCAGTATCTGAAGACAGAGGTGGACCGGGCGCAGGAAGATGCTTACAGGGCAGACCCACACCCAAACGCTCAGAACAAGCTATTTTATGCGCGTCAGGAGCTGAAAGAGTTCACAAGCAATTTAAGAGTAGCTGGTAAGAACATCTAAACTACCGAAAACTAACAATAATAAAAAACTTTCCTCTGACCCCTTGCATTTATTGCAGGG
>MDSX01079802.1_pt1 | contig 20410 bp, 21 predicted proteins | sample 811141 | NCBI WGS metagenome assembly MDSX01 (sample SAMN05326642, study PRJNA326480) | marine metagenome | isolation source: seawater | place: Atlantic Ocean: South East | collected 2010 | reverse complement strand
TCTGGTTTCAAATATGGGACAAAATGGAGGTGCTATCCAGGAGATGTTGGAGAAGGGCATGCTCCTTGGCTGATAGTAGATCCGACATCGGGCAATCCAAAGAATTGGGCTGAGGCCTGCCTTTCATCTAGGTTAGCCTCAGGCGTGAATAAGGATTGGCTTTATCCAATTAAGGAGGACGAGAACTCGTGGAGATACCTGCAAATATCCAGACCGCCGTCTGATTCGAGATGGAGCAATCCAATCAGATACTAATTTTGATTTTTTGACCTGTTACCAGTTGTTATGGATATTGCCAGTAAAATAAGAACTGTAGATATTGCATTGGAAGGAATTGCCAGCCAGTTCAATGGTCCGAATGGTAGATCTCCTTCTGCAGTAAGTTGGAAGGATATTCTTTGCTCTATTTTATCGGAGTCTATAATCACAAGCTCGCCCCTCGCGATCATTCTGGGCTCTAGTAATCCATCGGGTGATATTTTCAATTCTATTGGGTCGCCGGGGTAGAAAATCCCATTTGTTTTCGATTCAGAGATTCTCCCGGCAGCACCTTCGATAGAGATACTGTATGTCCTAGGGCCAGAGCCGACTGATTCTGGATAAAGAGCAATTATAGAGTCTGAATCCCAAGGGACCTTTTCTTCGAGGATATCTGTTGACAGCCTATGATTTACTACAATCCAATCTATCGAAATAGTATACTTTGGACGATCCTTGCATCCAATAGACCCTTCAATCGTTCCTTTTGTCGATGATGAATTGATTGTTTCGATTAGTATTATTCTGGTAGAATTGGAAGCGATGGCAGGAGTGTCAACATTTCCTGTAGATGTAATATCGACCTCGGTTATACATCCATCAACACTGTAAAAATCTGCATATACAGGTTCATCTTGTAGAACAACTATCGGATTTCTAGGTACGGATAATGTTGAGTTTGCATCACCAATGTAATCTAGTGCTATAGTAGCAGAACTTTCACCGATTTCAATAACGGTAGCAGTCCATTGGACTAGCATGCCGCGATTATTCCAAATCTTATTGCCAGTATGCCCAAATCTTTCGCCTTCCTGGAAAACATCACCTGCAGAACCATGATCTCGGGCCCTCAGTAAAGCATCATCGCCGTCTGCTTCTACAATCTTAACCCAAGGTTTAGTTGGATCTGTATTAACGAGGTTTGACGATACGTCGCCAAATGTTAGATCCTGTTGCTCAACTAGTATGCCATGACCGGGTAAGCCTTCGTCGAAACCTGTATCAGACCTGAGTGTTATCCAGACATACTCTTGTGGGGCTATCTCAATTTTGATCGGATTACCGCCCTGCGACAATGGTTCTAGAGTGAAGTTTTTGTCATTCGTTAAGATTGGCTCAATGGGATCTATGGCACTAATTAGCTCCAGTGTCGATGATGATGGTAGCGTCGGTCTGGTGCCATCACCTATCCAATTACCACTGGCCATAATATCCCAGTCTCCTAGACCGTGCCAGTTCCTTGTTGGGGAGTCGCTGTGAACATCGTAGAGATCGACAGCCCCCATCTGATGCAGCATCTCATGAACCAATACACCGAGACCACCATGTACTGAAGCCATAGTATAGTGCTCAAATGTATAATCGCCGACTGTTACTGGTTCGTAAAATGCTGAGAAGTGGCTCCATATGCTTGTAGACGGCCCTCCTTCTTCTTGAGCTTGTCCGGAGTGAAGAATGAGTAATCGGTCAACTATGAAATCACCATCAAGATCCCACCGAGATATATCTTGGTTCTGAAATGTGCCCATTATTGCCTGTCTAGCTAATTCCCTAGCACCTCCGGAATCGTCTCCCGTGTCCCTCTCACTTTCTGAATCGGCACCCCAGTGGGACTCCGAGTATGGGGAACCCCAAGTTTCCCCAACTATGGTAGTCTTCAATTGAGAGTCTCCTCCGCTAATTTCTGAGATGTATTGCTCGGCAGAGTGGGTTCCTTCAAACAGATTTCCTAGAAGAGAGTTAGGAAAAGGCTTGGCAGGAAAGCTGACTCTTACTACTGGCCAAAATTCTTGATCCACAAGACCAACCAATGAGTTTTCGTTTTCGTTTCCAGTTTGCACTGAAGAGGTGATGGCATTATTTACGGAATCTGAATTGATGTAAACGAATGAGGAAGCCAATATGAGCATGGTCACAGATACAAGACGAAAAATAGTACCCGCTGGATATTTGCTCACATCGTTAGGCTGGTACCTAATGCTTTCAAACCAATGCCCATGTGATAGAAAGATGAGTCAAATTTCTACTGCTTCATTAAGTAGCGATTCTACCCGGGAATGAATTTGAGACTAGATTAGCAGAAAGTAAAGACAGTATAGCAATTAAAATCTTAAGTCCATCAAACTCAATTGGCAATGTCAGTATGATTGCTCCAGATGAAATTGCTAGTAGTCGCTTCCTGAATCTAGGCTTACCGTTTTTTACCATTCCGAACATCCTTGTTAGCGAGAGTGAAATTGTTGTGACAGACCATATTACAAGCACCCAAGAAAGCGCCATCCCAATGGAAAAAATAGATGCTGCGTCATATCTAACAAGTACCCCCTCTGGTCTGCCGGACGCTTCGGATATCTCGAACAGGATAGGGATAACGTGGGACCAAATTAGGAAAATGATAATCGGGATAATGGTAGTAGTAAGCAAAAGTACTGATATCAACCAATTACGCTCTACTGGATATAGTCCAGATCTAGCGAACGAGTAAGCTTGAATTGATATCAGTGGCATCAATGACAAAAAAGAGAGAAGTATCACGGCGGACCATCGTAACTGTATCCAATCGAATGGCCCGTAGATAGACATGTTTTCATTATTGGGCCCTGTTTCCAAAGGCAATAGCCCTAGCCATTGGGTGATCAGATTATCAATTGAGAATGACCAGAATAAACACATTACAATTAATGCGAATGAAATTCTTCTAGCAATTACGTTCAGTTCGGAAAAGTGTTCGTGCAAACTCCAATTATAGGAGATATAGGCAGTTTCACCAGTCACAATACATCCTTCGCATCAGGTAATGTTCTGGCCGCAAGAACCGTTCTATAAACACCATAAGCAGCCCATGCACTGACAAAGAATGCTGTGCCGGTGGCGAAGTCTGTAAAGTCAACACCTTGGAAAACAATTGGGCTATCAGAAGTAGCCCAACTTACCCCCAGGTAGAAAGATAGAACGAAGCCGAAAGCTCTACGGAATCCCTGAGGGTAAGCGAGCTCACTGGCGAGGAATTCGGGTCCATCGTCATATTTGCGTTCGAGTAACTCCTTCTGAAACACCGCCCCAACAATGAGGGCGGTTAGGCTTGTCCAATAGAACAAATTACCTTGGGAGAATACCCTTTCTGATATCGCATCCTGACGTTCCTGCTCTAATTGCTCCTCAGAAACTTCTAGCAAGAATAGAGAGTCATAGGTGCCTACCGAGATAGTACGTGTTTGCAATGTTGATCCACTCTCTTCGGTAGTGATAGTTCCAGGCGGGTTGACCGAGAATGATAGGATATTCCAGTAGTCCATATCATCTGGTATCCCACCGCCGTCTACTGAATTTCCAGCTATCCAGAACTGTACTAAGCCTTCGTCATCCTGAGGAGCAGTCCATGTTACTACCCAAGAGCCATCAGAATCTGTGTCAGAATGTGATACATCATCAGCACGACCTTCAGCATAACGAATTTCCTGATCGGCTTGCCATGTGAAGTTACCAATAGAGTCAGAAGAGAGTAAAAATCCAGCTTGTACGTTTCCATCGCCACCAGAAAGAGTTAGGGAATCTGCGACCCTGATGGTAAGTTCGTAGCTCTCAGTCGGCTCGTACATCAAGGGCACACCGGTAACCATTACCACGGCTCTATCGGACGAAGCGCCATTGTTATGGCATGAGCAACCATACTTCACAGTGAGCTCATCATTGGAATTGTAAGCACCGGGACCATTGCTCATCCCAAGTGCGGGTATTGACACGGCAGCGACTACGAATAGGCACACTAGGGAACGACCGATACTCACACGCATGATATCACTGAATGTTTCTCACAATCGATGTCAAATAACGGTTGGGGGAGGTAGGCCTCATAACTCCTTGATAGAGGCATTCAATTCATTCATCATTTTCTTACCGTCACCGAATAGCATCATAGTCTTGTCTTCGTAGAATAAATCGTTGTCCACGCCTGCATACCCAACAGAAAGGCTCCTCTTGATAATAACAACAACTCTTGCCTTATCTGCATCAATGATTGGCATTCCACCAAGTGGCCCCTCACCAGTACGTGCCACTGGATTGATGGTGTCATTGGCACCGATTATGAGTGCGACATCGGTCTCCGGGAGCTCCGAGTTTATGTCATCCATCTCTATCAGTTGCTCGTATGGCACGCTAGCCTCCGCCAAAAGCACATTCATGTGACCTGGCATCCTTCCCGCAACTGGATGAATTCCGTAGGAAACGTCAACTCCTTGAGACTCAAGAATGTCTGCAAACTCCTTCACTGCATGCTGAGCCTGGCTGACCGCCATACCATATCCGGGAATGATGACACACTTGCTTATTCCATCACAAACCATCGCTACCTCCTCAGGATCACTCCCTACCTTAGTTCTTGTAACTGACTCACGCCCCCCTCCTCCAAATGACTTGAAAAGAACGGCTGTGAGAGTCCTGTTCATTGCCTTACACATAATGAAAGTCAAGATCAGTCCTGCTGCTCCGACCATAGAACCTGCAATGATTAGGACATTATTTCCTATGACGAACCCGGTGAATGCGGCAGCTATTCCTGACATTGAATTCAGCAGACTGACTACTACTGGCATGTCAGCACCCCCTATGGGAATCACGAAAAGTACCCCCAAAAGACAAGAAAGTCCTACTAGCGCGTAGACGTAGTCATAATTATCAGGTTCCTGAACTGTTAGCACTATCAAAGAAATACACCCTACCAAAATAGAACCCTTGACAATATTCAACCAAGGAGGGCCCCAAGTAGGGAAGCTGACCCATCTCCTCCGGCCCCTTTCATCCTTTTTTGTAAAGGGAATATAGAAGCCACCTCTGAGTTTCCCCATGGCCATAAGGCTACCAGTAAGCGTAACCCAGCCGACAATTCCCGATAGCCCGATCGCTACCCATGTTGCGTATAGCTCAACTCCGGGTTCAGGGATGTCCCCCTCCTGTAGTCGCTTCAGAACTTCTGAGAGCCCTACAAGTGCAGATGCACCTCCACCAAATCCGTTGAACAGGGCCACAAGCTCAGGCATCTCAGTCATCTCAACTGTGGTGGCCATGATGTATCCTATTAGCGACCCAAGCACCAATCCGCCAATGATTAGCTCAACTCCTATTATGCCCTCAGAATACATCTTTGCGAGTGTAACTAGAACTGCAAGGAGCATCCCATAAGCACCAAGTCGGTTGCCCTGAGGGGCAGTCTTGGGGCTAGAAAGGCGTTTAATTCCGAATATGAACAAAGCTGCAGACACGAGGTAACCTATGTCCCAGACAACTGAATCGACCATCAATTGCCACCTCTCTTCTTTCCTGCAATCATCTCAAGCATCTTGTTAGTGACCATGAAGCCACCAACTACATTGATCGTGGCCATCACCAATGCAATGAAAGCCAACCAAGAGGCGGTGCCCGGATCTCCATTATTAAATTCGACATTGGAAAGAATCAAGGCACCTACTATAGTGATTCCAGAAATTGCGTTGGCGCCCGACATTAGCGGGGTGTGGAGGGTTGGGGGGACTTTACTAATCAACTCAAAACCTAGGAATATCGCTAGTACGAAAACTGTGATGCTGGCTACAAGAGTTGCTGTTGTGAGCATTAGTTTAGCACCTCCATGAGCCTTGTCTGTTTGTCGTGAACTTCTCCCTGGTGGCACAATAGTACTCCGCCCATTCCCGGAACGTGGAACTCGTCCCCTTCTGGTGCCCCAACTAGGATAGCGTCTTCGAGATCTATGGAAATCGACTCATCTTTAGCCAGCGTTGACAGGAATGTAGTCATGTTGTTGGAGTAAAGCATGCTTGCAGTAGTTGACAGTTCGCCGGCTAGGTTCTTGGTTCCTACAATGGTTACGCCATTTTCTGTTACGAATACCTCGCCCGGCTTGGTTAGTTCACAGTTCCCACCCACATCTGCATTCATATCTACGACGACAGATCCGGGCTTGAAAGTGGATACTGCAGAAGAAGGTACTGTAATTGGTGCGGGCCTACCAAAAATCCTAGCGGTAGTTACGATTACATCGGCATCACTGGCAACCTCACATACGGTATCGTTGACCTTCTGAATAAATTCAGGAGTGAGTGGCTTAGCGTAACCAGATTCGTCTTCGAAGTCATCCATTCCATCTACTTCTATGAAACGCCCACCAACAGATTCAATCTGTTCGGCGGCGGATTTTCTTACATCTGAAGCGTAAACAACTGCTCCAAGTCTCTTTGCTGTGGCTATTGCCTGAAGTCCAGCGACTCCTGAACCCATGATAACAAACTTTGATGGGCGTACAGTACCAGCACTAGTAGTCATCATTGGGATCCCTCTTGGAACGTTAGCTGCACCCAGCAAAACGGCCTTGTAACCGGCTAGATTATCTTGACTAGAGTTCACATCCATTGCTTGCGCCCTGGAAAGTCTGCGTGGAATCATATCCATACTAATCAGAGTAATTTTCTTTTCAATGGCCTGTTTTATCGAAATTGGATTTCTGAATGGATCTGAAACACAAACAAATATCTGTCCATCTCTAGCTTTGGAAATGTCAGGCATTGATATTGAAACCACTATGTCAGAGTCAAGCACTGAAATTTTGTCGGAGACTATGAATCCAGCGGATTGATACTCATTGTCGCTGTGATGTGAAATCTCTCCTGCACCCGATTCAACAGATACTTCAAAGCCCAACTTGTTCAGTTTCTTGTAGGAGTTTGGTACTATTGATACGCGGTTCTCACCAACTGGCTCCTTCAGCACGCCAAGTCTCATTTTTTTATCACCCGATTGTGTAAACTGGACCCAATTGAGTAACGTTATTGAAGCCGTCGGCGGGAGGCTTTCTCAAATAAGTCAGCCAAAAATAATGACATAGCCAATTCCGAATACGGCGACATCACAGATTGCATGCGAGAACCAACAAACCCAAACAGATTTGTATCGAACGTAAAGCCAAGACCATACTGTAGCCGCTGATAAAAGTCCGAAACAGGCGATTACTGTTTGCCACCAGAAAAATCCAAAATAATGGAGTGCAATTGCATGATGAAGAGTGAAAAGACTGGCTGAGAGAATAATCGCTTTTTCCTCACTTCCCAGGAAGTCAATAGCCTTGGTTGTTACAAACCATCTGAATACATACTCCTCAAGTAGGCTATTGAGGAAAATCCAGTAAGCCATACCTGCAACATAAATTGGAAATTCTGTGAGTCCAGTTGTTTCGAGCTCAGCAATCATAGAATCGCTATCCAGAGTGTCACCGAAAATGAGCCACATAACAACGATAATGATTGACATAACTATCCCCGATATTCCTCCTGCTAGAATGCCATCCTTGTTGGGTAGTGACCAAGATAGAGAGTTTTTGTCAACCCTTAGATACCAGAATGCCGGGACGAGAAGTAGCCAAGTCTTGCAAATGAAGAAAAATATCTGTGAGACGAGTTCATCATCATTGTAGTTCAGTGTGAATACTATGGATATTGTCGGTACGAATGCAACTAGAGAGAGGGGTAAAATGGAACCTCTATCTCTATTCATGATTGAAAGTATCACAATCAGTCGATATAGTTGGTCACGGATTTGATATATCCTCCAGCAAAGTGCTAAGACTACAATCATTAGCGCACTAACATGTCAAGTGGAGCAAAGAAGGTCGCGGTTATAGGAGCAGGAAACGTTGGGGCAACTTGTGCCTTCGTTCTAGCAGAAAGGAAGGTTGGCGAGATAGTCCTACTGGATATCTACGAAGGATTTGCTAAGGGGAAGGCACTAGATATGAGTCAAGGCGGTAGAGTGCTGAATTACGATGGCCAAGTAACTGGAACAAAGGATTACGAGGATATTGCTAACTCCGACGTAGTAGTAGTAACTTCTGGGTTTCCCAGACAACCAGGGATGACAAGGGAGGATCTGATCGGAAAAAATGCCGACATTGTATCTCAAGTCGGAGAAGGAATCAGGATTCATGCACCCAATGCGATTGTTGTTATGGTAACTAATCCACTGGATTTGATGACTTACCATATGCAAAAAGTGACTGGATTCGAACATAATAGAGTAGTCGGGCAAGCGGGGATTCTAGACAGTGCACGTATGACTCATTTTATCGCTCAGGCTGTAGGATGCAGTAATGAGGATGTTCAGGCAATGGTGCTAGGTGGACATGGGGATACTATGGTCCCGCTTCCAAGGTATACCACAGTAAATGGCATTCCAGTCAGCCAGCTTCTGAGCAATGAGGAAGTAGAGGCGATTTGCCAAAGGACTGCTAGTGGTGGAGGGGAAATTGTGAAGTTGCTGGAAAGGGGCAGTGCATTCTACGCACCTGGAAGCGCTGCTGCAATCATGGCCGAAGCAATACTGGATGATAGGAAGAGGGTTCTTCCGTGCAGTACTTATCTTTCAGGGGAGTATGGAATGGAAGACATATACATTGGTGTGCCAGTTGTGTTGGGCAGGAATGGAGTAGAGAGAGTCATTGAACTTGAGTTATCTGAAGAAGAGCTAGATAGTCTGCAGGGTTCTGGTTCGTTCTATAAGGAGCAACTATCTGAAATCCTCGGATACTGAGAAACTAACGAGGTCGGAGTCATTGACTAAACAGTATATTCATCTAGAAAATGATGGGAAAATACTGCTAGTTGATGATGATGGAAAGGGACCACAAATCCCACAAATGGGCAGGTCAGAATTTGATATTTCTGACAAAATAAGGCTCCCAACCATAGAGGAAGTAGGGTTGATGGGGATTGTTTGGAAGGAAAGAAGAATCAATAAAATCAGATTAGGCGATGAAGATTTTATCGTAGTTTATGCAATTCCGGAGATTGCATGGCCAGAGAATTGGGCATGGAAGGACTCAGTAATAAGCGATAACGCTGTAGATCCCGTGGCAAGGGAATCAGTATACAGGACACTGCATAGGGTAGTAAGCAAGGTTGTGATTAAGAATTCAAAGAATGAGATTCTACTGGCCAAGGTTTCAAGAGGATTTTTCACAGGTTGCTGGACATTACCAGGTGGCTTCGTTGACTATGGAGAGCATCCCAGAGAGGCTGCCCAGAGAGAGGCAATGGAAGAGATAGGAGTCAACATCATAATATCCGATCCGGAAGGAGAATCTGGAGAGCCTAGAGTTGGGGTTGACAAGCGGATAGTGCAATCGGCTATATTCAATGAAGAGGGGATAAACTGGGTTTCTTTCACTTATTTCTGCGAGTCTGATTTGACTGGTCAGGAGCTTTCCCCCAAAGACGATGAGATAGAGGATGTACGGTGGTTCTCAATAGAAGAAGCGTTGGAGAGATCTGTTTCTTACTTCGATATACAGGCAATTAACAGACTAGTCGATTGATAATTATGACTTTTGGTAGGTGGTGGGCCTGCCTGGATTCGAACCAGGGTCTATTGCTCCCAAAGCAACAAGCATAGACCAGACTAACCCACAGGCCCCTGAGCCAAAGCGCAGTACTTGTGGTCATGAACTTTGCTAGACCCATCGCCATAAGTCGGTACCGCATCTGACTAGGATTCCCTCATGTTCTGCACCCCCAATGACAGACTCCCACGATTCTGGATCCAAACCGGACTTGACTAATTCACTTCTTATTGCTTCTAAATTTAAAACGCCCTGATCATCTGTTGCTCTATGTAATGAGTCCTTAACCCGTGATCTTAAGCTAGTTGGTCTTTGTTGTCTTTGTTGTTCTTTAGCAGACTTGGAATTAAGTCTTAATGACAACTCCTTAGCTAGTTCTTGAGGGAGATTTGCCGCTGAAACTGCATTCGCAAGAGATTTTGAGTCCGTGTACTTTTCTACAAGAGTTACCTCCAAGGATCCGCATCTGGTGCATTTTGCATTGGTGCCCTTCCTGAGTCCGAAGGAATGTCCGCATTGACACCTAACAAGACTCCAGTCTAATCCCATGGAAATTGATTTCATCCGAGGTTCATCACCTTGTCGTTACAAAGATAACAAATATCTGAACTGGATGATATGAAAATATGACAAGCAGGGTGTTTGCGGCTTCGATTTCGGGTGTAATTGCCATGATTTCAGTGCTTATCATGGTTGCAGAGGGGACAATTACCCCTGAAGCTTGGGCATTGCTATTGCTTACCCCAATTCCAGTTGGAATTGCCATAACTAGGAGGCGTGACTCTGCTGACTTATCTACCGACTCTGTGACAGAATGGGCCGACGATAACGAAGACCAGAAAGAAGGCAGTTTAGGAGATCCAGCAGATGCAGGTTTTGACCTCCCTGTACTATGATCAAGAAAGTCGCAGAGTCTCCAGGTTAGCAGGTGCGTATGTCTGGACCTTGAACTTCTCACGTAGGCCCATTCTGAACGCATTACAAGTTTGAGGATCACCGTGATGGCAGATAATCTTCCTAGGGATTGGATTCAGAGCAGAAACGTAGTCCATCAATTGATTTCTGTCGGAATGTCCGCTGAACCCGTCAATAATCACCATATTGCAATTCACATCGAGCATGAGCGTCTGACCCTTGTCCATCAATGGAACGTGTGAGTGGCCCTCCTGAAGCCTCCTGCCAAGGGTTCCAGAGGCTTGATATCCTACAAAACAAAGTGTGTTTCCAGGCTCTGGAGCCCAGTGCTTAAGATACTCAATGATTGGCCCACCGGTCATCATGCCACTAGTAGCAAGAACTATGCAAGGACTTGGATCTAGGAGAATAGTCTCACGCATCTCCCTGGAGTCGACCTGCTTGAACCAAGACGAGTTGAATGGATTCTCGTCGCCTCCTCTCAGCATACTCTTCTTGAGCTCTCTATTGAGGAAATTTGGATGGCTGGAGTGAATAGCACTTGCTTCGCTAATCATTCCATCTAACCACACCGTGACCGGGGGAACTCGTCCAGACTTGAATAACTCGTCAATTGCTAACATAACCTCCTGAGACCTACCGACTGCAAAGACTGGGCAGAAAATCTTACCCTTTCGACTCAAGGTATCGGAAACAAGATCCTGAAGCTCCTGACTAGCCTGATGCCTTGTAGGCTGAATACTCTGTGGCCCTCCATAGGTAGACTCGATAACTAGAGTGTCAACCTTGGGGAACCTGACAGTAGCTGCATCGAAAAGCCATGATTTCTCATACTTTATGTCGCCTGAGAACAGAAGTCTGTGCTCAGACTTCCCCTCGCCTATTTGCATATATACGCTCGATGAACCCAATATGTGACCAGCATTCTCCATGGTCATCTTAATGTCGGGGGCGATATCCGTCTTGTCGCCCCAATTGACATCTACAACGTGCTTGATGCATTCCTGAATGTCTGCCTTGGAATAGGGCGGTTCGTTACCTTCTGCCTGTGACACCTTAATGTAATCAATTTGGAGAAGAGTCATCAGATCTCTTGTTGGCGGAGTACAATACACTGGACCCTTGTATCCATATCTGAATAGAACGGGCAACATTCCAATGTGATCAACGTGAGCATGTGTGATTACCACGGCATCCAGGTTATCCAATGGAAGTAGCTCAGGTGCTGAGAAGAAAGGCTGAACCTCACTCTGGTTATTGGTGGGTTTGGCTCCAACATCGACTAAAACTTTGGATTCGTTAGTGGTTACCAAATGCATTGCTCGTCCGACTTCGCGATATGAGCCTAGTGCCGAAACCCTAACCCACGGCTCTCCTGGCCTCTGTGGCCGATATATCCTTGTCCCGAACTTCTTCAATAGGGATTTCCTATCATCGGCCAACTCCTTACGGTACCGACGGATATCGTGTTGAGTCCTGCTCTCTCTGGCCGGGGCCCTTTCAATCTTGACTAGCCAACCTATTTCGTCCCTTAGAGAATTAACATGAGAGCCCTTTGGACCGACAGCGGAAGAGGGGTCGTCGCATTCAAGAATAACCTCAGAAAGAGCTGGGTCAAGCCAAGTATTTCTGACCATGGCCTCTGCAGGAATTAATCTGTTTACTGCATCGTGAACTTCCTGCTCATCTGCAAGAATGTCCGGATGAGGTCGGATAACTACCCTACGCTTCACAGACTTGGCAATCCTTACTGTCAAGCTCTCGCCGCCACCTGAGAACTCCTTAGGATGCTTAGTGATAATGGCGATAGACCCGGCTTCCAGGGTTACTTCGTGATCTATACCATCCGGTATAATCTTCGAAATCTTCTTCTTTATCTCTGGTAGAGTCAATCGCATAATATCCCTCATGTCATGATTCCTAGGCAATTTCTGCTCTAGGACGGGAATGTAATCAGAGAGATGAGAGGAGAGTCGATACTTCCTCTTCGGACAGTTGTGTGAATCCTGATTCGTTTGTTATGAAAGCTAAGTCCATTCCATTGCCGCTTGCTGCGTCTCTCTGTGCTGATGCTAGAAGTGCCTTGGCAGCAACTGATAATGCTTGATCTTTGGACATTCCTGTCTTGAATTGATCTTCAAGTACACCGTACATGTAGGGGCTACCAGAACCAGTTGCACAGTATGTGTCCGGAATAGAGCCGCCAGCTGAATCTATACTGTAGACACTGGGTCCGGAATTATCTACACCTACGATTAGCAACTGGACATAGTGAGGCCTTCCCGAGAGGATGTTGGCAGTGAATGTAGCCGCCCCCTTGACCGTCATTGGCATATCCCTTTTCAGCTCGAAGAGCTTCAACTCGGCAGCAAGCACGCGGGAAAGTGATTGAGCATGTCCGACCAGCCCAGCCGTCGTTAGAGCAATGTTATCAGAAATTCGGAAGAGCTTCTGTACTGACTTGTTTGCGATGAAATGACCCATTGTCGCCCTGTGATCCGCACCTACGACAACGCCGCCATCATACGTAATTCCAACGGTACTAGTACCGGTCTTTATTGCGCTAGAAGTTGCATCCATAGTAATCACCGGCGGAGTGGCCAGTAATATCTTCTACAATCGACCCCTTATGAATGCGACGGGAGTCGACCTTGCTAATTCACATAAATTTTCTACACATCACAAATTCTTATTCAGAAGACATCAAGGAGGTATAGTTACTCGGGCCATTATGGCTGTAACTGATGAAGGCCCTAAGTGGGTAGAGATGCCTAGTATTACAGACCAGGGCCTGAGTATCATCGATCCGGGTGAGCCATACCATGATCTCGGCATGAGGTTTCCAGATGCTCCGGTACCTAGATCGGACGGAGATGTCATCATTCACAGAGCTGCACTGGAAGATGTCACAGGAATTTCACAAATAATGGACTGGGTATCTGATGGGGATATTGTAATTATCGAGATGTCGGATCTTATGTCAAGAGATTTGGAACTACAACTTGCCGTAGGCAAAATACAGGACTTTGTCGAAGGTGATGTGAATGGACAAGTGGTTAGACTGGGGAACACCAGACTCTTACTACTGCCTCCAACATTCGAGAGTGCTAGGGTGAAGTGACAAATGCAAAGTAAGGTGGATGCCCCATGCCCACAGTGCTTCGAAGATGGGGCATTGATGATGCTAGCAATGAGTTCCGAAATTCCATACTTCGGAGAGCATACCCAAATCACAGTAGTCTGTGAGTCGTGCGGATGGAAGCATACTGACTTCATACCCTCTGACGGCGAGAAGCCGGGTTACTCCTGTTTAGTCGTGGATGATGAAGAAAAATGCTTGGCCAGAGTAGTGAGGTCATCTTCTTGCACTATCAGAATTCCTGAATTAGACTTGGAGGTTTCACCAGGGGGTTCTTCCACAGGATTTGTGTCTAATGTCGAAGGTGTCATTAATCGATTCGAAGATGCTCTGGGCTCCATAATTAGGGGAAACGCAGATGATACCTCAGTTCTAGAAGCATCTCTGAAACTAATAGAAGATCTAAGAAATATGAAAGAAGGTAAATCGGACTTCATTATTGAACTCCTAGATCCTATGGGCAGAAGCCAAATTATTCACGATGAAGTAGAAAATAGAGAGCTACTGGAAAAGGAGAAGGAAACATTGGACATGGGACCAGAGGTCCCAGTTTTCGATATTGTCTAAATTGCGTCCACTGCAAGGAAATCTGCTACACTGTTTTCCATCTGATTTCTCTTTTCCTTGAGATCGTTGAGCCACTCGGTGGCTCTGTCTATGCATACCTTCTTCACGTCCCCTGCCAGCATCCTACCACTTTCATAATCGGACTTTATTTCATCTAAAGCGGCATCGTCATCTTCGAAGAAGAATTGTAGATACTGGTATGCTACATCCTTTGAGACGTCCCCCCCTAGCCTTCGATGTTCTTCCACGGTTGGTTGGCCGCCGCTTATCGCCCTCTTCACCTTCTTCTCCATGGATTCAACATCGTCATCCATGAATATTGTACTCTCGGGCTTAGAAGAAGACATTTTGTCACCAGTCATCCCTACGGCGAATCGATGGTATGTCGAGCACGGGGGCAATAGTCCCAAGCCACCTAAATTCCTCTCTATTTGTAGTAATTTAATCCTGATTTTTGATCGGTCCCCAATAGTTGCACCTGGAATCTCTATTGTTCCATGCTTAGGATTGGGCTTGATATCAGAGAATCCTAGTTCAGAAATGCAGTCTACAATATTTCCAACGAGTTTTGCCCTAGACTCCATATCTATTCTACCAGAATTGGAAACTCCCATCTCGGTTTGATTTTCTTCCTGAACTGAAAGCGCAACGGTAAGTCCGCCGGACTTTCTCTTCTTGACATTGAACCAATTGGTCTTCTGAGTAATATCTCTTGTCAATCTGAGGTGAGGGTCTTGGTCAACACCCACAGGTACGACTATCGGCCTTAACCCACCAAAATCATCTAACTGGGGGTGAACTATGTCGCCAACCTGTACTAAGGGGGCTTGGACATGTGCCAGATTTGTATCTCCACCAAATCCGTATATTGCGTCCAGTTCAGATAGGTTAGTACGTTTACCCAGAGTGAAAGCTAGTCTCTGAACTTCAGGTCTGGAACTCTGAAAGTATACGTTAGTCTTGTTCGGATCTAGTCCTAATGCTGCGTAGTTCGAAACATATTCCCTCAACGCAGTCTTTCTGCCCTCTGAAAGGGAGGTCCCCCTTGTTGCGAGCGCTTCCAGATCAGCAACTGCAACCGTAACATCTGCTCCCTGTTCCTGAAACCATCGGACCTGCTCAATTACCATACTATGTCCTAGGTGCATCCTTCCACTAGGCATTAGTCCTGTCAGAACTCCGAATGGCTCCTGATTGGATATTGAATCTGTAATCACATCCATGTCCCTATGTGCAAAAACTATTCCACGCCTATGCAGCATTCCAGGATTCGGCAATGACCCTAGGTCCATTGGGGACAATCCGAATTGTTCTATCATTCTATCATAGTCGGTAGATTGTTCGGAGGACCATGGGTCTATACTACCTCCGCCTACCATGGATTCCGGCTTGTATTGCAGCCAATCAAGGCATCGCAAGAATTTTTGTGAATAGTTGCGAACAGTTACAACGAATAGCGATCCCGTTTAGGATGTAATATGGCTAATGTTCACTGCTTCGGTGTGGGCCTGGTTGGTTCCTACGTAGCAGTAAAGTTGGCCCAATCGGGCCATTCCATACACGCTTACGATCCGCAGCCGTTTCGTGTTGTTGGATTGCCCGGGGTAGAAGTACATCACCTTGAGGCAGATGATGATCCAATTGATTTGATGCTAGATATGATTACACAACAAAAATCATTCGAGTTCGATCCTGTTAACGACATAGTGGTAAATATGCTCCCAGGAGATATAGGACACTCAAGCACGACAGCGCTTGCAGAGCTTCCTTGGAGGACTGTAGACCTTAGTTTCAGCCAGTTTACCCCAGATAGAGATGATGATAAGGCTAAGGAAAACGGTGCAAGAATACTGTGGGATACGGGGATTGCTCCGGGCCTGTCAAACATGCTTCTTTCCAGAGCATATGATGAATTGGGGCCCCTGATGAAAGGAGAGGTTCGTGTAGGTGGAAATCCGACCGGACCAATGGGTGATTGGAACTACATGGCTCCATTCTCGCCAATAGATGTAATTGCAGAGTATACGAGGCCTGCGAGAGTCATTAGAGGCTCGAAACTGGTCACATTGCCAGCTTTATCAGAGAGGCACGAAATCGAGGTTCTTGAGAAAGGAACGATGGAGGCATTCCTCACAGACGGTTTGAGAAGCGTACTAAACACCATTCCGGCAGAAGAACTGTCAGAATATACAGTCAGGTGGCCTGGACACATCCAGAAATTCATCGATGAAACTGAAAATGGTCATATTGATCTTCAAAGGATAACATCCGAGTGGCAATATGACGAAAAGACCCCCGAGTTCACATGGATGGAAGTGTTTGCACAGGGAAGGGACGGCACAGGGATGAGGTGGATCGTCCAAGATCACGGAGGCGATGATGGTCACTCAATGGCTCGTTCTACGGGATTAGTAACAGTTTGCTGCATAGAGGAGTGGTTGAACAATCAGGAAATGCTGCCACCCGGAGTACACCCCCCAGAGTCGATGTCACCCGAATCGGTAGATAGAATTGTTAGTAGATTGATAGAGGAGGGAGTGGAAATAGATGGGCCTATCGTCACTCCTCCTGAATGATAGGCATCATTCTAATGTCATTTCTTATCAAGAAATATATCGAAGCGGGCACTGCTACAATCATTGATACTGCGAAAGCAGGGATGATCCAGCTAATTCCCTCCTCCTCTGCCCTTTCCACTAGCCATGTGAAAGAAAGTATCGATTCAGGGAAGTCTTGAGTCCACCTGAATAGATTCGACGTGTGATGACCTACAATGGTGACCCCGTGATGAAGTCCATTGTATGTGCTCATAGGAATTGCCTCTAAATCAACAACTGGGCCTTCGAGTTCTATCGATATATTGGTTCCTGGGGCCTGAGTTAGAAGCATGCCTGTGTCAATTTCTCTCCAACCTACTGAAAGACTCCTGGAATCTATTGGAATCAGCGGTACTTCATTACCGTCCGAGTCTGAAACAGATTTGATACTCTGATCAAACTGTAGCATAATTGTTCCAGGTACGTTCCATCTCTCAGAAGCAGGGGAGCTTGAAGTGATAGATGTTCCATCTGAGGTTACATACGTCGAATTTCCCGATATTTCATGAAAATGCCATTCTCCCCATGTGGTGAACCAGACTTGCTGATCCTCCAACCAAGAGATAACCTCGGCATCATCCCTGACTCGGAAATCGCCAATCCTTGCCCTCCAATGGATAGAAACTAGTGAGTTCTCTTCGGCCGACTCAAGTAAGGCTATGTCAGCAACACCTTTCTCGAGACTGCCTCCGTTCCTCTCCATGGAAACAAGTCCTTCTGGGACTTCCTCCAAAGTATCTCCAACAATAATGAAACCAGAATCTAGCAGCGAGTCCGCCGTATTCGGGTCGATCGAGCTGCCCTCTATACCGAATGAAACAGGATCGCGGCCCCACTTAGAGGAATGAGTTAGTTCTGTAAGATAATCCCTACATCCGGATATTACCCAGTTTTCCTCTTTAGTATCTCCCCCCTCAAACCCATGGCATCCAAATTCGTCACCGCGTTCCAATCTCTCAGGACCGATTATGTTGGTAAGCCAGGTATCAGTGCCCCACTCCCCTATTGCAGACGGGGCAATAATTGGAGAGAGCAGGATTACGACTAGGGGAAGTGCCCAGCCTCTGCGGCTCATGGCACTAAGCAGATATTATGCCACTTCAACATTTCAACTGTAAAGTATGAAACTGAACACTCAATGCCGTTGATATGGTGCTGTCCGAGAAATCGGTGGAGAATATTAGGTCATGTGTAAAATTGGAGGGCACCGGACGGAGCTTCTCCACGCCTCTAATCTACAGGTTCTTGGAAAAGTACGTTCCTGCTCTTCTTAGAAGCGTGACCAACGTGCACATAAGGGGGGCGCACAAGGTACCAATGCAAGGGCCGGCAATATTCTGTGGAAATCATCTAGGCAATCTAGACCCGTTCATCAAAATTCTAGCTTCGCAGAGACCAATACACTTCATGGCCAAAGAGGGGCACTTTGACAAACAACCTAATCGGTTTGTGATGATCTCTACGGGTCAAATTGAGACTTTCAGGGATACCGGAGCAAGGGACGCTCTTGCCAGAGCAGTAGATGTTATCGAGAGTGGGGGGTGTTTGGGAATATTTCCCGAGGGTACAAGATCTAGGAGGACAGAAGCACCGCTACTACAACCAGCGAAAACGGGTTTTGCTAGGTTGGCAGCACTTTTCCCACATGTGCCTATTGTTCCCGTAACTCTGTCCATAGGGGCTAGGGATTTCATGCCTCCCGGAACAATGCTGCCCAAGCCATGGACAAGGATCGATCTGATTGTGGATGATCCAATAACATTCTCAGAATGGGCAGCTCATCCAGATGGCGGGTCAATAGATGACTCATGGGTCAATTCAATAATGCTCAATAGCCTTGAAAAACGCCAGGAAGCGATGAGGCCTTTGTATCGTAAGTTCGCAGACCAGCTAATCAATACTCTAGGAATGAGGGGTGCGCCCTAGCGCATTCTTGATGGACTACCTAACTACACAATCAAAGTATATGAGGCAGTATCTTGACTTGTTAAGTAGAATACTTGACGAGGGAGAGGCAAAGGAAGACAGGACTGGGACTGGGACCCTCTCACTATTCGGGCACCAGATGAGGTTTGATCTAAAGGAAGGTTTTCCCGCAATTACAACGAAAAGGGTACATTGGCCTAGTGTAATACACGAGTTACTCTGGTTCCTTTCTGGGGATACTAATATTGAGTACCTTAATCAAAACAAAGTCAGGATATGGAACGAATGGGCAGATGAGAATGGTGACCTTGGTCCAGTTTATGGGAAACAATGGAGGAAATGGGAGTCAAACGATGGTAGAGTCATCGACCAGATAGAAGGGGCAATAGAGCTTATCAAAAAAGATCCGAACAGTAGACGAATAATAGTTTCAGCATGGAACGTTGGAGATCTACAGGATATGGCTCTGATGCCCTGTCACGCATTCTTCCAATTCTACGTTAATGATGGGAGGCTATCTTGCAACCTGTACCAGAGGAGTGCTGATGTTTTCCTTGGGGTGCCATTCAATATCTCATCGTACAGTCTGTTAACATGCATGATTGCCCAAGTTTGTGATCTGGATCCTGGAGAGTTTATCTGGACCGGTGGGGATTGCCACCTCTACCTAAATCACCTAGACCAAGCTAGGTTGCAGGTTTCAAGGGAGCCGCTAAATCTCCCTATGCTAAAACTAGACCCATCTATCAAATCGATAGATGATTTCAGATTCGAGCATATATCCATCGATGGATATGAACACCACCCTCACATATCTGCTCCAATTTCGGTTTAGTGATTAAATGAAAATAGCGATGATTGTTGCAATGGATAGGGACGGTTGCATAGGAAGAGGGAATGCCTTGCCATGGAGGCTCTCTAGAGATATGAGTCGATTCAAGAGTCTGACAGAGGCGGATGGTTTCAACTCCGTAGTTATGGGGAGGCGGACATGGGATTCTCTGCCAGAAAGATTCCGTCCACTTCCGGAGCGAGTGAATATAGTAATGTCAAGGGATACTGATTGGCATGATGATGGGGCAATCACTGCTTTGTACGTGGGACGTGCGATAGAGATAGCATTCGCAGAGGGAAGTGATGAATGTTGGATCATTGGAGGCGCAAAGATATACGAGATGTTCATAGACAGAGTAGAGGAAATTCACGTTACAGAGGTTCAAACTAATGATAGCGGAGACGTATACTTCCCTAAGTGGGATCGTTCTCTGTGGGACCAAGAATTAATCGAGACTGTAGAGGCCGATGAGGACAACGAGTACGAGTCTACCTACTCTATATGGACGAAGAGTTGATTTGCGCTTGTTGATACGTACGAATATGAGATCATTCCTAATAGGAATAATGCTAACTTTGCCAATTTTGATGGCTGGTTGCACTGATGATGATTTAAATGATGCTCAGCAATCGATGGGCTGCACCTATGCTGAGGCGATAAACTTCAATTCATCATCGAACATAGACGACGGATCATGCGTATATCCTGACCCTCCTGTCTCGATCCTCGGATGCATGTACTCAGACGCTCTAAATCACAATCCTTCTGCCACAGAGGACGATGGCTCATGT
>MDSX01053681.1_pt1 | contig 20418 bp, 19 predicted proteins | sample 811141 | NCBI WGS metagenome assembly MDSX01 (sample SAMN05326642, study PRJNA326480) | marine metagenome | isolation source: seawater | place: Atlantic Ocean: South East | collected 2010 | reverse complement strand
TGCCAGCCCGCTCCTCCTGCTGCGGTGACCCCAAAACTGTGTCCTTCAGATACCCAAAAATTCTCTAGTCCAAAAGCAGGCCCTACCATTGGATTTCCATCGGGTGTGTAAGATATTGGACCATTTACTATATCTTTTATTCCAGCATTTTTAAAAGAGGGTACACGGTGCATCGCAGCTTCTACATGAGGCATTAATCGCTCAAGCTCTCCCGGGAAAAGATCTTTTTCAAATGTCTCCGGGACGCCGTCGGCAAAGCAGACTGGGGCTCCTTTTTCATATGGACCAAGAATCCATCCCATCCTTTCTTCTCTTAAATAATAAGATGAATCCGACTCCCGCAAAACTGGAAGTTCAGTGTTGCCCGCCTCGCGATATGCTTGAAGTGTTGGGTCTATATCTGTCACAATATATTGATGCTCAACAGGGATTACTGGTATTTCTAAACCAACCATTTTAGCTGTGGTTATTGCATAATTCCCAGTGCAACTTATCACATGTTCACAAGTAATATCACCTTTATTGGTCTTAACAACCCATTCGCGGCTTGAATTGCGTTCGATCCCTACGACGTTAGTTTGCTGATTGATTTCAGCACCAAGATTTCGTGCCCCCTGAGCTAATGCCATTGTGACATCTACGGGTGCGATATGGCCATCAGTTGGGTGCCATAAAGCTCCAATTAATCCTTCTATATTTGCTAACGGCCATAGTTTTTCTATTTCGGAGGCACCAATTAAATATGACTCGACACCAATAGTTTCTGCCGTGCACTGATAATTTCGGTATTCATCCATTCTTTCCCTATTTCGTGCAAGTCTTAGGTTTCCGTTCGCATGCATCCCTACAGCCTGGCCTGTCTCAGCTTCTAGTTTTTTATATAGTTCAACAGAATATTGATGGAGCTGCCCTACCGAATAGCTCATATTAAATAGTGGTAAAAGGCCTGCTGCGTGCCAGGTGGACCCAGCCGTTAACTCCGTTCTCTCGACCAGAACTGAATCGGTCCAGCCCAGTTTTGCAAAGTGGTACAGTGCACTTACACCAACTACACCTCCTCCAATAATTACAACACGCGCTTTTTCCCTCATTATGGCTATCCTTTTCGCACATAAACCTTCTTAGCAAAACAAGTTAAACGGGCTGGCAAACTATGCAAACAAAAAAAAGAGCCTGACTTGCGCTTTACAGGTCGCTAGTCGTTGCTTAGGGTTCATTCTCTACGGGATGGGGGCAATACCCGATGATCAAAGCAATTCATACGGGCACAGAAAATGAAGATTGATAATAACCCTTTAGTTGAGTTTGTTGATGTACAGAAAACCTATGATGGCGAAGAACTTGTCGTTAAAAATCTGAACCTCAAGATAATGCCAGGGGAATTCCTAACTATGTTAGGGCCATCAGGATCTGGAAAAACAACTTGCTTGATGATGATTGCTGGCTTTGAGGCTCCCACGCATGGGAAAGTAATGTTGGGGGATATTGAATTGAATGACGTACCTCCTCACAAAAGAGGCATTGGTATGGTTTTTCAAAATTATGCCCTGTTTCCGCACATGTCTGTCTTTGAAAATTTGGCTTTTCCATTAGAAGTTAGAAAAATAGGTAAAAACGAGACAGAAAAAAAAGTTATGCGAGCGTTAGATATGGTTGAATTGGGACAGTTTGGTGCTAGACGGCCAGCTCAACTATCTGGAGGACAGCAACAACGGGTTGCTCTAGCTAGAGCACTAGTATTTGAGCCTGATTTAGTTCTGATGGATGAGCCTCTGGGTGCTTTGGATAAAAATCTACGAGAGCAAATGCAATATGAAATTAAACATATTCATGAAAACCTTGGAATGACGGTAGTATATGTAACTCATGATCAATCTGAGGCCCTGACAATGTCAGATAGAATTGCGGTGTTTAATGATGGAGTGGTTCAACAATTGGCATCACCAGCAGATTTATATGAACGTCCGGAAAACGCTTTTGTTGCTGAGTTCATTGGGGAAAATAATCGACTTTCAGGAGAGGTTAAATCAGTAGACGGTAGCACGTGTATAGTCGATGTTGCAGGTCAGCCTATTTTGGCTCTTAACGTTAACGGACAAAAAATGGGTGGAAGTTGTATTTTATCATTAAGACCCGAACGAATAACCTTAAATCCAGAATTAGGACGACATCCAAATATTTTTGATGCCAAGATTCTTGAACTGATTTATCTAGGTGATCACATACGATGCAGAATGAGTGTGTGTTCAAATGATAATTTCATCGTTAAGGTTCCTAATACCAAGTTAGACTTATCCTTAAAGGAGGGCGGAGCTGTAAGAGTTGGGTGGTATACTGACGATTGTCGGGCTTTAGAGGCTTAGTTATTTAAAATTTGATATTATCGGTGATGGGGAAGAAATGGGATGCAGTTTTGTGTTAATAACAAATGTTAATACTTCAACTGGCTTTCCTCAGCATCGTTTAACCGCCGAGAATATCGGCATTTGAATAAGGAGAATAAACATGAAACTCCCAATAAAAAGCGGTGCTATTATATGTGGTCTTATGACCTTTGCTGCAGGCTCTGCCTTCGCGGCGGATGCATTAACTGTCGTCTCGTGGGGCGGTGCATATACGAAGAGTCAATTAGAGGCGTATCACAAACCCTACACAGCTAAATTTGGAACTAAAATTCAGTCTGAAGACTATAATGGAGGATTGGCTGAGGTTCGAGCCCAAGTTGAAGCAGGAAAAGTAACCTGGGATGTAATAGATGTGGAAGTTTCTGATGCAGTTCGTGGATGTGACGATGGATTATTTGAGACAATTTCATCTAAATCGTTACCTAAGGGTGCTAATGGTGCCTTGGCAGAGAAAGATTTTATCCCAGGTGCATTAACCGAATGCGCAGTGGGTTCGATTGTTTGGTCAACTATTTATGCCTTCGACGCAGATAAATATTCTGGCTCGAAACCATCTAACTTAAATGATTTTTTTGATGTTAAGAAATTCCCTGGTAAGCGTGGTTTGCGGAAAAATGCTAAAGTTAATCTAGAATGGGCACTAATGGCCGATGGCGTTTCCCACAATGACGTTTATAAAGTTCTAGGAACGAAAGCAGGTCAGGACCGTGCTTTCGCGAAACTTAGTAGTATTAAGAACCATGTATTATGGTGGGAAGCAGGCGCTCAACCTCCTCAAATGTTGGCGGACGGTGAAGTTGTCATGACTTCTGCATATAATGGTCGTATTTTCAATGCTGCTGTTCAGGAAAAGAAAAATTTTAAAATTGTATGGGATAAGCAATTATTTGATTTTGACCTTTTCGCAATCATCAAGGGCACACCTCGCTTGAATGAAGCTATGCGGTTTGTAGGTTTTGCAACCGCGACAGAGCAGTTGGCTAAACAAGCTAGCTGGATTTCGTATGGGCCAACTCGTAAATCATCGATTAAATTGATTTCTACCCATGCAACATCGGGCGTTAAAATGATGCCGCATATGCCAACAGCACCAAATAATTTTAAAACTGCAGTTTTAGCTAATGCAGAGTTTTGGGCCGATAATGGTGACGAACTGAATGAAAGATTTAATTCTAGGCTTGCCAAATAATTTTATTGTAATTGGGTGGGGCGTTAAGCCCCATCTTTTTTTATGTCAAAGGAACGGGAATTAAGTTGAATTCGTCTCCACTAATTGTCGCTGCGGATGGATTGCCATTGAAGCAGAGCCTGAGGAAGGCAGAGCGGGGGCGCCGGTTCAAAGCGCTAATGTTTGTCTTGCCTTTATTCGCTTTTGTTTTTGTCTCTTTTGTAATACCAATTTTTGATATGCTTTTTAGGAGTATAGATAATCCAGTAGTAGCTACCCACCTGCCTAAGACAATAGAAAAATTGAACGAGTGGGATGGCAAATCACTTCCTAATGAAGCAATCTTCGCTACCCTAGCACAAGAATTACTAGCCGCAAAAAAAAATAGAACAGTGGGAAAAGTCGCCGCACGTCTCAACTTTGAGACAAGTGGTATGCGGAGTACATTGAACAAAACAGTTCGAAAGTTGAAAAGATATAAAGGTAATTTTTATACGGAAGCCTTTATTAAATTTGATAAACGCTGGGCGAACAAAAATACATGGCATACGATTAAAAGAATTGGGAAGCGGTATACTGGTGTTCAGTATCTAGCCGCATTAGACCTTAAAGTTGGGGCCGCTGGAAACATAATTCCTCAACCAGAAGACAGGCAGATATACGTGCAAATATTTGCGCGCACGCTTTGGGTAAGTTTGCTGGTTACAATAACCTGCCTTATTCTCGCCTACCCAGTCTCCTATTTGCTAGCAACACTTCCTTTACGGATTAGTAATCTTTTAATGGTTATGGTTCTTCTTCCATTTTGGACATCCTTACTTGTGCGAACTACGTCTTGGATAGTCTTGCTGCAGAGAAATGGTGTCGTAAACGATATCATAGTTTGGTTGGGTATCATCGACGATGATGCTCGAATACAAATGGTATACAATCAAACAGGTACCTTAATTGCGATGACACAAATTCTTCTGCCATTTATGATTTTGCCATTGTACAGTGTTATGAAAACTATTTCACCATCTTACATGAAAGCGGCGCGGTCACTTGGTGCTGCACCAGCCGAGGCATTCGTGCGAGTTTATATTCCACAGACAATACCGGGAATTGGCGCGGGATGCTTGCTCGTGTTCATCTTATCAATTGGATATTATATAACCCCTGCATTAGTCGGTGGGCAATCAGGACAATTAATCAGCAATTTCATAGCTTATCATATGAAGTCTTCCTTGAATTGGGGATTGGCTGCGGCGCTGGGAACACTATTATTATTTGCAGTATTGGGGCTCTACTGGTTGTATAATAAAATCGTCGGAATAGACAATATGAAGCTAGGTTAAGTTGATGGCATTTCCTCCTTACGTTGGATTAAGCGGCAAAATTGGTCACTATGGTTTTTTGACGTTTTGTGCTTGTGTGTTTTTATTTTTAATTGCTCCTATCCTAGTCATCATACCTCTATCTTTTAACGTAGAGCCGTATTTTACCTTTACGGAAGGAATGATGGCGCTAGACCCTAGCGCTTATTCGTTGCGTTGGTATGACGATATCCTAACTAATCCACAATGGGTTTTTTCGGCAAAAAATAGTATTTTTGTTGCTTTTTTCTCAACTCTTATAGCAACAATCTTAGGGACATTAGCTGCACTAGGGCTGAGCCAATCCCATATGCCATATAAACCGCTGGTTATGGGGGTTCTTATTTCACCCATGATTGTACCATTGATCATTTCCGCTGCAGGAATGTTTTTCTTTTATTCTAAAATTGGTTTATCGCAGACCATGCCGGGGTTAATTTTGGCGCATGCAGTACTTGGAACGCCTTTTGTTGTTATTACTGTAACGGCCACACTCGCGGGTTTTGATCATTCATTAACCAGAGCTGCTCAGAACCTTGGAGCAGGAGCATCAAAAACATTCTTTAAAATACAAATGCCTTTGATATTGCCAGGGGTGGTTTCGGGCGCCTTGTTTGCTTTTATTACATCTTTTGATGAGGTGGTTGTGGTCTTTTTCCTGGCAGGGTTTGAGCAACGTACAATACCTAGACAAATGTGGGCCGGTATAAGAGAACAAATTAGTCCAACAATCCTAGCTGTAGCAACCATTCTAGTTTGTATTTCTATAGTGCTCTTGACGGTAGTAGAATTGTTACGTAGGCGCAGTGAACGGCTTCGCGGCGTTTCACCAAGGTAACTGGATTAACTAGCTTTACTTTACTTTTTGAAGTATCATTATACGAAGTTGCAATCGGTAAGGTAATAACTATGTATCGTGATAACTCACTAATACCCAAAGAAGCTATTCGGATGGCTGCTTTAGGCGCTCTAATAAGGGGCGAAAGAAGTTATCAAAATATTTCTGCAGAAGTCCGACAATTTTCTGCCCGTATAATGGGGCCTTCGTTAGACCTTATGGGTACATCAATCGAGCTTTTAAAATTAGAGGGGTTGATTGAGGCTATCGAGAAGCGTGATGATAATGGCGAGGAATTATTGCAATTAACCCCCACTGGTATTGTTGAGTTGAAGGAATACCTAAAATCTACAATAAGGTCAGGTGGGTCAGATCTTAATAAATTGGTTGTCGCCTTGAAGTTACGGTTTATAGAGTTCTTGGAGCCTTTGGAGCGTCTAGAACAACTCATTAGTTTAAAGACAATGTATCAGAGTGAAAAAAATCGTTTGTTAGATTTAGTGCAGCATAAAGAATGGTCAGGTGGTTTATTGCCTCAATTATTAGAACTCGAACTTGGAGTTGCAGAGAAGCGAATAGTCTGGTGCGATGAACAAATAGAAAAAACTCAAAATTTTGTTTAGGACTGTTTTAATAAGAGGAAAATAAAGGGTCAAAGCATATGTTGGCCGCCCGTAACGAATATTTCTGTTCCTGTAATGTAAGAGCTATCCTCTGAACATAGAAAATAAATAGTCGAAGCCACGTCTTTTGGGGTTCCTAATCGATGCATTGGAATACGCGGAATAAGTACTTCGGTTTGTTCAGATAGCATTGCAGTTTCAATTTCACCTGGCGCTACCGAGTTCACGCGAACCCCTAAATCAGCAAATTCGTTTGCTAACTCTCTGGTCAGGGAAGTTAATGCCGCTTTTGATGTGCTATACGCGGATCCTGCGAAAGGATGTATGGCATGACCTGCTATGGAGGTGATATTAACGACTGAACCTTTCCCTTTGGTAAGTGATGAGGCAAAACCGCGAGCCAAACGTAGTGGCGCAAAAAAATTTAATTCAAAAACGGTGCGCCATGCATCCAAACTTCCATTTAGACATCCTAGACGCTCTTCGATAGGGGACTTTGGAGACCACCCAGCATTATTAACAAGACCATGAAGAGGTCTTTCACCTAAAAATTCCTTTGCTTCTTTTAAAAAGGTGTCGATACTCTCGGCATTCACCAAATCTGCTGTTATATGATGAGACCAATTAGGGTCACGAAGACACTCCTTGGGGGGGGACTCCCTAGAACATGTTATTATCTGCCAGTTTCTTTCGCTAAAAAAACTCACAGTGGCGTGCCCTATACCCCGACTTGCGCCAGTCAATAAAAGTGTTTTTTGAGGTTGTGACATCTTCAAATTTTACACGAATAAAAGCGTAAACTCAAAGCTTTGTTTTTTTTGAGAACAGAGCACTAAGTTTACGGACTTAAGCGCGTAATGGTCCAATCATCTTTGTCAGAGATTTTATCAAATATAAATCTATCGTGTAATCTATACTCTGCATCTTGCCAAAATTCTATCCGAGTTGGCTTTAACCGAAAACCACTCCAGTGAGTTGGTCTAGGAACGTCTCCCTCTTTATATTTAGTCTCAAACTTTTTTACGGCTTCTAGTAGCTGTTCGCGGTTCTCTAGCGGTTGTGATTGTTTTGAGGCCCAGGCGCCAATTTGGCTTATCCTGGCTCTCGTTTGAAAGTACTCATCAGCTTCTTCGTTACTGACCGCTTCCGTGGTTCCATCTATGCGAATTTGTTTCGCTAATGTCTTCCAATGAAAAACAAGAGATGCATGGGGATTTTGCGCTAATTCACTTCCTTTTCTACTGGTTAAATTAGTATAAAAAACAAATCCATCTCGGTCATAATTCTTCATTAGTACTATTCTAACGGACGGTTTTGAGTCCGCACCAACTGTCGCCAGGGACATAGCATTAGGGTCATTGACCTCATTTTTTTTCGCTTCTTCAAACCATTGACTAAATAAACCAAATGGATCGTCTGTGTTGGGTATGAACATCGCTGTTACTTCCTTATTGATGTTAGTTTAGTCATACCTAACACGGCATGCCAAATTTTAAATAAATAGAATTTTAAGGTAGTCAAAGTTTTGGGCGAAGAAAAATGAAAAAAGTTTCATTTTGTAATGCGGTATTTCAAATTTGATGTGGTATCATAATATTTTTTACGGCTAAATTTTTCTTTTGTTCAATTGGAGTCCTTTATAATGTTAAAACGCGCTAGTGCTATTTTGATTGTATCTTTAAGTATTGCGGGCTGCCAAACTACAACAGGTAATGGTATTAAGCAAAGTATGGGAACGATATTAGGCGGCGTTGCTGGTGCGGTCGCAGGAGCACAAGTTGGTAAAGGGTCTGGGCGTGTTGCGGCTGGTGCCGCTGGTGCGCTTCTGGGAGCATTCGTAGGTAATCAAATCGGTTTGTCCTTAGATAGAGCGGACCAATTAGCGATGCAAAAAACTACCAATTTAGCCCTGGAAACAAGTAAGTCAGGGACCGCTGTCGCATGGCAGAATCCCGATACTGGAAACCGTGGTACGGTGACACCAAAACCTGTTTTTAAATCTAACGGTCAATATTGTCGGGAATTCCAACAGACAGTGACTATAGGGACAAAAACAGCGGAAGCTTACGGTAGAGCATGTCGAAAGCCAGATGGTAGCTGGCAAATCGTTCGGTAAAGCATTGCCCGTACTAGTTAAATTTGTTGGTAGCTAGGATAAAAGGCGTCACACAGACGATGGATGATCCGTACAAAACTTTAGGCATAAAAAAAAATGCTACCTCTGCAGAGATAAAGTCTGCATATAGGAAATTAGCAAAGGAGCACCACCCGGATTTAAATTCAGGCAATGCGGAGCATTTTAAAAACATCAGTAGTGCTTATGATGTGCTTTCTGACAAAACTAAGCGTGCAAGATTTGATCGAGGAGAGTTTGACTCGGGAGCTTCTGCACAGAGGTCGGGCCCAGGGTTTTGGCGTAATTGGTCAGAGGGAGGGAGGGCCAATAGGCAGGCTAGTGGCGGACATTCCTTCAATTTCGATCAATTTGGTGGTTCTGGAGCAGATATCTTTTCTGAATTATTTAAAAATAACTCACATTTCAATGATGGCTCTACACAACAAAATAATAATCGAACGGCAGGTAAGAACTCAAAAGATACCAAGTACAAGTTAACAGTTCCATTTATAGAGGCTGCAACTGGAATTAAGAAGAAAGTAACACTGTCAGATGGAAAGACGGTCAATATGACAATCCCGTCAGGGACAGAAACAGGAACTAAATTGAGGTTGAAAGGACAAGGTAAACGAGGGAAAGAGACCGCATCTACAGGGGATGCGATAATTGAATTGACTGTGGGTGAGCATAATTACTTTACGCGTAAAGATAATGATATTTATTTAGAATTTCCTGTCACTATACAAGAAGCCATTTTAGGAGCAGCAATTGTGGCTCCCACAATACACGGTAATGTAGCGCTTAAAGTTCCAGCTGGATCGAATAGCGGGACAAAGCTGAGATTGAAAGAAAAAGGTATTGCTAAAAATAATCAGGTGGCCAAAGGTGATCAATATGTTTCCCTGCGGGTCATGCTTCCTGAGAAAGTGGATAGAGATCTTATTGAATTTGTTGAGAAATGGGCCAAAAGTAACAACTATAATCCACGGAAGAAGTTTAAAATTGACTAAACTTAGAATAGTTTTGTACTGAATTATCTAACAATATGTGGACTTTTAATGTTCTTTCCTAGTTCTCCAAAAAAACAGTCTCAAAAAAGGCGTGGGCGGCGACAAGCTCAATCGCCAACAAGAATGAGACATCCTGCTATACGAAAAATTCAAATAGAAATAGAAGATGACGTTATTAATATCCTTGATCAACCGCATGTTGGCGCTGCACGCTTTTTCCAGAGGTTAGGGCCAAATGGTAAATTCTTTTTGGTATCAATTGTTATAGCAATGCTTATTACCTTCTTAACGATCTCTTACGACCAAAGGCAAGTTGGTGCTGTAATTGGAGAATCATATTATACTGTTGCGCAAATAAATACTGGGAAAACACTTTATATTGCCAATTGTGCGTTTTGCCATGGTGATAATCTGGAAGGGCAGGCCGGGTGGGATAAAATTTATGAAAAAGGAGAGCGCCCACCAACTTCTTTGATGAGGCCAAAGGAAATTTCCCAGCTAGAAAATCGAGAATTATTTGATATAATCAAATTCGGTGGTCAACCATTCTCTCCTAGAGGATATACAAACAATATGCCCGCTTTTGAAATTCAACTCAACGATAAAAGCATATGGTTAATATTAGCGTATCTGAAGAGTAGATGGATTAATAATGCACAACCATAAGATAAAAAATTAGGGAAAAGGCATATGTCAGAGAATTTTCAAGATACCAGTATTGTGGATATTACAGATTTATTGAGGGATTATTTTGATGGTCTTTACCAAGGTGATGTAAAAAAATTCAGTAAAGTTTTCCATGAAAACTCACATTTATATTTCTCAGATGGCGACATGGTGACCGACTGGCCTCGGTCGCAATATCTAGAAATGATTGCTGGACGCTCTTCACCAATGTCACAAGGTTTAATCAGACATGATAAGATTATTTCGATTAATGTCTCAGGACCCGATACTGCGTTTGCTATAGTGCAATGTGCTATACCACCTAGGTATTTTACTGATTATTTAACACTCCTCAAAACTAATGCGGGATGGCAAATTATCTCAAAGACATTCCATACCGAAACCCACTGAAAAAGCCTAGTTATATATTTTTAACCTAACATCATCTTATTTAAGCGCAATCGGAGGGCATTGAGGCGTATAAATCCATGTGTGTCAGCATGATCATAGTCAGCCGCCCCCTCTTCAAATGTCACATAATCTGCTGAATATAGACTTTTATCTGCCTTGCGGCCTACTACAATTGTATTTCCTTTGTATAGTTTCAAACGCACTACGCCCGTAACATGCTTCTGACTGTGGTCGATAGCTGTTTGGAGCATTTCGCGTTCGGGTGAGTGCCAAAAGCCATTGTAAATTAACTCTGCATAACGAGGCATTAGCTCATCTTTAAGGTGCGCCATACCTCTATCAAGCGTTAAGCTTTCCATTGCACGATGCGCGGTATGCAGTATTGTGCCTCCAGGGGTTTCATAAAGGCCTCTATTCTTCATGCCAACAAAACGATTCTCAACAAGGTCTAAACGTCCAATTCCGTTATCATGACCGAGTTGATTTAAGGTAGTTAATAGAAGGGCCGGAGACATATCCTGCCCATCTATACTTATTGGATCCCCTTCTCGGAAACCTAACTCTATATAGGTTGGTTTATCGGGGGCATCTTCTGGTGAAATTGTTCGGGAGTATATAAATTCTTCTCCTTCAACCCAGGGGTCTTCAATTATTTTACCTTCGCTAGATGCGTGCAAGAGATTAGCATCTACGGAGAAAGGCGCTTCGCCTCTTTTATCTTTGGCAATTGGTATTTGACGGTCCTCCGCATACTTAAGCAGATCACTCCGTGAATTGAATTCCCATTCTCTCCATGGAGCAATAATCTTTATATGCGGGTTCAATGCATAATAACTGAGTTCAAAGCGTACTTGATCATTACCTTTTCCCGTTGCGCCATGAGCTACTGCATCTGCGCCGGTTATTTTTGCTATCTCTATCTGACGTTTTGCTATTAATGGGCGGGCAATTGAAGTGCCAAGAAGATATGTTCCTTCGTATACCGTGTTTGCCCTGAACATTGGGAAAACAAAATCGCGAACAAATTCCTCCCTTAAATCGTCAACAAAGATCTCTTCAATACCAAGCATTTTAGCTTTTGCTCGAGCTGGTTCTAAATCTTCACCTTGCCCTAAATCAGCTGTAAATGTTACAACCTCACAATTGTAGGTGTCCTGGAGCCATTTTAGAATTATTGACGTATCTAGTCCGCCAGAGTAAGCGAGAACGACCTTATTTATTTGATCGACCATAATGCCTCCATAGATTTGCTGTTGAATAGTATTTACTAGCGGACGCGAAGTATAAGGATACTGGGCAAGGTCGCAAGAGAAACTAGTTTAGATCTGCAAAATTTTTCCGAATGGGCTTTGATAATAAGTTAACAAGCCATAATCGCACTTAAATGATTGAATGAAAGTAGAACATATAGGTTTTTTAAGTACAATAAAAACGGACTAGACGCGCAGGACAGCGGATGCTTTTAAGCCAAGTGATTTCCATGTCCTTAGTAACCCCAGACCTATCGTTAGAAACAGACTGACGCCTGTAGTAATTGCGATAGCAGAACAACTTAGAGAAAAATCAGTTTTCATGATTTTCATAACAATCACCCAACTTATCAATGATGCCAACATTATCGATATTCCGGCTGACAACAGACCAAGGAGGCCGTATTCCATTATGTAGGCAAATAAAATTCGTTTTCTTGTCGCGCCAAGGACTTTAAAGATCGTTGCATCGTAGACGCGTTTTTGGTGTTGTGCACTAAATGCGCCTACGAGTACAAGGATCCCTGCTATCAACGTTATAGACGCTGTAATCCTTATAGCGGCACTAATAGCGTTCAAAATTTTATTGGCGTTTTCTAAAGCGTCTTTTACACCGATTGCGGATACATTTGGAAAGGCGTCTGTTACTGCTTTTTGGATCTCTTCTTCTGCTTTCGTGCTACTTGCATAAACGGCTGAGATTATACTATGTGGAGCAGATTCCAGGGTTCCTGGGGAAAAAATAAATACAAAATTCATTCCAAGATTACTCCATTCTATATGACGAAGACTGGCGATGGTTGCTGTTATTTCTTGTCCAAGAATATTAAGGGTGATGGTATCACCAATCCCAACTCGAACTCCTCTTGCTACATTTGCATCCAGTGATATCAAGGGCGCTCCACTATAATTTTCTGGCCACCACGCGCCCGCTAATAGTTTAGTGTTCTTTGGTTTTTGTTTTGTGTATGTGAGGCCTCGGTCGCCATTAATTGCCCACGCAATATCTGGGTCTGGTTTAACTTTATCTACGCTTTTTCCATTAATACGAACCACTCTCCCACGAACCATTGGTGTTTTTTGTATGTTGGTTGTACCGGGTATAGAATTTACTAATTTGGTGAATTCAATTTCTTGATTTGGTTGGATATCAATAAAAAAATAAGAGGGTGCTATTTTAGGGATTTGCTCATCTAACTGTCGTCGCATATTGATCTCGACTAAAACAACAGTCAGTAGAAGTGTAAGTCCTAAACCAAGGGATAGGATGATATCCGACGCAGGACTCCCAGGTCTATGGATATTAGCAACTGCAAGTCGTATTGGAAGTATTTTCACAGATTTAATTTTTCTGAAAATTTGGATAAATAACTTGGAAAAAAATCCGAATATAATAAAAATAAATGCCGCACCACCCACGAATGAAAGTGCCAATCGTTGATCTTCTGTGGTTAAAATAGCAATAACAGTTAATAGTAAAATTATTGCAAGAAGTGTTAGAAGAAGGGGTGCTTTTATAACGGTTTGGGCGGGGGTGATTATTGATCTAAATAATTGGGCTGGGGTTACATTTCTTGCCTGACTGAGAGGCCAAAAGCTGAATAGTAGAGTCATTAGGTAACCATAAAGAGCAGCCGTTAGGATAGGTTGCCAATATATATTGCTCGGTAGATCTATTGGCATGAACTTTGAGATCAGACTTGAGACAAGGAATGGGCAAGATATTCCAAGAATAACCCCAACAGTTATCCCAATGGTGGCAAGTAACATTGTTTGAATTAAATAAATGTGGAATATTAAACGCCCGGACGCACCAAGAGATTTTAAGGTGGCAATAGTTAACGTTCGCTGTTCTAAGAAATTACGAACAGCGTTTGCTATTCCTAGCCCGCCTACTAATAATGCAGTAAGTCCAATTAGGGTTAAAAATTGCGTAACTTGTTTATTGAAACGATCGAACCCTGGAACTGCATTTTTTGTTGTTCGGATCCGCCAACCAGCCTTTGGAAAGGCTTGGTTCAATTTATTAACGGTGCTGTCCACGTCATAGTTTTTTTTCAGTTTTACGCGATAATTGAAGGTTGCAAGACTGCCTTTAATTAATAAGCCAGTTTTATCTAAGTTTTTAGAATGGATCATTGTCCGGGGACCAAAAGTGGTGAACCTTACAACTCTGTCCGGTTCATCAACTATCTCGGCTCTTATTGTAAAAGTAGCATCTCCAATTTTTATCTTATCTCCAAGATTTAGTTTTAAGCGCTGGCTCAAGGCTGGGGCAATTATGGCTCCTATCTCATCATTTTGGTTACTTAAAGCATCTCGTATAGACATGTCAGGAGAGAGTTTTATTGAGCCAAACAAGGGGTAAGGGTCATCTACTGCTTTTAGTTCGATTAATGTTCGACGGCCATCCCTCACTGTTTTAGCCATAGCCCGCATATTGTTTATCGTCGATATTTGACCAATTTTTTTAATGTAATCGTAGGCTTCTCTAGTAATCGGTCGATGTGTCAATTGAATTGAAAAATCGCCTCCCAGAAGACGTTGTGAGTCATTTATTATGCCAGTATTCATAGCTTTCGAAATAGAGCCCACTCCTGAGATAGCAGCTACGCCAAGGACTAAACACACAATGAAAATTCTGAAGCTTTGAATGCCATGTCTGAGATCACGGAGACCTAGTTTGAAGGCCAAACTTAACTGTTGAAAATACAAAACTAAAACCTCATACGGTGTTGTCAAGATCGCGTTGAATTAATCCATCAGCCATATCAATCATTCGATCACAACGATGAGCTAGGTTTTTATCGTGAGTAATAAGTACTAGCGTTGTTTTATACGAAGATTGTAGATCAAATAGAAGGTCTATTATTTGATTTCCGGTCTCCTGATCTAGATTGCCTGTTGGCTCATCTGCCAAAAGGAGATTAGGAGTAGAGATAAACGCTCTTGCTATAGCTACTCGTTGTTGTTCTCCGCCGGATAATTGATCGGGATAGTGGTCTAATCTCTTAGATAGCCCGACCATGCCCAGTGAGTCTTTAGCTTTTTTGAAAGCACTTGGGTTGTTTGATAATTCGAGTGGAATTGCGACGTTTTCAAGCGCAGTCATCGTAGGGATTAGTCGAAATGCTTGGAATACGATCCCAATATTATCTCGACGAAACTCGGCTAGCGCATCCTCATTCATAGTAGATAAATTTTCGTTTGCTATTCTAATTATGCCTGAAGTTGTCGCTTCTATTCCTCCCATTACCATCATTAAGGTCGATTTGCCCGCGCCGGATGGTCCCGTAATACCGACAGTGCTACCAGCATCAATATCTAAAGATATACCCTGCAAGATTTTTACATTACCGGCTTTGCTGGCAAGCTCAAGTTTTACATCTTGCATTTGTATTAGTGGTGGCATCTTTTGTTCTTGTAAACAGGGCGATGTTTTATTTGTCATTCGTGATTTATATTCCAACGTGAGTTTTAAATTTAGGTTCAATACGCTATGTAAAGGTGTATTTTTTATATGACTCGTCAATATTCTAATATGTGGATAAAGAAAATTCGTCAAATTGCTTTTTATTTGCTTCTCATAGTTGCAAGTAGTCTTATAACCATAACAACGAATGCACGCGAGCTTAAGTTATTGGCTCTAGGTGACAGTTTGGTTGCTGGTTATGGATTGCCGAAAACTGATGGGTTCACAGATCAACTTGAAGCTACACTAAACGGTCTGGGGATTCGTGTCAGTGTTATAAATTCAGGGGTATCTGGGGACACGTCAGCGGGTGGTCTGTCGAGGGTCGAATGGGCACTCGCCAGCAAGCCTGACGCAGTATTGTTAGAACTAGGAGCCAATGATAGTCTCAGAGGCATTGATCCTAAAGTTACTAAGGACAATTTGCATAATATTCTAACAAAAATCAAAGCTACAGGAATACCGGTGTTATTCGTTGGGATGCTCGCGCCACCTAACATGGGTAAAGAGTACGGACTAGAATTTAAGTCGGTCTATGCAGAATTGTCAAAAAAGCATGATGTTATCTTTTATCCATTCTTTCTTGATGGGGTGGCCGGGATGCCTGAGTTAAATCAGGCTGACGGCATTCATCCTAATAAGAGAGGGGTCGTAAAAATTGTTAATCAAATTTCACCGTTTGTTAGAAAATTATTGATGAACGTCAAACGTTAGCGATTTCTTGTAGGTCATAAAATATGAAACGTTTATTTGTAGGATTACGATTTTCAGAAATAATAACTCAGGGTTTAAATGATCTACAGGGGGGGGTGAATGGGGCAAATTGGGTTACGGTTGATAATTTACATTTAACCCTCCGCTTTATAGGTTGGTGTGACAATAGTCTAATGAATGATATTTTGTTAGAGCTAACAAAGGTACGTTCTAATTATTTTTATCTTCAACTTAATGGCGTTAATCATTTTAAAAATAAAGGTAGGGTTAAATCTTTATGGGTTGGAGTTGTTGAAAACTCAGATCTTGTCAATCTCAGAATTGAAATGGATAGATTATTACAAAAAATTAATATCGAACCAGAAAGGAAGGTGTTTAAGCCACATGTTACTTTGGCTAAATTGAAGGATATTAGATTGTGCGATTTAGCGTATTTTGAGCAAATTAATAATCTTTATCGAAGCGATCAAATCTTGATAAGGCATATTACTGTTTTTCAGAGTATGTCAGTCAAAGGACGTTCTAGATACTTTCCCATAGCTGATATTCCACTGAGGCCACTGCAAAAAAAAATCAATACAGTGTAGTATCTTCAAAACCCTTTAATGTTGCAACAAGATTGTCCCCTAATACTGGTGATATATATCCACCTTCCTGAATAAATAAGGTAGGCAGACCAGCTTGGCCAATAACCTTTCCGATGCTGGAAAAACCGTCTGTTGTTATAGATAAGAAAGCTAGTGGGTCCGCAATTGATGCGTCTAACCCGAGTGCAATCACCAATACATCGGGTTGGTAAACGTGTATTTTATCGACTGCCTTATCTAATACCTTTAAGTATTCCGCATCATCAGTGTTTTGAGGGAGTGGATAATTAATATTGTAGCCAACCCCTTCATCAACTCCTATTTCTTCAGCGTATCCGGCAAAAAAAGGATAATATGAAAGTGGGTCGCCATGCAGAGATATGGTTAGAACATCTGCTCGGTCATAGAAAATACCTTGTGTGCCATTGCCATGGTGAACATCTATATCCAGAATTGCTACCCTTTTTGCTCCATTGTTGAGGCACGTCTGTGCTGCTATGGCTGAATTATTGAAGAAACAAAAACCTCCTGCTTGATCAGAGAAGGCATGGTGTCCAGGTGGTCTGCAAAGTGAATATGCAAAGTTGCTTTCAATATTGTTTTTTCTATCGTCCATAATAGCATACGCACCTGACACTGCGACATCAGATGATGCCACACTCCCTTCAAATGTTCCTTTACCTATCGGGCAGGCAGTATCGGCTTGATAATGACCGGCAAGTGCTATTATTGACTTTGGCTTTGCGTGCATATTTCTACCCGGATGTATATTAGGGATGATTTCACTGCCACTATCCGTAGCGGCTTCCCAGAGTAACCACGCAGTTTTGAGAAAATTTATATATTCCTCATCATGGATATCTTCGATTGGTTTAAGCCCGTGTTGCGTGGCTTCTATAAATGTGTGGCCTACAGTCCTAGCTGCGTTCTCTAATATCGCAGCGCGTTCTGGTTGTTCTGGACTCTTTATGATTTGCCCCTTTGAAATAAAGGTTTGCGGTGAATGGCAAATGTGGTTGGGAGAAAAAAAGACACGCATGTTAGCAATCCATTATGAATGATTAATTGTAGCACTTCGATCCAAGAATTAGAGCATGTCCTATACTACTTCTTTATTTGGCTTTCTTCTATAAAGTTTGGGTGAAAGGCCGCGGTATAGTAATTTATCGAAGCAAAAGGATGTTACGAAAATACACTTAAAAGTCTAAATATCGTTTTAAAAATGATTTTGATGATTTAATTATAAAGAAATTGTATAATCTAAGAGGCGTGCCGTAGCCTACAAAGGTATGTGCTGGGGTTTATTCTTAATTTTTTTTTAATACCCTTAGGAAAAAAATCTATGTCTATAAGAAAGTCATTGTTTTTAGGTTTTCTAATTCTATTCGTTTTTCCTCTAGTCTGTATTGTCTATTACACTTTTAACTTAAACCGGGAGTTCGCTGTTGGTGCAATCGAAGGAAAATTTAAATCGGGCCTGAAGCAGACAGTTACTTCAGTAAGCGAGCCATTAGAGAGATCGCAGGGCTTGATGCGTGTTGTCTCTGAAGTTGCCGCAAATAGTCAGAAAATGGTTAGGTTGGAAGGGTTCAACTTTATTTTAAAAAGTGCTCTCAGGTCTAATAAGCATCTCGATGCCATATACGTCAGTTTGGAAGATGGTTACCACAGAGTCGTCACTCGCGTTGATTCATATAGAAGAAACACTGATAAGGGGATGCCTGCTAGGACGGAATGGACATCAAGCGTTATTGAGCCGTTCACCGTAGCTGGCGTTTATAGAAAAAGAAAAATTAAATATTACGCGCAATGGCCTTTGGTTATCGGCCGTGCCCAGCAGGAAACAGATAAATTGGATATTCGGGCGCTTGACCATTACGTAAGAGCAAAAGAGAAGCAACAACTTTATATTGGTCCCATTGTTGCCAACCCACACACAGGAAATAAAATTATAAGCATAGGTGTCCCGATTATGGTGGAGGGAAAGTTTACCGGTATAGTAGGCGCAAATGTAAACATTAATTATATTGAAAATACGCTCAATAATAGCAAGATCACCGAGAACGCAATTGTTAGTATTGTAAACACGCGTGGGGACGTAATTTTACACAGTCGGGATGTTCAAAAAGAATATGCCAAGGATGAAGAAAGAAATACGTCAGAAATTTATAACGATGACGTGGCGCGACAAAAAACTTATTTATCTAGCATCATTAAAGAAGGTAGTAGGGGGGACAACAGACTTGTAAAGTTTAATTCGGAGGAGAAAGGGTTGGGTTATATTCAACGGGTAACATTGCCGGCCTCAGTTGGCAAGAATCTTGAACTTATAATGCTAGCCCCCTACCAAGATTTTGTTAGTAAAGTAGTCCAAACCAGTGTTGCTACAATCTGGTTCAGTTTAGCCCTCTGTTTTGCAGTATTTTTAGCAATTTTTTACTATGGCAGCTGGTTTTCTGTGAAAATTAAAAAAGTTGTAGTGGCTTTCCATGATGTTCATAATCATGCAGTCAGGCTTGAGCGTGGAAACACACCAATTATTAAAGAGGTGGCAGCATTTCAGGAGGCTGTATCTAATTTAGACCTTAAACTAACTGATCTTTATAATCACTCTGACGCTTCAATACAAAATAAATGTGTGGTCTGTGGGACTAATAGGTTTGATATTAATAAAAATTAAATTTCTAAGAGAGCGGCTTGATACTATAGATTGAGTGTATACGCAGGTAGTTATAAAATAAGTTAAAAAAATGGAGTTTATTTAAATCCAGGGCAAATATTTAAAGGATAGTTACCTACTATGAATGCAGAAGTACCCTCACCAGAAGACCTACGAAATCAGAGCTTAAGTGTTGCCGGTATTGCGCAAAATTCTCACCCAGTAGACAGTATTGTTGCTCCTGATAGTGTTAAGCAGTTTTATGATGCTACACTAGAAATACAGGACCTTTCAAAACAACTAAATAGTTTTGCTCATCGTTTGGAATCATCCCATAAGACGACCCGTTTCCATATCTTGGGTTGGTTTGTGGTGTTACTTTTCTATCCATTACTGTTGATTGCTGGATCCTCTTATATGCCAGGTGAGTGGAAGCTCAAAACTATAGAGTTAATGACGAAAACAGAGAATGCCTGGGAGGCGGGCCAATCCATATTAGCAAAAGCCAATAATCAAAAATACGAAAAAGTCTTGACTGGTTATTCAATTATTTCTGGTAATGTAGAAAAAATTGAGGGTTGTATCGGGACTGCAAACACTTTAAAACGCCCCACCGAATGCTCAATTTTGATAGATCCAGAACAAATGAAATAACGATAAGATATGGTCGCCCAAGTACCGAGATCAGAAAAGTTAATCTATGCGGTTGATTGGATTATTGCTTTATTCCTAAGCCTTGTCGTAGTAACTTCTATTACGCTGGTGCTGGAGATGTTTCTTTCGTTAGCCTTTGTCAGAAACGATGTTACCTCATTAAATCGAAACTTTGGGTGGATTAAATTATTTGTTGCGTTGCTAAGTTTTTTGGTTATTTATTCAGCTATAGGTAGAGGAACGTTTTTTTCTAAGCTCTATGTGGGTTATTCATTACTTCTTTGTGTTTTATTGGCTCTTAAATGCCTTATAGAGGGCAATATCGACTTGTTAAGAATTTGGGGTTGGTACGAGATTTTTTCTTTTACATCGGTACTTGGTGTCCCGTACATCCTTCGGAATAACACCTTGTTCAAGCAAACAGCAACTTCATCGGGTGAACGACAGGTGGTTCCTTTAGATATAAAATATAAATATAAAGAAAACTTAG
>MDSX01063191.1_pt1 | contig 20433 bp, 15 predicted proteins | sample 811141 | NCBI WGS metagenome assembly MDSX01 (sample SAMN05326642, study PRJNA326480) | marine metagenome | isolation source: seawater | place: Atlantic Ocean: South East | collected 2010 | reverse complement strand
TAAATTATCTTGTAAATACCTTTCCTCGCATACATTCCAAGCGCTCAAAAAATTTTCATTGGTTTCTTTAACATTATACCTTCTTACATGATGATATCCAGAATAAGCTCTATCAATTGGGTTTCTCAATGCTATAATTATTTTGACATCATCTCCAAAATGATATTTTATTTTGGGAATCACTATTTCAGGATACATTAAATACATTACTGATGATTCTCCTCTATAAGTTAATGACTTTCCTTTATAAAACAAATCATAATATTCTTCTGAATTAATAACTCCTGAAGGTATTCGATTTACTCCTATCTCTTTATTAATTAAAAAATGTGGTTCCTTTGGGGTGCACATATGAATTTCAGGGTGTTGATTTAAATAATTATGAATAGAAGTAGTTCCACTTTTTGCAGCGCCTACTATAAATAAATTGGGACTAACTAATTCTCTATCCATTTTGACAAATCTTTTTTTAACAAATTACCCAATTTCATTACATCATCCTTATAAAATTGCTTTAGTTTGGCTCTTGTTTCTAAATTCATATCATCTACCTTTTTCTTAGAAAAATTTTCTAAATTTTTTCTGATATTTTTTCTTGAATTAGAGTTAAATAGACTCTTAGAAGTTCTTCTAATTAAATTATCTCTCATAAATATTTTTTTAACAAAATCATTCTTCCATTGCAAACCCCCTACATTATGTTTTACGGAAAAATCAATTTTTTGGTTAGGGTATACTTCTAAAAAATCAAATGTTTTCTTTAACTCAAACTCTGTATTATCTTTAAAGTCATCATGAAAAATTATATGAATATTTTCAAATTCATTTTTATAATAGTTAACCATTTTATAATAAAGGCCCATATCTTGATACATTACCATTGGAGTAAGCTGCTGATCACGCTCCAATCTATCTTTTTCTAACATTAAAGCTTCTTCAAAAGAAAATGATTCCTTTAACCCCCTAGATACATGAACATATGCCGAATATGCACGATCCACTGGATTTCTCAGCATAATTATAATCTTCACATCTGATCCTAAGTATTTCTTGATGTTATTAATAGCATGCTCATAATAATATAAGTATAATACGGTGGATTCTCCTACAGCTTTGAAATCACTTGAAGATTTAAATAAGTTCTTATACTCATTCCAATCCCAAACTCCACTATGTATTCTTTTTTTCACAAGATCTTTAATAAAAAACCTTGGCTCTTTCACTTTTAAACCATTTTCAGTATATGAAGGTAAGAAAATATCATTATGCTGATTAAGATAATTATGTAAAGATGAAGTCCCACTTTTTGCAGCTCCTACAATTAAAAAATTTGGTAATTTTAAATTCATAATCTTATAAAAGGTAAATAAAATGTAAAAAATCCGAATTTCTTCTTAATAAAAAGAACCATAGTTAGATTCCAAAAGATCAAACTAGACATTGTTGCGATAGCGGCTCCTAATATCCCATACTTTGGAATTAATATAAAATTTAAACCTATATTTAATATTGCCCCAAGAGACAAGATGATAAAATAAATATTTTGATTACCAGTCATTTGAAGTATATTTCCTACAGATCCTGAAATTGAACTAACAAACCTTCCTATTGATAACAGTATAAAAGCGCTAACTCCGTATTGAGCGAATTGTGGACCAAATAATCCTAAAATAAACTCAGGGAACATAAAAAAAATAATTAATAATGGTAATGTAGTCCAGAAAATCAATTTGGTTGATTGAAATGACACCTTTTTTAATCCCTGTAAATCATTTCTACTATACATTTCTGCAAATTTTGGTGCTGCAATACTATTTATTGCCATTAAAGAAATAGCGGCAAACATAGACAGTCGAAAAGCAGCATGGTATATACCCACTTCTGTTTTCGTATCAGCGACAAGACCATCAACAACGTTTGGAGATTTTATAGCGCCTAACATCAACTTATCTGTCCATGACATTATGAATTGAGCAGACTGAGCAAACATTAATGGAATGGATATTTTAATAATTGTTGAATCGTTAATTTTTTCTACTAATGAATCATAAGAAATATTTTTATAAATAGCATATCTCATAGAGAAAAACGAAAGAATAGAGACAATAAGTATACTTATTAAAAACGCATATAATGGAACGTTATACTGATGAGCATCTTCTATTAAAAAAAATTCATGAATTATATAGAGAATAATTAATGTAAACAAAGTAATAGAAACTCGAAAAAAAAAAGGAAAACATAGCAATTTTCTTCAGTCCTCTTAAACTCTGATAATGGAGTACAAACAAAGACATCGGGGTAACAAAAAAAGCTAGTAATTGTAAAATTGAAGAATCAATATTCACAATTTCAGAAATTTGATGAGATAAAAAATACATCAGGAATGAACTCAATATAGAAGAAATGGTAATTATTTGAATCATTTGGCTATTTAGCTTAAGTATACTATACCATCTTTTCTTTGTAGCAAATGAAGAGAAAAAACGAATTGCTGTAGTATCTATGCCTAATTTTCCAAAAACAACAAAAATTTTTAAAACTGTTATAGCAAGAACATATTCTCCAAGACTATCAGCACCATATTTACGAGCTATAAAAAAAGTCAATAAATAGCCTATAGCTAAACCTGTTATTCTTAAAATAAATGATATTGAGCTTCCCCTAAATATTTCATTGAAGTCAGAGTCTCTTAGCAAACCATTTATTTTATTCTTAATATTTGAAATCATCTATATGCTATTCTACCAAAAACCATGGGTTTAAAAGATTTTTCTTGTTATAATTTAACTCTTGTTCAGAATTATACTTACAAACTTTGAATCCAGCAAATTTAACAATAGCATGCCCTGCAGCAGTGTCCCACTCCATAGTTGGAGCATATCTAGGATAAGCATCAGCATTGCCTTCAGCAACCATACATAACTTTAAAGAAGATCCTACACTTAGAATATCAATTTTATTATGCGTTTTTTTCTTTTGCTGAAAAAAATGTTCAGTTTCATTAGACATATGAGAACGAGAACCAACTATTGTATAAGTTTCTCTAGTATTTTTTGCCGGTAATTTTTTAGCATTAGACATAAGCTGGTTAAAATTTTTAATTGTATGCATAATTTTAGTTTTCTTATATGAACCCAAATCTGACATACCAAAATATAATTCTTGCTTTACAGGAACATATATAACCCCAAGTACAGGAGTGTCATTATGTATTAAAGCAATATTTACAGTAAATTCGCCATTTCTTTTAACAAATTCTTTTGTCCCATCAAGAGGATCCACAAGCCAAAAGAAGGTCCAATCTTTTCTTTTTTCATAAGAGATCTTAGATCCTTCCTCACTTAAAATTGGAAGGTTAGTATCTCTTAACATTTTCTCAATTATATCATTACAATTTCTATCAGCCATTGTCAAGGGAGAATTATCTTTTTTGGTCTCAACAATAAAATCAGAAGCGTATACATCCATTATTTCCTTGCCTCCACTAAGAGCAGCATTTACCGATGTAATTAATAAAGATTGTGATACAGACTGAAATTCTAAATCGTGAATACTATTCTTGTTTTTCATTGGTTTTCATTTAAAATTTGGAAAGCTTTGGAAGTTCCTATTCTGGAAGCTCCAGCATCAATTAAACATTTACATTGCTCTATATTTTCGATACCTCCTGAGGCTTTAATTTCAAGCCCACTAATTGAAGATTTTATTAGTTTAACATGATATTCTTTTGCACCGAATCCACCATAATAGCCAGTGCATGTTTTAATATATACATTCCTCACAAAAGGTTGGAAATATTTATTAACTAAATAACTTATTCTAGAAGAAATTCCTGCAATTTGATTATCACTAAGAGCTGGAGTTTCTATAATCCACTTAACCGGAATATTTTTCTCATATCCAATCCTGGTTCCTTCAATAATAACAATGTCAAACTTGTCAAAATTTTTATCCTTGTATGATCTGTAATCTGCGACATAATCCAATTCATCTGCTCCCATAGAAATCGCTTCTAAAGCGTCTTTAACAACATTTTTTATTGGATCATTACCTTTTGGGAAATTAATCACAGTACCTAGAATAACATTTTTCTTTGAATGATCAATAATCTTTTTAGCTAAAGTGAGGTGATTAGAACGGATCATAACAGCCAAGAAATTATTGTTAATAGCTTCAGTAACTAAATCAATTACCTTTAGTCTATTTTCCTCAGGCGTCAAACAAGCTTCTTTAGGAAGTTTAAGATAAGTAGATTCTAAATATCTGTCAATTCTCATTTACAATATACATGATTTTGAGCAAATCTAGTAATTTTAAAGGAATTTATTAAAAGAGTCTATTATAAAACGATGCTACTATCAGAAAGATACTTCTCAACATCAGACTGAATAGATTCATCTACTAGTTCTCTCCATTCATGATTTCCTTCTTTAATAGAGTCCCTTATTTTAGTTGCAGAAATCCAACCAATATTTGGTGGGGGTGTAAACTCATTAATCTCATACCCTACACCTCTACCAAAATTAACACTCTCGATATCAGGTATTATAATAACTTTAACGTCATGACCATGTGCTTCATGATATTTCTGTATCATCGCAACTGTTTGTTCAGTTGTGAAAGGATTCTTAGCATCTGGATCAATATCTCTAACCATTATAAGCGCAGGGATTCCATCATTGATTTTTTGCATAATTAATGAAATATGCCCTTGATGATAAGGTTGAAATCTACCTACAAATATCGAATATTTTTTACTTTCATTACTAGTAGGTTCTCCACCATGATTAATTACGTCCCACTTTTTTTCCATAATTTCTTATTTTATAATATTATTTTCTTTTAAATAATCGACAACTATTTGAGCACATTCGTCAATACCTTGTTGATCAGTTCTAATAGATAATTCTGGATTAGTGGGTACTTCATATGGAGCATCAATACCTGTAAAACCTTTAATTTCTCCGGATCTTGCTTTTTTATATAATCCTTTAGGGTCTCTGCTTTCACATACATCAAGAGGAGTATCAACAAACACTTCAACAAAGTCTTCTCCTATAACTTTTCGGGCAGATTCTCGATCTTCAAGATAAGGAGAAATAAATGCTGTAAGAACTAAAATACCAGCGTCAGCAAACAAATTGGATACTTCAGTAATTCTTCGTATATTTTCAGTTCTATCTTCTGGAGAAAAACCTAAATCTTTATTCAATCCCATTCTAACATTATCTCCATCTAATATATAAGTATGAATTCCCATATCATGTAATAATTTTTCTGTCGCATTAGCGATAGTAGATTTACCAGATCCTGATAAACCTGTAAACCAAATTACACGAGATTGATGTAGGTTTTTTTTCTCTTTTAAATCTCTTGGAACACGATGTTTATGAAAATATAAATTATCTGCACTCATAAATTTAATTTTAGGATTGCAAATCTACAATTTTATTTGAGATTTACATGAAATCAAGATGTTTTTATGAAAATACTACCCAAGAGTGCACCTAATTGGTACCGTATATTTTACTGGGACAGCTTTACCAATTTGTCTACCTGGAGTAAATTCTGGTAATTTATTAATCACCTCGATAGCCGCCTCATCTACATATTTATCCAAACCCTTAAGTATTTTAACCCTTCCTACTTCTCCATTCTTCTCAACAACAAACTCAAGAATAACTTTTCCTTCTACTCCATTAGCTTTAGCTATTTCAGGATACCTAAAGTTCCTGGCAATAAATTTCATAATCTCTGTTTGAGTGCACTGCTCATCTTCGCAATTACCTAACAACGGCATCTGCTCTACAGAAATAAAAGGCTCGGCAAATTCCTCTTCATACATTTCAAATTCATCATCTTCATCTGTCTCCGAGGAAGTGAGATCTAATTCATTTTCTAACTCTTCATCATCTTCCTTAACCTCAATTTCTTCTGGCAACTCTGGAGGAGGCTGCTCCTTTGGGGGAGGAGGTGGTGGCTTCTGCTCTTCAGGTCTAGTAATTTCTATATCCTCCTCGTCTATTTCTTCAAAATTAGATGCGAATCTATTAGTTTTAATATCTACTGAAGTTATATTAAGTAAAATCAAAATTAAAGACGCTGCTGCTAGTAACGAAACTGGAAAGAATATAGGTTTCCAAATATTAATATCTACTTTGGGATTTTTCTTTGAATCCATCTCGCTAAGATACTAAATTTTTATAGTCTTCTGCAGATAACAATGTATCTATCTCATTAGAATCAATATTTGACAATTTAACAATCCACCCTTCCCTATATGGGTCAGTATTAATTAGCTCAGGATTATCTTCCAACATAGTATTCACTTCCAAAACTAAACCAGAAATAGGCATGAACAGGTCAGAAACAGTCTTAACAGCTTCAATTGTGCCAAATACTTCTTCTTGATCTAATTCTTCATCTAATGAATCTACTTCCACAAAAACTATTTCTCCTAACTCTTTTTGAGCAAAATCAGTTATTCCAACCGTAGCTATATTTCCTTCTATTTTAATCCACTCGTGATCTTTTGTATACTTTAATTTATCTGGCAAGTTCATTTTAAAATTTTTTTGCTAAAATACAACTTTATGAGTTCACTGCAAAACTAACCCGCTAAAGTAAATCGCAGACTGAAACCAGCGTTAGTTATCGCTCCTGGATAACTTGTAGAAATAAATGGATTCGTTATAACTTTATCATAAAACAACTTGAAATTTAACCTAGAACTAACAACATAATCTGTCGAAAATTTTATACTAATAGATTGTTGGCCCATCGTAATTTGCTCTACGTCCTCTATCACTTTTCTAATAACTGTTTTATTATTTCTAATATTTAAATCTAATTTTATATCAAGGTCACTTGAAATTGTTTTCGAGGAACCCGCTGCTTTATATTTAAACTTCAAATCTTTAATCCTATACCCAGTCCCAATCACATATTCACTTCCGTTAATTTCTGTAATCTGATTATTGGACATAGATAAATTTAAAGTTCTATTTTTCTTAATCTCTAATTTTGTCATTAAACTATTTTTCCAAGTTAAATCTAACTTAATCAAAGGACTAAATTGTTCATTAATCGTTACCTGCCCAATCTCGTATTTTGAAAAGAAGTTCCCAGTATTTTCATTAATATTGGATGACCAACCATCATTCTCAATATAATCTAAACTAGAAGTAAATGATCCAACAGAATAAGTGCTTCTGTAAGCGTGAGCTAAAGTAAATGTTTTAAAATATTTCTTAATGAATTTCAACCTCATTAATCCATCATAATTAACTCGCCAGTTTGGTAATGGTAATTTAGGCATGCTGCTTAAGGATGATGAAATTGGATTCTTTCCACCATATGCGGCTAAAAAGGCAGGTATTAAAACATCAGGTGAAGCTAATCCATATCCTTGAGGAAAACCAGTAGAATCATATAATCCAGAAAAATTTGGATTCGCGGATGCAAGTCGCTTCGCTATCTCATTCCTATAATTTCTAAAATCCTGGAATGATTGTGAACTGAAATTTTCATTATCTCTCATAAAAGCAGTCTTCCATGAAATAAATGATATACTATAACTTCCATTCTGAATCGGACTTACTGAATTAAACATATTATCACTTTCAGACCATCTAAAATATTCCTGCTGATTAAATGAATTTGTCTTATTAGCCGTAAGTTCGATTCTAAATTTCTTAATTGGCTCTACAGTACTTCTAATAATTAAATTAGACGATGAAGTTTTGCTAAATAATGTGTTAATATTCTGATTTTGTGATAGCCATCCATTGGTAGATGCTTGATATCGAATATCTTTTTGACTTCCAAGCACAAAGGGTATACCAGGAGCCATCTCTGCCCAATTTTGACCAAAAAAATTCGACTCCGGCATAAATCCAGGAATAAAAGTACCTTCATTTCTTGTTAAATTTACTGAAATATTTTTTACAGACAAAAAAACATTCAATAATGATCTAGCTAATTTATACTGATCTTTTTTCTTATTTTCCTTGGGATTCTCTTCGGATCTAATTCTTGAGGTTCTTCTGTTATTATTTCTCTTATTAGAAGAATTTAAAACTTTCTTAAAATAAGGCACTTTATTGTATAAAGTATTCATATTAATCTGTCCATTATGCTGAATATTATTTGAATTTTGAATTGTATTCCCAAAATCTTGCATTGATAAAGCTGCACTATTCCAATCATAATTTGCATTATATCGAGTTGTTAAACTTAAAAAATTCACTAGTGGGATTTTGCTAAAAGGCCATTGATAATTTAAAGCCAAATCATGATGATATAATGTTGGCCTTCCTAAATTCTAGAAATTTTTCCATATAGTATCTCTTTTCTCTTTAAATAAAGGGTCTTGCCTATCTATTCTACCAACTGGTTCATCAATACTTGATTGGTTTCTGACAGAAAAATCTAACTTTAAAGTTCTTGTAATATCATATTTAAGATCATATGATCTGTTCCAATTAAAATACTTATTGTAAGTAGGAGAAATTATCATATAGGAATTATTAATATTTCTAAGTAACGTCTCATTATACATCCTTTCAATATCAGTACGATATGAAAAAGATTTTGGAATTGCATAAAAATTAATATCCTTGATTAATCTAGCGTAAGGACCTTTTCCTATTTTTAATTTTGAAAATGGTTTAATATTTTTAGGCCTCGAACTATAATTATATGTAATCGCTCCCCTATAATTTTTTGTCCTATTATATTCAGTATTAATATTTCGAAAAAATGTTTCATTATTAGAATAAGAAATTGTAAAATTCTCTAAATCGTAAATTTTTGGCTTCTTTATCTCTTCACCTTTCTTTTGCACTTTAGTTTTTCTAATATTGGTTAGATTAATACTTTTTCTACTAACGTAATCTTGGGAAACAAATCTAAATGAATCTCTTTCTGCTTTATTTTCAAGAGAAGAGAGAGTTGTCTTAAATAAAATATCAGGATCTAATGGATTATACTGTGGGTTACTAATCTGTTCGGAAACCCCAATATACAAAGGAATTCTAACTCCATAATCATCAGCAAAAAACTTCCCTAACTCCAAATTAGAAGACATGTCATATTGAAAATCATTAGATTTTTGTCTCTCATTTACCTTTTTCTCAATTGAACCAAATCCAACAGTACTCATATTTCCTGCTAAAGTGACAGTTCCAAAATCTGCCATCTTAGTAGTTACTCTAGCATTGGCTGCCCATCCACCATATTCATCAAAATCAGCTAAACGCAATTCGTTTACCCAAATCTCTCCGCACTTTGCGTTCCCATCATCATCTGATGACGTAGATAGTTTTTTAGGATTCTTGACTCCTATCATTATTGTTTTTATTCTACTAAGATTAGGGTTGCCAACTACAGTAATTTTATCTCCATTAGATAGATAAGTAATAAAGGGAGTCGTTGCATCATTAGTGTTAAAATTTCTTTGCTGTTTAGCAAATTGAAATTGCTCAAATTCAATATCTATATTATTTTCAACTGGCCACACTTCGTTTCTAGAACTCTCACCATGATTAGTAACTTTTAAAGGCAACTCATATTCATAATAATTCGACGTAAAGTCAGTACCTAATCTAATAAAGCATGATAAATCACCATCTAACAAATCATCCTCAGCTCCCTCAGCATGTACAAACATCTTAAGTCTTTTATATGTTCTTACATCAAGATCTGAAGTTTTGTATGCTGCTCGCGCGTCCCCATCATTTAAATTACATACTTTTAATACTAAAGATTGTTCATTATCTCTACGTAATGTAGTAGTAGTATTGTCAATATTTTGTTCAATACCTGGAGGCAGTACATAATTAATTGGTATTCTCTGTCCATTTTCCTCAATGTTAACAGACGTCACATCAAATAAAGTTTCATCTGTTTCATCATTTGGTATATATTCTCCTGGCTCTTGCAGACTAAAATTATACCTTCTCCATTCACCTCTCACTAACTCCATAGTAGCGAATCGACATACTATAGGCTCATTAAAATCTGTCAATATCATTCTCATAAATCTTATAGATTTAAAATCTTGAATACTTCCAACCACCTTTTCTGGATTATATACAGGAACTCTAAATTGATACCATTTAATTATTCGATCATCACCGTTTTTTGTAGTAACATTAGTTTCTAATACATCAGAAATGTTAGGGTTACTTATATTTAATTCTGATGGAGATATTGATATTTTATATTGAAAATAACTTTCTGACTCACCAAGAGTATTGTCACGATTAATGTCCTCAGAGTTTGGAATGGTAGTTGCAGATGTAGAATATGATTCATTAGATTGTTCAGTTGTTGCAGAATTTCCATCAAGTCCATTATATCTTTTATATCTTGTTAAAATTGATGTTTCCTGATTGTCAAAATCAGTACTTCTAAAATATAGGTAATTATCACCAGATGGATCCTCAATCGCGTTTTGATATGCTAATGAGGAAACTCCTAAAGCAGGATTATTAACTATTTTTTGTATATAAATACTATCAAAAAATAATTTTTCATCTTCATCACTCAATCCATCAATCCCAACGTCTTGATATTGTCTTGAGAGTGGGTCATTATCAAAAGCTTCTACTATTGAATAGTTTGTTGGGACTCGCCCCCATGCTGTAGTATCAACATCTATTATATTATCATCGATTGGTAATCCGTTTTCAAAACTTTTATATCCATCTTTTAATATGTCTTCTGAAACATTTCCTAAGTGAATATACATTTCTCCTCCCTCATGATTAATATTACCATCATCAGGATTAAACGGATCCATCATCCAAAACTCTATAAATTCTATATTAGCTGTTTCAAAATCATTGGTTTCTATCTTTCTCATAATACCACCCCAATTTTTAGCAGGGTTCATCAATTCTCCGGTAAACGTCAATTGATCAACATTATAATTATATGGACCTCTTTCATTTGGATAATATGCTAAGTCTAATATTGAAAGATTAGTAATTTGACTCCCATACTGAGGGTCCTTATTTGGAAATACTTCCTTTTCTAATATTTCTCGACTATAATGATAAGACTGTTGAGCAATTTGATTGCCATTTGGTAAATCAATTAAATTATCAACTCCAGGAGGAGTCACAGAGGAAGTTCTAAAAAAAACTGATGGATCTATTGTGTACCAAGAAATTAAACCTCTACGGAAGCCAGTAGATAAATCATTATTCAGATTCGAATTTTCAAATATTGAATTTTGTCCCTGAGGAATTGACGCAATATTCCATGATCTAACATTTTTAATATCAATAGAACTCCTACTAGCTTCAAAATCATCTATATAGGAGACACCTCCATCACCATTATCAATTCTCCTATGGTGTCCTGGTATTAATCTAGCTATCTCAGCGTTAGCTATTACTCTAGATTTTGTTTTAGTTTCAATTAAAGGCAATTTGTCTATTAACTTAGTAATTAAAGGAGATTCTGATTGATAAGTCCCATCAATACCGAGAATTGTATTTGATATAGGTTCATCACCGGCATTTATTTTATTTACATATGGAGCCTCAGACAATCTTAACAATGTACCTCCAAGAATAAAGTCTTTATTTATTTTATAATCAGCGTGAAAACCCAGCAAACTTTTATCCTGTATACCAAACATTGCATTATTCTCTAGTGAAATTTTAATTGGAATACCCGAATTAAGAATGCCTTCATCAATAATTGTAACTCTTCCCAACATATAATCAACCGTATAATGCTGATTTTCAATTAGCTTTTGAGACCCTGCTGAAACCGTAACAGACCCTTCCGGGACATTCATAGCATTTAAAGAAATCTCTGACCCAGCTGAAGATTTATAAGATCCTTTAAGTCTAAACTTATTTAACTGAGGATATTGCCTAGCTATTGTAAGGGTTGAATCATAAAGATAATCATAAACATATTTATTCGCGATATTATTATCATTGAATTTTTCTCTAAGATCTGATCCAAATGGCTCTAATGTTGGAAATATCACTCGACCATTTGAAGATTTAGCGGTAACTCCTTCAATAAAATCAAATATTCCATCAGAAACATCATTCTGCTGCTGATTTAAATTATCAAGATTTAATAATTTGATTAATGGAACTCCATCAATATTTCCCTCAGGAATATAATTAGTCAATCCACCAGATACCTCAGTGTTTTCATAAATAACGTCTAATATAAACTCATTCGCACTCATCTGATACGCTCCTAACGCATAAATATTCTTCATCATTAAATCCCAATTAATTAGTTTCGGAGAAAATGTGGTGCCTTTAATTAATTTGAGTATTAATGATTGTGGAGCGGTAGGACCATTATTAGTTAGCTCACCTACTTGGAAGGTTTCATTACCTATAGTATATTGAAATGCTACCGCAAGCACTTCATCATTGTTTAAAGCTTGATTCAATGATATATATCCAAGCTGAGGGTGTAAAGTATACTCAGATTCATTTAACTTCCTGGCTCTTTCTAACTTTTCATAGTCTTGTCCAGCAATGAAATTAATAGAAGACAAAGGTCCTAACTCAGAATTTACTTGGCTTATATCTCTAATTCCTGGATATTGCGATAATAATTTTTGATACATATCATTAGCCTGATCATTATCTGGAAATGGAGAAGTAAATGAAGTGGTAAAGTTATTGTTTTGAATATTGCCCTGAGTTTCTCCAAGATCCATAAACGACAAAATATTTCTACTATTTTCTGTAACACCTGTTTTATTAGTGATCCACACCTCTACTCTAGTTATATTTATTGAAGAATTTATAAATGGTAAATTTTCTAAAGCTGAATTATAGTTATCTTTAAAATAGTGAGATAAGAAAAAATGCTTATTTGCTTCGTACTGATCTGCATAAATATCAAAATCAGTAGTTTGCGCTCCTCCTGTAACTTCAACTTCAGATGTTGTAGACTTTTGCTGAGAAAGAATACCTGTAATAGTTGTTTTTCCAAACTGAAGTTTCGTTTTTAATCCAAATAAACTTTGACTTCCAGTAATTAAGGTTCCATTAAGAGGCAAACTAACATTTCCGATTTCTATTTTCTTTATAATCTCATCTTCAAATCCTGTATACTCTAATTTCATGTCATTTTCAAAATTAAAGGTAGCTTCGGTATTGAAATTAGTAGTTAATTTTAGCTTTTCTCCAATTTTACCAATTACATTCATCTGAATTTTTTCTTGAAAATCAAAAGACGCTGTCCTTCTTTGTTCAACAGTATAGTTTGGATTGTCTAAACGATTAACTCGAACTGAAAAAATTAATTCAGCAGAACCTTGGGGTCTAATGTCTACAGTATTACCACCAAAAACCTTATCAAATGCATCACTACCAATAAACAATTTAGGTCTTCCATAATTGCGATCAACTAAGCCTCTCCTTTGTTCTGATTGTGATTTCCAATAATTAGACTGTGAATTTGAAGTTTGATAATTTAGATATTCACTAAACGACATAACCGTTTTATTAAAAATATCTGTATTACCTATTCGGGAATAGATAATATATTTTCCAGTTTTAGGATTATATACAACCTCTTTCTGAAAATTATTTGGTAGTTCCATGTATAAGCCTCCATATTGAGTTGAACTAAATGGAAACGCAAGATGGTTTTTTGTAGTATCATCAACAGTCATTGCATGCAATGAGCTACTTAAGAAAAAGATGCTTAAAAAAACAGGTATATAAAAAATATTGCTTTTCAACTTATTTATTTTCTACCCTAAAGATTTTTTTACTAAATCCTCAACTGAAAGAGATTGATCTGAAGTCTTCAGAACTTTATCAATTTTATTTTCAGCCATCTTTTTAGTAAATCCTAGAGCAAGTAATGCTGATAACGCTTCATCTTTAATTGTATTGTCTTGACTAAACAATAAATCTGATTTTTCAATACCCTTACCTACTTTATCTTTTAAATCAATAATAATTCTTTGGGCAGTTTTACCTCCAATTCCCTTAATGTTTTGTATCGCACCAACATCAGCGCTTATGATATGATGAACAATTTCATCAGCACTATATGTAGAGAGTATTACTCTAGCAGTACTGGGACCTACTCCAGAAACTGAGATTAAATGTCTAAATAATCCTCTTTCATCTTCAGAACAAAATCCATAAAGTGTATGAGAATCTTCCTTAACAGCTAAATGAGTAAATAGAAAACAATTTTCTGAATTTATAGAAGAGTATGTCTGAAGTGATATGTTTATCTTATATCCCACTCCATTACAGTCTATTACTACATAGGTTGGGGTTTTCTCTACTAATTTTCCTTGTATATGAGCTATCATGTATTTTATAAAAAGTTAATTTTCATTTAATACAAATATAATGACAGCAAAAAAAAACCCCTTATAAAAAAGGGGTAATTATATTAATAATTTACAAGTCACTTGTTAATAATTAACTTCTTAATATCAAATAACTCTTCTCCTTCAAATATATTTACAAAATAAACTCCATTTGTAAAGTTATCTAAATTTACAATTGTTTCTATATCTTTCTGAATAACAATAGTTTTTAAACAGTTTCCTAAAATGTCTGATATTTGTATCTTTATATTAGACCCATGATAAGAAAAAACCTTAGTAAAATCGGTTGCTGGATTTGGATAAAAAGTAATTATATCCTGTTTTTCTTCTAACATACTAGTAGTATTCTCATTAGCGTGATAAGTTACAGTAACACAAGACCTATCAGTAGGATTTTCTGATGGATAAAAACAATACTCTACAACTCCTGTTCCGGGAGCTGCGGGTCCTGGAATAAATGGATGGAAATATCCAGTAAATCCATTTGTTTGTTCACCTGGAGACAAGGTATCCATTTTTGTAGAAATCATTGTTCCAGATCCATAACAAGTACCTCCCCAACAAAAATCATTACTCGCTGTAGAAGGTTCTGAAATTACTGTTTTTTCGCATAAAACGGTAACTGTATTAGAACTCACATTTTTTACAATAGCATGAGCTTCAATACCAAAATCATCAATAGATCCGTATACTAAAGTATCACCCGTAACCATTAAAGACTGAGAGAAAACAGTATTGACTAAAAAAAGACTACTAACTAGAAGAAATAATTTTGATTTCATATTTTATTATTTATTAATTACAAAGATATAATAATAAATTATTATTATTATTTATTAGATACGAAATATCAAATATAAAGTTATCTTTTAGTATATTTGCTATACACTTGTTTTATAAATTTAAATTAATCTAGATATGAAAAAACTTATACCCTTAATGATATTAGCTATATTTTCTTTAATTGCTAATGCACAAACATTTGTCAGTACATCTCCAGAAAATAAAAATGTTATTTTAGAAGAATTCACTGGAATCTATTGCGTATGGTGTCCAGCTGGACACTTAATTGGTCAACAGCTACATGACGCTAATCCTAATGATGTCTTTCTCATTAACATACATACTGGTGGATTCGCAACTCCAGGGGCTGGCGACCCAGACTTCAGAGTTGATCCAATAGGTGCAAACATAGCTAGTCAATCAAATTTATCAGGATATCCTGCCGGTACAGTAAATCGTCATCTATTTTCAATGACACAAAATGGTGGCACTGCTATGAGTAGATCGGATTGGTCTGCTGCTAGCAATCAAATATTAGCTCAATCATCTCCAGTCAATGTTGGGGCTCAAGCAAGTATTGATATGGCTACCAATGTTTTAACCGTAGATGTAGAAGTTTATTATACTGGAAGCCAAACAGTTAATAGTAACATGCTAAATGTAGCGGTTCTACAAAATAACGTTGAAGGACCTCAAACTGGTGGAGCTAGTAATAATCCTGGATCTATGAATTCCAATGGGACTTATAATCACAATCACATGTTAAGACATATGATGACAGGGCAGTGGGGAGAACAAATTTCTAACATTAGTCCTGGGTCTTTATATTCTAATACTTTTACATGGACAATACCTCCTAGTGTTAATGGAGTTATTCTTGACCCAACAAATATTTCAATAATTGCTTTTGTCGCAGAAGGTCAACAGGAAATATTAAGTGGAACTGAAGCTACTCCAAATGTTATATTCGCTAATTCATTTGACGCATACTGTATGAGCGCAAATGCTAATGACGCAATTTGTGGATCAAGTACAGATATTAATGTTACTTTTAGAAACTATGGAAATCAAAACTTGACCTCTCTAGACATTAACTATTCAATTAATGGAGGATCAAATAGTACATATCCATGGACAGGGAATTTAGCTCCTGCAGGAACTGAAACGATCATTATACCTGGTGTAACATTTACTCCTCAAGCAAATAACAATATTAGCGTTTCAACCTCTAACCCTAATGGAAATACAGATCAAAATAGTTCTAATGACAATACATCCACTTCATTCTCACAATATGACGCTGCCGGTCAAGTACAGTCAGGGGTTACTGTTGGAAATATTACTATTAATGTTACAACAGATCAATATGGTAGTTCTGAAAATTCATGGGAATTAATGGATGATAATGGAAATATTATAGCTTCTGTAGCTCAAGGAAGTATGTCCTCAAGCGCTCCTCAAGCTCCTGTAAATGCTAATATCCAAGCTAACACATGTTACTCATTTAAATTCTATGATTCATATGGTGATGGTATATGCTGCTCATATGGTCAAGGATCTTACACTGTTACAGACGCTTCAGGAACTGTTATTGCGGGTGGAGGAAGTAATACAAGTTTTTCAAATTTCAATGAAAGAGCTGATTTCTTTAAAACAGGATCATCTACCCCTGCGGCTTCATGGAATTGTGATAATGGTAATTGTATTGATCCGGGCGATGGAAGCGGAATATATGGTTCATATACTCAATGTATGTCTGCTTGTAATTCTACATCTATCAATGATGATTCATTTAAAGGAATCTCTATTTTCCCAAATCCTGCTAAAAATATAATTAATATAGAAGGAACGTTTGAAACTATACAGTTGTATGACATTTCTGGAAAATTATTAGTAAATACTAATTACAAGACTATAAACATTCAAAATTTATCGGAAGGAATATACCTGCTACATATAGTAACAACTGATGAATTGATTGTTGAGAAAGTAACTATTTCTAAATAGCACTTCGTTTATATTCTAAAACCTCATCTTTTCAGATGAGGTTTTTTAGAATAAATATACTTGTATTACGTTAAAGCAATATCTTTGTATAACTAAAAAATATAACTATGAAAAGGTATCTATTATTTACAATTCTCTTTTTTTTCTTGTCTCAATATATTTTTTCCCAAGAAAAATTACCAAATATTTCCGTTAAAAACTTAAACGGTAAGAAAGTTAATATACAAGATATCAATAATGAAGGAAGCCCTATTGTTTTAAATTTCTGGGCTACTTGGTGTAAGCCATGCAAATTAGAGCTCAATACAATTGCTGAAGACTATGAAGATTGGCAAGATGAAACCGGAGTAAAAATAATTGCTGTTTCAATTGATGACAGTAGATCTATGTCAAAAGTTGCTCCCTATATAAACTCTGTTGGATGGGATTATGAAATCTATCTTGATCCAAATAGAGATTTAGCCAGATCTTTAGGTGTTTCAACAGTACCACATACATTCCTACTGAATGAAAAAAAAGAAATTGTTTGGGAACATAGAGGATATATCCCTGGAGATGAACATAAATTATTAGAAAAAATAGAATCTTTAGTCAAATAAAAAATGAAGTTCAAAAACTTTTTATACATTATTTTTTTGACAACATACTACAGTTTTTCTCAAGAAAATAATAGTAGCATTAATGGTGACTTCATTAATAACTTTCAAAGCTATAATGATGATCCATTAATTGGTGCCATTGCACCGGAAGAAAAAGTACTCAATAATGCATACTTAAATGTAATCTATACAAAAAACAATTTCTCCATTGGCCTAAGATACGAGAGCTATCTTAATGCTCTGATGGACTTTGATTCAGAGTTTCAAGGTAATGGCATCCCATATCGATATATTACATATACCGCTGATGGATTAGAGGTTACAGCTGGAAATTACTATGAACAGTTTGGGAGTGGACTTATACTCAGAACTTACGAAGATAAAGGACTAGGAATTGATAACGCAATGGATGGCATTAAACTTCGATTAAATCCAATATCTGGTGTTTATTTGAAATCTTTTATTGGCAGAAGTAGAACCTATTTTAATTATTCTGAAGGCATTATTAGGGGAGTAGACATGGAAATGGACATCAACGAAATGTTAAGGATTGAAAATAACGGATCATATATATTTGGATCTAGTATAGTAAGTAGATTTCAAGAAGATAATAATCCTAAGTTTAATCTCCCACAAAATGTTGCTGCGTTTTCAAATAGATTAAATATCATGCATAGTGGATTTAATTACTATATTGAATACGCCTATAAATTTAATGATCCAGTTGGTTCATTCTCTCTAGAAAGTAACAATTATGCTCCTGGCAAGGCTTTATTAAGTAATCTTAGTTATTCCAAAAAAGGAATTGGTATAAATATTGAAAGCCATTGGATAGATCACATGGAATTCCGATCAGAAAGAGCTAAAGAAAAGGAATTTATCATAAATTACATTCCGACAATATCTAAACAACATACCTATACACTTTTAGCTTTATATCCAGCTTCAACACAAATGGAAGGAGAATTTGGTGTACAAGCTGATATTTTCTATAAATTAAAAAAAGGGTCTTTACTTGGAGGAAAATACGGAACTAAAATCAATATTAATTTTTCTAAAATTAATGCAATTAAAAATGGAACTTCATTCCTAAATGATAGCCTAAATATAAGATCGCCTTTTCTAAGCTATGATAATGATAAATTATATTTTACTGATTTTAACATAGAGATTAATAAGAAGTTAGATAAAAAGACAAAAATTAATTTTATAGTTTCCAATCAAAAATACAATAAAGATATATTAGAAGGAAAGACACCGGGAGAATATGGAACAATACAATCAACAATTGGAGTTGTAGATATAAGCTATAAAATTAAGAAAGGTCATACTATTAGAATTGAAAGTCAAGCACTACGTTCTAAACCTGATCCCAATGCGACAAAAAAAGGCGACGGTCACTGGGTAATGTTATTATCAGAATACACGATCTCTCCTAATTGGTTTTTCTCTATTCAAGATATGTACAATTTTGGAAATTATGATCAAACTCAAAGATTACACTACATAAACGCTACATTTGGATACATAATAGGATCTAATAGATTTGAAATTGGTTATGGTAAAAAAAGAGCAGGCATTTTCTGTGTTGGAGGAGTTTGTAAAGAAGTTCCCGCTTCTAATGGTTTAAATATTAATATCTCTTCAAGTTTTTAAATGATGAAAAATACATTTTCTTTAATTGCTGTATTTAGTATAACAATACTTATAATATTCCCTAAATGTGATATTGTTGAATCTCCATATATGACAAGTAATAACAATACAATTAACGATACTAATTCTTTCATAAAGAAAGTCCTTATTGAAGATTTTACAGGTCATCGATGTCAAAACTGCCCTGAGGCAGCTGAAGAGATAAAATCTCTCCAATCATTTTATGAAGGACAAATTATTGCTTTAGCAATACATCCTAATACTACATTCTCGATTCCAAGCCCAATTGGTTCATCTTCATATACATATGATTTTAGAACAGAATGGGGAAATGAAATAGATAATATTTTCAACATTTCTATGGATGGATTACCTGCGGGAATGGTAAGTAGGAGTGGATTTAATACTGAACACCGATTAGGGAAGGATGAATGGTCTAATATTGTTCTACAGGAATTATCTAAGGATCCATACTTTGGTATAACACTAAATTCAAACTATTCAAACAATATCGCAAATATCTCTATAGAAATTGAATCACTATCAAATCTTTCTGATGAGTATAATGTTGTAGTTTGCCTTGCTGAGAATAACATTGTCAACTGGCAAAAAAATACTAATACTGATTTAGAAGATTATCAACATAACCATGTGCTTAGATCAATTATTAATTCAACATTAGGAGAAAGTATTGGCAGTAGCTTTCAAATTGGTCAAAAGTGGAATAAAGACTATATAATAAACATTAATGATTTAGAATTATACAATAATAATTATTCAATAAATAATTTACTTGCAGGAAATGGAAATTGCGGTGGATGGATAGCTGAAAATATGGAAATCATCGTATATGTGTATAATACTTCTAACTACGCGATTGAACAAGTAGAATCTATTCCTCTAATAACAGAAACTATTCTCCCTAATAAATAATTATATAATGAAAAAAATAATTTTAATTCCATTATTGATTTTTTGTAATTACAGTATTGCACAAACCAATAGCGCTTCAGTAAATGAAATAGATGCAAGTAATTT
>MDSX01085558.1_pt1 | contig 20469 bp, 20 predicted proteins | sample 811141 | NCBI WGS metagenome assembly MDSX01 (sample SAMN05326642, study PRJNA326480) | marine metagenome | isolation source: seawater | place: Atlantic Ocean: South East | collected 2010 | reverse complement strand
GCTAAAGAAAGTATTAAAATACTCTCACAAAGTAGTGATGAAAATATAAATGTTTCTCCTCACTTAGCTGTAATAGACTGCGAACAACCAGATATTATTGAGGAGCTCGCTATAAAACATGAAATATCTCTTGGAAGGCATTATGAAGTCCCTTTGCCAAATCATCCGTTCTTCAAAGACACAGAAGCCTTTTTTGTAAGAAAAAATCCAATTTGGACACATATTTCTAATAATACCCGTAGTCTTCCATTTTTTTGGGGCATGAACAAAATTGAAAACACTCAATTAATGGAATTTATAGATGAAATCTTATAAAGAAATCATAATTATTACTGGTGGCCTTGGCCATATTGGATCGAGTCTTTTCAAATCATTAGAATCTCCAGATAAATTTGTAATTGTTAATGATAATTTAATGGCAGAAAGATATTGCTCAACATTCAAATATCATATGAAAGATAATTTAGAATTTGTATTTGGAGATATAAGAGATAAAAAATGTATTGATTTGATTTTAGAAAAATCTAATAGTATTGATTATCTGAATGCATCAATTATTCACCTTGCAGCAATAACAGATGCAGCTTCATCATTTGAAAAGTCTGATAGCGTAAAAGACAACAACTTCAATGGCACAAAAGCAATTATTGAACTTGCCAATTTATTAGACGCTAATCTTTATTTTCCTTCATCAACTTCTGTATATGGCGATAATTCAAATCTTGTAACAGAGACTTCAATCCTGCATCCTCAATCACCTTATGCTGAAACAAAAATTATTGAAGAAGAGCTTGTAAGCAAATATAGCAAAAATTTAATTCTAAGGCTCGGAACAATTGTTGGTCCCTCAAGAGGTATGAGGTTTCATACAGCTGTTAACTCTTTTATATGGAAAGCACTTACAAAACAGCCAATTCAAATTTGGAAAACTGCATATGAACAAATGAGGCCATATTTATGCTTGAAAGACCTTGTAAGCTTATTTAAATTTGCTTTAGAAAATACATCTCTAAATCATAATATTTACAATGTCCTAACAACAAACAGCACGCCGAAGGAGATTACCGACATCATCAAAGAATATATTGAAAATACAAGTATCGAATTTGTAGACTCAAAAATTATGAATCAACTATCTTATGAAGTATCTAAAGAACTAATAGAAAAAGAAGGTTTTAAATTCAAGAGCAATATTCATGAAGGAATAAAAGAAACTATAGAATTTTTAGTTGATGAAAAATATTTTAAATAAACTCTCTGACAAAAAAATTCTGATCACAGGATCGAATGGATACATTGGCAACCAAATTAAGATTGCTTTAAACGAAAATAAAATAAATCCGAAATGTTCAACTGGCGATCTTTCATTTAAGGAAATTTGGAAAGAAAACCTTGATAAAAAGACTGATATTATTTTTCATTTAGCGGCTGCTGAAGGAAAAGATAAAGATATTTCAATGAATTCAAAATCTGTTTTATCTCTTTTAGAAACTTGCGTTGAAATGAATATTAAGCCAATAATTATTTATGCGAGTTCAACTAACGTATTTGGATTGACTAATAAAAGAGTCATCAATGAGAAGGTAGGAAGCTTACCTCTATCAGAGTACTCAGCACATAAAATTCTAGGAGAGAATTATTTAAAACAGTTTTATAGGAAATATCATATACCCTCAATTATTTTAAGGATACCAAACATATATGGACCGTCGTCAATGAAAAAAAATTTTAATAAATCAATAATTAATAGGGTTGTAGCCAACTCAATTAAGAAAAAAAATTTAAGATTATTTGACAATAGAAATTGTTTAAGAGATTTTTTGTACATTGATGATGCAGTTTCTGCTTTTTTGATCTCAAGTTTACTAGATAAAAAATCTTATGATGCGAGTTTTTATATATTAAGTTCTCAAGAAAAAACAACAATACAAGATGTTTGGAAAATAATTCAAAATAAAACAAATAACAAAAATTTGACAATTGATGACAAAAATCTACTATCTCCAATGGAATATCGGAATTTTACAGCTGACAGCTCAAAATTTAGAGAATTAACTAATTGGAAAAGCAAAATAAGCCTTAACAAAGGAATAGACTCAACGATAAATTTTTTAAAATGATATATAGCTTTAAAGAAAAAAATCTAATAATTAACGAGCTTGTAAAAAGAACTTTATATGATGAGTTAGATAAAGATGTAGCATATAAAAATTTTAATCTTAATGAACTTCATAATTACTTTTCTCCTGATAAAAAACCGCAACTTTTAAATAAACTATATGCATTATTTAGAGAAAAAAAATTCCAAAAAGAATATGACGAATTATGTAATATTTTAAAATTAGAATTTCATACTCCAGATACAAGATTTCAGTCAATTCCATCAATAAGAATTCAAATGCCTGGTGACAAATCTGTCGATTTTCATGCCGATATATTTTACGGGCATGGTAATAATATTGTTAATTATTGGATGCCCATAACAAAGGTGCATGGAAATAACTCAATGTTTGTTCTTTCAGAAGAAGATTCCAGTAAATTAATTAAAGAAACTAAAAAACTTAAAGAGAGTGTGATTGATTTTAATAAAAAATGTCACATGGCAAGTAAGCCGCTTGAAATAAATTATGGTCAAATATTCAAATTTAACTCTCGTACACTTCATGGAACTGTTTTTAATGATACCAATGATTCACGTGTTTCTATTGACTTCAGAATGGTTGTTGATAATGATGATGTTGGACTTAAAGACCAGTCATTTTTTATAACAGACAGGAAAAATCTTACTAAAGAAGTAACATCAAAAAGAGCAATGCTTTACTTTAATAGGGAGAATAAAGAAAAAATCTTGCCATCGCAAAAATATCAACAACTTATTTGTTTAGAATACTGTCAAGATAATAATCTTATACCTGTAAGATTAGAGACTGAATTATCTGGATTTGACTATTTTCCAACTTTATTTCACATATCTGAAAATTGTAAAGATGAAAATTTTAGGGATATTGTTGTCTTCTCAAAAGAAAATCTTCCAGATTCTGCTGAGCTTAAAAGAAGATTTAATGATATTGCAAAAAAAAATAAATTGATAATTCATTATGTTTTTCAAGATGAAATTGACGAATATTGCTAATAATGATTAAACCATATGATTTTCCATTACTTATTACCAGTGCAGTGAGGCCTGTAGCAAATGTAAAAATAAGCAATGTATCTGAAAGACTTCTTCAGTATAAACTTGCAACTCTAAGATGGGCAGTAGAAACTCCATTCAACAAGATAGTTTTTATTGATAATACAGACGTTAAGGTGTTTAGCGATACCGAAATATTTGAATTTAGTAATTACGGCGTTGAGTTAGAACAAATAGTAACCAAACCAAATCCTGAAATAGAGATAAGAGGAACCTCCTTTGGCATATCTGAAATATATGAAACAGCAATTCAGCACTCAAAACTAATCAACGAAAGTAAACATTTTGCCAAGGTGACGGGAAGACTTTTTGTAGAAAATATGACAGATCTTATTAACGAAATTGACGAAAATTCTTCCTACTTAATTAGATGGTTGTCAAAGGGTATTTTTAGATTTAAACCTGGAAGATTTGATGAAAGATTTGGAATATATAATAAGAAATTTTATATCGATTATCTTTTACCATTAAAATCTGAAATGGACGATAGTAAAGACAGATGGATTGAAACCGTATATAACGAAGTTCTGGAAAAAGAAAAATTAAAACTAAAAAGCTTTAAAACTTATCCAAGAATCGTAGGCATCTCTGGCCATTATGGAAAGCCTTATGACGGTAATAATTTTCTTGTTTGGAAAATGAAAGATCTAATTGATAAGTATTTTAAGGTCCTCAAATATTAATAAATTAAAATGGATTTTGATACTATAATAATTGGAGCTGGAGTTGTAGGATTATCTATTGGCTTAGAGTGTGCAAAAAAAGGTGAAGAAGTATTAGTAATTGAGAGGAATCAATCATTTGGTGAGGAGACTTCTAGTAGAAATTCTGAGGTAATTCATGCTGGTATCTACTACGAAACTGGTAGTTACAAACATAAATTATGTATAGATGGAAAAGAAAAACTTTTTAAGTATTTATTAAATAAAAATATTCCTCACGAGATATGCGGCAAATATATTGTTGCTAAAAAAGATCAAGAAAAACAATTAAAAGACGTTTTTGATCAAGGAAAAAAAAATGGGGTTTATGATTTAGAATATATTTCTAACGTTAATAGCATAGACCAATTAAAAGAACTTGATATTGAATGTGCAATTTGGTCACCAAGGACAGGTATATTTGACAGTCATGCGTACATGTTGTCATTAATTGCAGATTTAGAGTCTCTTGGAGGCACCATAGTGTTTAATACAGAATTTGTAGGTTCAAGATTAAATAAATATCTTTTAGTAAATACACGATTTAATAATGAGGAAACTTTTGTAACATGTAAGAAAATCATTAATAGTGCTGGGATTTTTGCAGATAAAGTCGCAAAGAAATTACCTATGACAAAGGAAACATTCATTCCAAACATTACATATGCCAAAGGAAATTATTTCTCATATACAGGGAAAAATGATTTTAGTTCGTTAATTTATCCTGTACCTGATAAACATAGTTTAGGTATTCATCTCACCGTAGATCAAAATAATCAAATAAGATTTGGGCCAGATATTGAATTTGTCGAAGAAATTGATTATCAAGTTAATGAAAATTTAAAATCAAAATTTTATGAGAGTTTTCAAAAATTTTGGCCGAAGCTTGATATTCAAAAATTACATGCCTCTTATGCAGGTATAAGACCTAAAATTATTAATAAAAATGGTAAAAGTTCTGATTTTATTTTTAATGCTTATGATATTGGTGACTTGAAGATAATTAATTTATTTGGAATAGAAAGTCCGGGTCTTACAAGTAATATTAGCATTGCTGAAATGGTTTCAAGCTTATAATCATCCTATGGCTATCTCTACAAAAAAAATATATGCAGTCCAATTTATAAGATGTGGTTCAACTTTTATCAGAGAATTTATTACTGAATTAAATGATTTTGATGGTCTTGTAAACACACACTTTTTTTCAGATAAAATTTTTAAAAACCAAACCGCTGTATGTACTTATAGAGAACCGATTGAATGGTATTTTAGTCAGTGGAATTATGGAAGGCAAAGACATAGGGGAGATATTTATAGACTTATAAATAGTAAAATTTTTAGATTAAAACATTTTAAACGATCCTTAAGGGTTAAATATTTATCAAGTTTTAAAATATTTTTAGGTTTGTTCCTTTCGATTGAAAATCCTAAACAATATTATGATAAAAATAATGGCTTTAAGAAATTTTGCTATCTTATAAATTCTAAAAAGTTTAAATACATTATGGGAATTAGAAACTTTCATCATAATCAAGGCGCGATGTTTGATTGGCTTTGTCTTGCAAGCTTTTCAAATAAAAGAAAAATTCATGATTCTCAAAATGCAGAAGATTTTATTAAAAAAAATACACGAATTAATCACTATATTTATTTGCACGGCATGGATAAAGAACTAATTAGAATCCTTAATAAAAATGGTTATGAAAAAAAATATTTAGAAAAAACTTTGTCAAAATTAACACCTAATCATAATAGAACAAAAGATAATTTAGACATTAATCAATTTGTTGATGATAATATCAACGACTATGTTAATGCAGTTGAAAGTTATATAAATAATTTGGTAATTAATAGAAATAATATAGGGGAATAATATGGCAGTAAGAAGTCCAGGCAGAAGGCTTTTGGTTAATATTTTTGACAAGTTATTACTTGTGCTTGTCATACCAAGTGCTCTTATTCTGAAGTTGTACAGAAGACTTGGATCTCAAGATATGAACCTCTCATCTTTAGTATTAAAAAAAATTGGCGTTTTTCCCATAAGAAATCATTACTATGAGCCATCATTTAAATTTTCAGATGATGATAAAAAATTATTAATTAATAGAAAACTACCAGGCATTAAATTTAACGTAGATGATCAAATTCACTTCCTTGAAAATTTTACTTATAAAGATGAATTATTGGAAATGGATTTGAATAATCCTAAAAACTCGATGGATTTTAGATTCAACAATGGATCATATGAAAGCGGCGACGTTGAAGCTTTATATCAGTTTATAAGATACACCAAGCCTAAAAAGATAATTGAAATTGGTAGTGGAAATTCTACAAAAATTGCTTCCTCGGCTGTTAAAAAGAATAAAGAAATTGATGGTATAACAACAAAACATATTTGTGTTGAGCCTTTTGAGATGCCGTGGTTAGATAGTTATGAAAACGTAAATGTAATAAGAAAGGATATCCAAAGTGTCGATTTTGATTGGTCTGAAGAGTTACAGGAGAACGATTTACTTTTTGTTGATTCAACACACATGATTAAACCAAACGGTGATGTTCTAGATATATATTTAAAAATTTTTCCATTGATCAAAAAAGGCGTAAATATTCACATTCATGATATTTTTTCTCCAAATGATTATCTTGAAGAATGGCTAATAGACGATGTTAGGTTTTGGAATGAACAATACTTAGTTGAAGCAATTTTGTCTAATTCCAATAGTTTTGAAGTATTACTGAGTTTGAATCATCTATGGCATACAAATCCAAATCAAGTCAAGAAAGTCTGTCCATACATTGATGATAAAAGAGAACCGGGATCTTTATATTTAAGGAAAATATAAAATATTATTTTATAGCTCATATATAATAGCAAATAATGAAAAAAGCTTTAATTACTGGTATTACAGGTCAAGATGGCTCATATCTTGCTGAATTGCTAATTGAAAAAGGTTATGAAGTACATGGCATCAAAAGGCGCTCTTCTTTATTTAATACTGAAAGAATTGATCATTTGTATAAAGATTTACATGATAAAAATGATAATAGATTGTTTTTACACTATGGAGACTTAACTGATTCCTTAAATATTAATAAAATTATAGGTGATGTAAAACCAGATGAAATATATCACTTGGGGGCACAATCTCATGTTGGTGTTTCTTTTGAACTGCCTGAATATACAGCAAATGTTGATGCTTTAGGTACATTGAGAGTATTAGAGGCAGTGAGATATCTTGGTTTAGAAAATAAAACAAAGATATATCAAGCCTCTACTTCAGAGTTATATGGAAAGGTTCAAGAAGTACCTCAAAATGAAGAAACTCCTTTTTATCCCAGAAGTCCCTATGGTGTAGCTAAGCTATATGCTTATTGGATAGTTGTTAATTATAGAGAGGCTTATGATATGTTTGCTTGTAATGGCATTCTTTTTAATCATGAGTCACCAAAAAGAGGAGAAACCTTTGTTACAAGAAAAATTACAAGAGGCCTATGTAACATTGCCCTAGGGATAGAAAATTGCCTCTATATAGGTAATCTAGATGCTAAAAGAGACTGGGGGCATGCAAAAGATTATGTAGAAATGCAATGGTTGATGCTTCAGCAGGATAAGCCTGAAGACTTTGTTATCGCAACAGGTAACCAAATATCTGTAAGAGATTTTATAAATCTTAGTTGCAAAGAATTAGGCATACAAATTGAGTTTGTCGGAAAAGGAGATTCTGAATGCGGCATTGTAAAAGACTTTGACAAAAATTTATCACCAAAATTAAAGAAAGGTTATGAAATAGTAAAAGTTGATAAAAAATATTTTAGACCAAGTGAGGTAGAAACTTTGTTAGGAGATCCTTCAAAAGCTAAAGAAAAGTTAGGCTGGGAACCTAATATATCTGTTGATATGCTTTGCAAAGAGATGATTGAAGAAGATTATAAAAAAGCAAAACAAAACCTTTTATTGAAGAAACACGGATATGAGATCTTTAACTCATTGGAGGATAATGGGTGAATGACGTCAAAAAGACCATATATATTTGTGGTTCTTCAGGAATGGTTGGATCATCACTGATACAGCATTTCAAATCAAAAACTTCATACACAGTTATTTCCACAAATAGAGACGATCTTGATTTAATGGAAAAGCAATCTGTAGATAGTTATTTTAAAAATAACTCAATAGACTACATGATAATTGCTGCTGCTAAAGTGGGTGGGATATTTGCAAACGATACATATCCAAAGGATTTTATATATAACAACCTTGTTATACAAAATAACCTAATAAATGCAGCTCATGAACATAGTTTAGAAAAAGTTATATTTCTTGGCTCATCATGCATATATCCAAAATTATCAGAACAACCTATAAAAGAGGAATATCTTTTAACTGGAAGCTTGGAACCAACAAACGAACCTTATGCCATTGCAAAAATAGCTGGCATTAAGCTTTGTGAATCGTTTAATAGACAGTACGGTACTGATTTCAGGTCTTTAATGCCAACTAATTTATATGGACCAAGAGATAACTTTGATTATGAAAATTCTCACGTGATTCCAGCACTATTAAGGAAATTCTACGATGCTATAGATAAAAAAAAGGATTTCGTTGAAGTTTGGGGTACTGGTAAGCCAATGAGAGAATTTCTTCATGTTGATGACCTATGTTCGGCTTGTGAGTTTATTCTTGATCTAGAGAGGGAAAAATTTAACCAAAGTATCTCAGAAAGATGTTCTCATTTAAATGTGGGATACGGAGAGGATATTTCAATAAAAGAACTAGCTGAAAAAATTAAAGACGTTGTAAAGTTTAAAGGAGATATAAAATTTGATGATTCAAAGAAAGATGGCACATATCAAAAATTATTAGATAGCAAAAAAATTAATAGCTTAGGATGGAAACCAAAAATAAATATTAATGACGGCTTAGAATCAACATATGATTGGTTCATTAAAAATAAAGATTCATTCAGGGGTAATAGGAACTTTTAAAATGGTAAAACCTATAATAATTGCAGGTGGCATTGGTACAAGATTATGGCCAATGTCGTCTAAAGTGTTGCCAAAACAATTCATGAAGGTTAATTCTCAAAAGTCACTATTTCAAGAAACTTTATCAAGAATAGCTTCAAAAAAATTCGAAAAACCAATAATTGTTACCAATATTGAGTACAAAGAGTTGATAAATATACAGTTGGCAGAGGAAGATGTAGAGGCTGATATACTATTTGAAGAAATACAGAAAAATACATGTCCTGCAATTACATTAGCGCTTCTCTCTATAAAAGAAGATTGCTCTGTGCTTATTCTTCCAGCAGATCATAAGTTTGCGGATGACAACATTCTGGAAAAGTCTATTGATGAAGCTCATAAATGCATTAAAGAAAAGATAGTAATCTTTGGGATTAAGCCAACATTGCCATCAAGTGAATATGGATATATAAAAGTAAGAAATTCAGAAGATGGTTTTGAAGTTGACTCTTTTACAGAAAAACCAACAATTAAAGTTGCTAAACAATATTTGTCGTCAAATGAATATTTTTGGAACTCTGGAATGATTTTTTCAGATAAATCCTTTTTACTTCAAAAAATATGCGAGCATTCCCCAGATGTTTTTAATCATTGCAGTTCAGTTAATGATGATTTAAATGAAACCAGTAATTCAAGAGTAATACGATTAAAAGATATGGAAAAATGTCCATCCATCTCAATAGACTATGCCGTTCTAGAAAAAACAAAACAACTTAAATTCTTTGAAATTGATTCAAAATGGAGCGATATGGGCTCATGGAATGCTTTTTACTCAGAAGGCACTAAGGACGAACATGGAAATGTACAGATTGGGAATATATTTTCAAAAGATACAATCAATTCTTTAATAATATCTGAAAATAAAATTGTTTCAGCAATTGGGCTTGAAAATATTGTAATTATTGATTCCAATGAGGGTTTGCTTGTATCGAGTATCGAAAAATTGCATCAATTAAAGTTCGTTAAAGAATTAATTGAAAAAATTGATCCTGACAAAAATATAATAGGGCTATCAAATTTTCGTCCTTGGGGTAATTACGTTAGTATCTTTAAAGGAACTAATTTCCAATTAAAATTAATCAATGTTAATCCAAATAGCAAACTAAGTGTTCAGAGTCATAAAAAAAGATCAGAGCATTGGATTGTGATTAAAGGAAAAGCTTCAGTGGAAATTGATGGAAAAGAACAAAGCCTTAATGAAAATGATCATTGCTTTATTCCACGTAAATCAATCCATTCTCTTGAAAATAAATATGAAGAATCATTACAAATTTTGGAATTACAATATGGTGAATATCTAGGTGAGGATGACATCGTTAGATATAGTGACATTTACGGCAGAGTAGAGGAGTAACTAAATGAAATATGTTCCTTGGTATTTGAAAATCTTAATTAAAATCATTCTCAGCAGACTGCCTTTAAATTATTCTTTCTGGCAAAAAATTGGATTGTTTAGACATGGTCATATGGATAAAATTGATTATATTATTAAAGTATTCGAAAGGCATATCGATTTTGCCGAACTGGACAAAAATAACTTAGAGGGAAGACATTTTATAGAGCTAGGACCAGGAGATAGTATTCTTTCTTCACTCTTAGCTTATTCATATGGAGCAAGATTGACTCTTGTTGATGTTGGACATTTTGTAAAGGAAGATATTAATTTTTACAAAAGTATTTGCAATGAACTTACTAAGTTAAATTACAAAATGCCTGATATATCCAATTGCAAAAATATAAACGATATTCTTGAAAAAGTTGATTCCAAATATCTTACGGACGGAGTAAATTCTCTGAAAACAATGCCTGCTGAGTCTGTAGATTTAATTTTTTCTCAAGCAGTATTAGAGCATGTCAGAAAAAAAGATTTCAAGGATTTGGCACAAGAAATCAAGAGAATCCTTAAAAAGGATGGTACTTCGTCGCACGCCATAGACTTAAAAGATCATTTAAATTATTCTTTAAATAATCTGAGGTTCACTGACAAGCTTTGGGAAACTGAATTTTTTGCTAATTCTGGTTTTTATACAAATAGACTAAGTATTTCAGACATCATTGATGTTTATAAAAATATTGGATTTAGGATTAACATTATGAATAAATTAACATGGGATGAAATACCACTTTCTAGATCAAAATTTGCTCAACAATTCAAAAATAGACCATTAGAAGATTTGCTGGTTTCAGAATTTGATTTGATTTTGAAACACAAACAATGAATAAAGTTTTACTCAGCTCACACAACACATGGTCAATTTATAACTTTAGATTAAATTTAATTAAAAAATTAATAAATGCTGAAAAGGAGGTACACATTTATTCACCTATTGATGATTACTCTCAAAATCTTTCAGACTTAGGATGCATTATTCATAAAGCAAACTTTAGTGGAAGATCTAAAAATCTTTTAAAGGAGGCTTTTGCTCTAATAAATTGGATAATTTTTTTGAAAAGAAATAGTTTTGAAATATGTTTTCACTTCGGAATAAAGCCAAATATATATGGTTCAATAGCGGCAATAATAAATAATGTCCAATATGTGAACAACATAACTGGATTAGGCGATATTTTTATTAAAAAGAATATTCTTCAATCATTTGTAAAGAATTTATATTCAGTTACTCAAAGAAAGGCTAAAAAAGTTTTTTTTCAAAATAAGGATGATTTAAAAGTTTTTCTTGATTCAAAAATAATTAGTAATGATGCAAATTATGATCTACTTCCCGGTTCTGGAGTAGATTTAAAAAAATTTAAACAAAAAAAATATCACATAAATAATAAAACTAAAATTAGTTTCTATTTTGTCGGAAGACTTCTTAAATCAAAAGGAGCAGAATTATTCATTCAAGCAGCTAAAAAAATACAAAATGAAAAAAAATTCAATAATATAGAATTTTTTATGGTTGGTTTTTTTGAGAAAAATGCGTCTAAGGATGCTGTTTCAAAAAAACTCTTAGATGAGTCAGAAGATGCAGGCATTATCGAATATCTTGGAAGATCTGATCATATAGAAGAGACATTATTAAATGCAGATTGTGTAGTTTTACCATCCTCATACAGGGAAGGGACTCCTCGAACTCTTCTTGAAGCATGTGCGATGGGCATTCCAATAATTACAACAAATTCTGTAGGATGCAAAAATGTTGTTGAACATAATTTTAATGGATTTATGATTAAACCAAATTGTGTTGATGATCTAAAATTGTCAATAGAAAATTTTGCATCATTAACTCAAGAAGAGAGAATTAAAATGGGGACCAAAGCAAGAAAAAAAGTTGAATTAGAATTCGATGAAAATATTGTATTAGATAAATATATGGAATTACTTGATGATTAAAATCGAATCTCTAAATAAAGAAGAGCCATATTTAAAATACCAAGAACTATATGATTTGGCACTATCAAAAAATCAAAATCAAATTGAGAGAATTTTAATTGCGTCATTCAACACTGACCTAAAAGAAGTAAATGCTAGGTATGTGAACCTAAAATATGTCATAAAAGATGAATGGATATTTTTTAGTAATTACGAATCTGTAAAAGCAAAAGATTTCTTAACCCATAATCAAATAACGGCAGTTTCCTATTGGTCTTCCATAGATGTTCAAATTAGAATGAAAGCGACTATTAATAAATCAAGTAAAGAATTTTCAGATAAGCATTACTTATTGAGATCTAAAGAAAAAAATGCATTAGCAATTAGCTCTCTTCAGTCCCAACCTGTTAATTCATATGAAGATGTAAAAAATAAGTATAAACATACCTTAAGTTCTAGAGATTTAAATAATAGACCTACTTATTGGGGAGGCTACTCATTTATTCCATATTATTTTGAGTTTTGGAAAGGACATGAATCTAGAATTAATAAGAGAGAAATATATAAAAATGAGGGTAATGAATGGATAAAATCTTTCCTAAGTCCATAAAAATTATGATAATTTCTGTTAATGGTATAAAATCTGAAAAATATGATATGTCTTCTTCACTAATATAATTTGCGTAGTTCTTGCGTATAAGGAATTAAATTATAAATACTCGATCAAAATCTAAGATTGTCCCTATTAATAAGAATATTAAAGCTGAACAGGTTATGCTTATTGATAAAGATGGTGAAAAAAAAGGTATTGTATCTTTAGCTGATGCCATTAGGACAGCAGAAGATGCTTCGCTAGACTTGGTCCAAGTTTCGTCATCTGATTCTGATCCTATTGTCTGTAAAATATTAGACTATGGAAAACATATCTTTTCTAAGAAAAAAAGTAATTCTTCATCTAAGGTAAAGGTAAAAAAAAATACCACTAAAGAGATTAAGTTTAGACCATCCACTGATGTTGGAGACTACAATATAAAATTAAAAAAAATTAAAAGCTTTATTCTTGACGGAGATAAGACTAAAATAACTGTCCGATTTAGAGGTAGGGAGATTTTGAATAGTGAAATGGGTCTTAATCTTTTAAATAAATTAAAGGATGAGCTAAAAGATATTGCTCAAGTTGACCAAGAGCCTTCTTTGGAAGGGCGTCAGTTGCTAATGGTAATGTCTCCTCAAAAAAAGAAAAATTGATATAAAATTATTATGGGATACAAACTTAAAACACATTCTGGTGCTTCAAAGCGATTTAAGAAAACTGGTACTTCTTTGAAAAGTAGAAGTGCAAATAGAAATCATATTCTTACTAAACAATCTACTAAAAGAAAAAGGCATAACAGAGGACTTAATAAATTATCAGGAACCGTTCTTAAAATGGCTTCCAAATTAATAAAGGGATAATTAATCATGCCAAGAGTTACCAAATCACTAACATCAAAAGCGAAACATAAAAAAGTTTTAAGTTCTACTAAAGGTCATTATGGTGCCAGAAGCAGATTGTATAAGACTGCAAAACAATCAAATATAAAATCTCTCCAGTATGCTTTTAGAGATAGAAAGAATAAAAAAAGAAGTTTTAGATCTCTTTGGATCTCAAGAATTAATGCAGGCTCTAGAGAAATTGGAGTTCCTTATTCTAGGCTTATAAATGCATTAAATAAGAAAAACATCTTAATAGATAGAAAAATACTAGGTGATTTGGCTGCAACTGATAATAATACATTTAAAAAGATTGTTGAGTTTGCAACTAGCTAGCATTTGATAAATGCCACTCCCAAAAAATATTAAACCACCAAAACTTATAAAAAGCTCTGGGGCTTTGCATCCGATCAATCAGATAAAAGATCATATTCAGGATTTTTTGGTAAACATTGGTTTTGAAATAATTCATGGACCAGAGGTTGAAACAGAAGAATTTAATTTTGACATGCTTAACATAAAAAAAACGCATCCTGCCAGACAAATGCACGACACTTTCTATGTGAACAATAAAAGTAATGTTTTAAGGACACATACTTCCCCTGTTCAAATTAGAGGGATGCTTGAAAAAAAACCACCAATATCTTTTATATCAGGCGGAAAAGTTTACAGAAAAGATGACGATGCGACCCATTTACCAATGTTTCACCAAATTGAAGGAATACATATTGCAACAGATGTTAGTTTTGCAAATCTCAAAGATATGATATTTAAAATAGTTGATTTTTTATTTGGAGATAAAGTGCAAGTAAGATTTAGACCATCATATTTTCCATTTACTGAACCTTCTGCAGAAGTAGATATTTTATTTGACAATAAAAAATGGTTAGAGATTTTAGGTTGTGGAATTGTTAATCCAGTGGTCTTAGAAAATTGTGCAATAGATTCACAAAAATACAGTGGAATGGCATTTGGATTGGGTTTAGAAAGAATTGCAATGTTGAAATATGGTGTTACTGATATTAGAGATTTCTACAAATCAAATCTAGATTTTCTAGATCAATTTAAATGAAAATAGCATACGAACATCTTATAGAAAACATTGAAAATAAACCTGAAATAAATGAAGTTTCAGAAAGATTATTTCAATTAGGCCATGAACATGAAATTGAAGATGACATATTTGACATTGAATTCACACCCAATAGAGGTGACTGCTTATCTTTAAGAGGATTATTAAGAGATTTAAATCTATTTTACAATACTGAAATCAGTAATGAGGTATTCAAGGGAAATATTAATAAACTTGATCTTGATTTTGTAAATAATTCTACAGAACATTGTAAATCAATTTCTTTCTTGAAGATTGAAATTGATGAGGTACCTAAAAATTACAAAAATAATTTAAAAAAATACTTTGATATTTTGGAAGTTAAAAAAAATAACTTTTTTACAGACGTATCAAATTATTTATCCTATGAAACAGGTCAACCCACTCATTGTTATGATTCTGATAAATTAGGAAATTACATCAAGCTAGACACCTTGAAAGAACACTATGAATTTGAAACTCTACTTGATAAAAAAATTAATTTGGACGGTGAAAATTTGGTATTTACTCGTAAAAATAACGAAGTAATAAATTTAGCCGGAGTAATTGGTGGCAAAAATACAGCATGTGATTCAAGTACAAGATCTATAATTTTAGAATGTGCTCATTTCAATCCTGAAGTTATCATGGGCAAGGCTGTGAAATATAATTTAACTTCTGAAGCTGCTCATAAATTTGAGAGAAATACAGATCCATTCTGCCATGATTATGTTGTAAGAAGGTTTATCAAAATTATTGAGGATCATGCAAAAATTTTCAATATGGAGCTTTATACTCAATGTCATAGATCTCAAGAAAAATATTCACTTAAATTAAATGTAAGGCACATCAACCAAATTTTGGGTACAAATATCTCTGAAAATGAATGCATTTTATATTTAGAAAAACTTGGTTTTGAAATAAAAGATTCAATTATATATATCCCAAATCATCGACATGACATTAGAAACAATAATGATATTTCAGAAGAGGTAGCAAGGGCAATTGGATATGACAATATCAAGGCTCAAAATATTAATATATCCTCAAAAAATAAAACAAATATTGTTACAGAAAATGAAATCAAGCTAAAAAATATTCTTATTAATAATGGATTTTCCGAAGTAATCAACAATCCGTTTGTTTCATATTCAAATGATATTTCGATTGTTGTTGATAACCCTTTAGATTCAAACAAGAAATACTTAAGGACAAACTTGAAAAACTCTTTAATCCAAAACCTTATTTATAATGAAAGAAGACAGAAAGACATCATAAAGCTATTTGAGGTTTCTGATATTTATAATAACTCGAATTCCTTCAAAAAAGTAATTGGAATTATAGCAAGTGGAAGAGTAGATAATAATTTTCAAGATTTCACAAAAAAAATTGATAGCGAGTATATTAAAAATATCTTATCAAACAGTATAAACAAAATTGATGATATAAATTTTGAAGAAATTTCTAGAGTTAAGATCAATTCAAAATCGAAGAATATGATTACATATGCAGAGTTTGAAATTAACTCAAATGTTGAAATTAATTATGATGAAGATTTCAAAGATAAAAAATTCCTTGATATTCAATATCAACCAGTATCTGAATTTCCATGTTCAATTAGAGATTTATCATTTTCAGTTAAAGATTATTCTAGATACGAACCCTTAAAAGAATACATTTTCAATTTTAAAGATGATATTTTAAAAGATGTTTTTATATTCGATTATTTTTTAAACGAAAAAAATAATGAAATTAAAATTGGTTTTAGATTTATTTTCCAAGACAGTAATTCAACGATAACTGAAATACAGGTAAACAATATTATGAATGTTATAATCAACCACACTATCAAAGATAAGAGTGTTACTATTCCTGGGTTATAATGTCATGAATTTTAAGAAAGACAACAAAATGAAAAAAAATATATTTTTAATACTTTTGCCTTTATTGGCCTTCGTTATCAATTCTCAAGAGGTTTTTGATCAGGACTTTTTAGATAGTTTACCTAACGATATTAAAGATGATGTAATGCAAAGATCCAATGAGAAAGGTGATGGTATAAATGATAATTTTAGCGCATATCAATATTCGTCAAAGTTAAGGGAAAAAGAAGAGCTTGAAAAACTTAAAAAAAGACTCGAACTTGATTTAATAGAATTAGAGAGAAGGTTGAGTGGCGATGAGAAATTATTCATTGAAGATGAATTAGAACTGTTTGGTTCGAATTTTTTTAATACATTCCAAACTTCATTCATGCCAATAAATGAACCAAACCCAGACTCAGGATATATCCTAGATGTTGGAGATATCCTTGATATTCAACTTGTTGGTCAAAATAGTTCTATAAAAGAATTTCAAGTTGGTGGTGATGGCTCAGTAAACATACCTAATATTGGCAAAATAGTTGTTGCTGGTTTAAATTTAAATGAAGCTTCATCTTTAATTAAAGCAAAAGTAAGTTCAGCTTTTATTGGTACTGAGGCATTTATAAGCATAAATAAAGTTAGAGACGTAAATATTTTAGTATCTGGCAATGCAGCCAATCCAGGTATTTATACTCTAACTGGAAATTCTAATGTTTTGCAGGCTTTGTCTGCTTCCGGAGGTATAAGTGAATTTGGTTCTTACAGAGAAATTAATCTGATAAGAGATAATAAAGTCATAGAAACTTTAGACATATACGATTTATTAATTGATGGAAAATATTCTTTAAAAAAACGCTTAAGATCTGGAGATATTGTTTTTGTTAAGCCTCGTAAAAATATTGTTGCTATTGATGGAGCTATAAAAAGACCAGCAAAATACGAAACTACTGATAATCAGTTCCTTGGTGATGTTGTGAGATACGCAAATGGCATGAAACGAACTGCGGATATTCAAAACATCTCTTTGGAACGAATTTTAGATGGTACCCTAAAAACAATTCCTATAGTGAATCAGAAACAATTTGATTCAATAACACCAGTAGATGGAGATTTAATCTATATAAGAGAATTTCCTTTCAGACAAGCGAAGATTTCTGGTGCTGTAAAAAAACCAGGTTCCTATACAATGGCAGCTGGCGAAACATTGGATGATCTCATAAAAAAAGCAGGTGGATTTAACTTTAATGCTTATCCACTTGGCGCAATCTATTTGAATGATGAAGCAAAAGAAATTGATCAGAAATCTCGAGATATTTTATACGCAGAGTTTATAGATAATTTAATAGCTGTAAGTCAGCAAAACATAAGTGAGAACTTTGATCTTACCCCAATTGTGAGTCTTACATCTCAAATTAAAAATTCTGAGGCTGCAGGAAGAATCATAGTAAATTTACAAGATGATGTTGAAGATTCTCAAGAAGTTCAAATAAAAGACGGTGATGAATTAATAATTCCCGAAACTACCAATAATGTTTATGTATATGGTGAAATTTCTAGTGAGGGATCTGTTATGTTCTCTCAAAATAAAACCGTAGAATATTTTGTAAACAAATCAGGGGGCTTTAAAAGATTTGCTGATGTTAACTCAATATATATTCTTTATCCAAATGGAGAATCAGTTCGATATGAATCAAAGAGGAATGTATTTGAATCAAGACCAAGATCTCAAGTTAAAATTTATCCCGGTTCAATAATATTCGTACCTAGAGAACTTGATGAATCAACGCCAAGAAGATTGGCAGCTCAGGCTTATGTATCAATTTTAGGTAACCTAGGAATTGCTTTGGCTTCTTTATCTTCAATTAATAATAATAATTAATTAAAGATGAATGTCTAATTATGATATCAGATCTTTAAAAAAATATTTTCTTTTTGTAGTTACTTTTTGCAACGTTTCTTTTGCTGATAATTTTGAAACAAATATTTACAACAATCATGGTGTTGTAGGCCTAATAAACACTCCAACGGCAAGATTCTTTGACGAAAGTGTTCATGGTATAACATTTTATGATGGAACGCCTGATCAGAAGATAACACTATCTTCTAATCCATACGATTGGATGGAAGCCTCTTTTTTTTACACAAATATTCAAGGCAAACCATATCCAGGATATGAATTTCAGGATTATAAAGATAAAGGATTTAATATTAAATTAAGACTCAAAAAGGAAGGTATTTTGCCAGCTATTGCAATTGGACTAAATGACTTTGCTGGTACAGGTTACTATAGTTCTGAATATATAGTCTCAAGTTATGGAATAAAGAATTTTGATTTTCATTTGGGTTTGGGGTGGGGTCAATTAAATGGTGCAGACAAAAAAATTAAAAATCCGCTTGGTTATATAAAAGATTCTTTTTATGACAGACCGCTAGGTACAAAAGACAGAGGTGGAAGCATAAATCTATCTCAATATTTCTCTGATGAGAAGGCAAGCCCTTTTTATGGAATTTCTTATCTATATAACAAAAATCTTTTACTAAAATTTGAGAAAGACCCTATCCTTGTGAATGGTCCCAGAATGCCGTATGAACAGAGAGAAAGTGAATTTTCTGTTGGGCTAGATTATTTTTTTAATGATAATTTTTCTTTAGGGGCATCATTTGAAAGAGGTGGGTATTTCTCCATGAAATTTGTATATAAAAATAATCCAAAATCAACCAAAAAATATGAATATACTCCTCCTGAAACGAATAATAATGATGATAAATACACAAAATTAATAAAAAATCTTGAAGATAATGGCATAGGCGTTAATAAGATTTCAGAATCATCAAGATCAATAGGTTTGGAATTAACTCAATTTATTCATCCAAGTCTAGATATTATTGAGGAAATAATTGCAGAGGCATCTAAAAAATCTGGAATAGAAAAAAACATCAAAACAGATTTAGAAATTGCAAACTTAAAAGCAGTATCAGAAATTGATGAAACATTCAGAAGAAACGCAAAAACAATATACGAAAGGCAAACTTCAAGAAGATTCAATACATCCACAGGAATAAGACTTAGACCTTTCATTGCATCAAGAGAAGAATTCTTCAAAGGTGCTGTTTTGCTTGAAAATGATAGTGAGTTTATTTTGAGAGAGAATTTATTTTTTAATATCAATTTAAAATATAACTTAGCTAACAATTTTGATGATCTAAGATATCCTCCAATTGACATTTATCCAGCTCAAGTTAGATCAGATGTTAAACAATATCTTAAAAATATGGACGAAGGAATTTTAATTGGAAGGGCTCAGTTTGATTATCATTTGACTCCAAAAGAAAATCATCACTTAATGATTTCTGCTGGAATTCTTGAAGACATGTTTTCCGGTGTAGGAATTGAATATTTAAATTTCAGGCCTAACAATAATTTCTCATTTGGAGTTGAATTATTTCAAGTTAAAAAAAGAGACTATGAATGGGGTTTTGGCCATCTTGAATATGAAAATACAACATTTACTGCAAATTTTTATTACAGAAACTATGGATTAATACCATTTGATTTAAAACTTTCTGCGGGTGAATATCTTGCAGGAGATGAAGGATTTACAGTTGAATTCTCTCGGACATTTACAAATGGAGTTAGGTTTGGGGCATTCGCAACATTCACAGACGTTTCCACTGATCAATTTGGAGAAGGAAGCTTCGATAAAGGTTTATTTTTCAAGATACCAATATTTGGTAATGCAATTTCTTATTCTTGGAGGCCGTTAACAAAAGATCCTGGTGCAAAATTAGTCAGAAGAAATTCACTT
>MDSX01049296.1_pt1 | contig 20510 bp, 10 predicted proteins | sample 811141 | NCBI WGS metagenome assembly MDSX01 (sample SAMN05326642, study PRJNA326480) | marine metagenome | isolation source: seawater | place: Atlantic Ocean: South East | collected 2010 | reverse complement strand
TTTCGCCTGTTTTTAAATCCATAGTGGCTCTCATTTCAGGATGTCCATATGTTAAATCATTATAATATCTATCCATACCTTCTCTACTACCTTCAGCCATACCTAATCTACCTATGTAATCATCCATAGCTTTTGGTATAATAGCAACATCATATCCTTCAAAAACTTTATCTAAAGCTTCTTTACCTTTTTTATTTAATTCAAATCTTTCGATTCCATCTGCTATAGTAACTTTTTTAAGGTTAACATCTTTTAAGTAAACATCTAATAATTCAAAAATGACTTTCTCAGCTGGCTTACTATGTTCCCATATAATTTGTTTCTTGCCATCAGGACCTGTGTTTTTAATTTTAAGCTTTTCGCCAGGTAACGTTAAATAAATTTCTTTTAATGGAGCAGCAGATCTCAATACAGTTCCCATACTACTTTTTAATTCTAATGTAAACAAGGCTAAGTCAATGTTATCTATTTTACGATTTTTAAATTCATTAATCATAAATATCATTTGATCTTCTACTATTTTTCTAGATTTTTCTGCAAATTTTTCAGAGTTACTTACAAGCTTTTTTACTTCAGGATTTTTATAATTAACTTCTCCAAGCTTATTTATAGCACCAGCTTTATTTATTTTATTTAAAAACCACTCAGAATTATTTTGTGTTTTGCCAAATCTTTCTATCTCTTTTCCTTTCTTACCGTTTTTACTAACAAAATACTTACTACCTTCTTTAATTACTTTAAACCCAGATTCAGCTATTGCTTTGTTGAACTTAGGTAAAAAATCAGTAATGCCAGCATAGTATTGAGCTCTACCACCACCAACTTTAGCCGCATCAATAAATTGACCAGCTAAACCAAAGTTGTCAGCAACCCACTCTGCTTTGTTTTCTGCTTCTGCAATTTGATTTTTCCACATTTTATCAGCAACTCTAGTTCTAGTCTCTTGTCTAGTTGGCTTGTCCATCTCTTTAGCCATGGAAATATTTTCTGCAACTAAAAACTTCTTAATAGATTTTTCAAAACCAAACTCCATTAGTTCAGCTTCTATAAAATCTTTTATATTAGTTCTATTAACTTTGTTTTCAACTTCAAAGTTTTTTTGCATGAAAGGAACTTCTTTTGCTAATTCGCTTTTTTGAAACAATCTCTTTGCTAACTTGTTTAAATCAGTATTAGTTAATTTATACTCTGATTTAGTAATAGGATCAATAAAGGTTTTATAACCTTTGCCTTCTTTAAATTCTTGTACTAATAAATCTTTTATAACCTTGTCGTTAGTCATTGTTCCATAAGGTAGTCTAGAAAATCTTTCAGCTATTGAACCAACATGATTTACTAGAAACTGTCTTTCAGCGAAAGCTGGAAAGTCTCTAGTAACGCTTTTACTAGCCATGTAAACATTTTTACCTTGAGCTAAATCTAAAGCTTCATTAGCTAATCCCATATCAAGAGCAAAGTCTCTTACTATTTTATTGCCAATACCTCTACTAACAAGCTCCATTGCTCCTTTAATAGCTTGAGCGTCTGGTGTTCTTAATTTAAAATCTCCTGCTTTTTTACCATCAATAATTCCAAAAACTTTCATTATGTCAGCTTCTGTTAAATTATCTTTTAAAACAAACACTTCATTATTAACACCTTTTGGTCTACCAATACTTTTGTATAAAGCTTTTCTAATATTTCCAGGTAATCCAGTAGCTTTACCAGTTCCTACATCACCTAGGCTTACATATTTAAATTTTTCTTTTCCAGTCTTAGGATCAATAACTCTTTTTCCATCTAGCGTTTCATATTCTTTATATATCTCTACGTTATTTCTAGGTATAATATCTATGAATTTAGATTTATTTTGAGCTAACTTCATTTGAGCACGCTGAGGTTCAGTTCCAGATAAGTTATCTCTAGGTATTGCTACTTTGTTTTCAGGTACTCCAAAAAATTTAGCTGTAGTTTTATTAGCTAAACCTTTTAGTGTTTTGTAGTTTTTACCTTTTAAAAACTCTTGAAAAGCTTCTGGAGTTTGTGGTAAGTTATTTCTTACTTCTTCTATAGCCTCTGCCCTTAATTCAGATGGCAATATATCTAATGGATTAGTTCTTCCAGCTTGAAATGGTTCCGGTGCTACAACAAGTTCTTTACCTTTCTCAGCTCCAGTATATTCTCCTCTTGCAGCTTTTTCAGCTAATGCAATTTTTTTATAGTCTTCAAATACATCTAGCTTTTTCATGTTTAAGTTTCTAGGATTAGCTATCCAACCTAGCAACCCACCTTGCTCACCTTTTATTGACTCAGGGTTCCATCTTCTTACTACATCTGTAAGCTTATCTCTAACATCTAGTATATATTGATCACGATCAAATCCTTTACCTTCTATAACAATATCTCCACCACCAATTTTTAACTTATCTTTACCGGTGCCTTCTATTATTAACGCATCGAACTTTCCTTCATTAACCAAGTCTATACCTAGCTTGTTGTAACCTGCATCCCACTCAGCTTTTGTAAGTTGAATATCTCCAAGTTCATTTCTTTCTATACCTATAGCTTCGTCTATTTCTTTGTCAAACCTTTTTTCCGACTCTGAAGTTTTAACAAACTCAGCTTCTAAAGCTTCTGTTTTAGCTGTTTCTTTAGCAAAGTCTTTTATACGCACATCTAACGATCCGTTTTTTCCAGACTTGCTAAGAAGATCTAAAAAGTTTTTAACTCCCTCTCCTGTCTCTAAATTGACATTAGAATTACGATTCATAAAAGAATTAAACTTTTGTTTAAAAGTGTCATTCATTTTAACATCGCCACGCTTAGTTGCATCTAAAAATACATTTAGATATTCTTCATAAGCTTTTTCTTTAAAATCTTTACTTTCAGGATTATATTTTTTATTTATACGTTCTTGTACTTTAGCACGCTGCTCGTTACTTAACACATCATTTATAAAACTATCTATAGTTTCTATGCCTTCTGCAGTGAATAAACCATCTTTGCCTTTAAAAGCTTTACGAGTTAAAAAATGCGATAGCTCATGTGATGCAGCACTAACAGCACCAGTTTCAAGAGATCTATCTCTATTAACTAATATTACATCTTTAAATGTTTCTCCTCCAATTTTAGCTTCTGGCAAATACACAGCATCTGACTCATTACTAAACCCATTCTCTTCAGCTATTTCTATATATTTAGCCGCATCTAACTCTCTAAAATCTGCACCTAACTCAGGAGCTTCTGAAGCTACAAAATCTACATCAGTTTGATATTCTCCTTTTTCTATTTCTCTTCCCTCTTTTAATAATTCTATTCTTTGGTTTTGAAGATCGTTAATAGTTTCATTTAGCTCTTTTAATTGATCTTTATATATTAAATCTAGAGCTGGATTGTCTTTTGTTTTAGCTTTTATTTCTGCTATTTGCCTAGTCGCGTTTCTTTGATCTAAGTATTTACCAATAAAAATATCTTTTTTTGCTTGAATTTGTTTAGAATCTCCTTTGAATAAACTGTTAGCTTGTATAACCATTTCTGAATACTCTCCTAGTGATCCTTGTATTTGATTAAACTCAGGAGAATTTTTAGATATTCCTAAATTATCTGCTACAACTTGATTCATAGCCTCTACTGGACTTCTAAAGTTATAACCACCTTTTCCATCTGAAACAGGTGTGTCAGAAAATTTAGATATTTCTTTTAACTCTTTAACATTAAGTTCCTGACCTGAAGCTATTTTTTTCCCGATAATATCTAGCTTGGCTTGCGTAGTTTTAAAATTATTAGTTTGTTGTTCAATAACCTTCTTTGCTTCGACTATATTAAGCTGAGTGTTTAGTGTGGTAGCAGCAAGCTTAAACTTTTCCATTTGTTTTTTTACTTCTGGAGAGTTCATTTGAATAGAGTTCATTTTGTTAACTCCAAGCTCTTTCATCTTAGCATCTAACGCTTCAGCTATTTCTTTAGGTGAACTAAACTCTTTAACTCCTAATGTTTTAGACGCAGCAACTGTTCTTGGACTTCTACTATCTAAAGCTAATACTCTATTTCTAACCTCTTTAACAACGTTACCTCTCATGCCTAACATAGTAAATCCTACTAAATCACCAGTTAATGCATCTATGTCTTTAATTTCTTTCATAGCTTGATGAAAAGCTTTTTCATCTCCAGTAGCCCAATAAGAAGCAGCAGCGTTTATACCTTGTGCAGATTTACCTATAGCTGTAGCTGTAACACCACCAACCACCATCTTTCCAGAAGCGTTAAATCCTATCCCCATTCTAGTTCTAGTAAACTCAGAAAAGTAAGGTAAATACTTCATAGCAGCATACTTTTGCATTCCAGCTGAAACAGAGTTACCTGCTCCAAATATTACAGCATCAGTTAAAGGTAATTTCTCACCATTCCAAAGAGCAACTCCCATTTCATTAGCCGCGGCAATAGTAACTATTTCTTTACTTATACCATTCATCAAATTAAGACCTTTTTTAACAACTTGACTTTTGCCCATGCCTGCGCCTCTAAAATATGCATTGATTCGGTTTAATGCTGGCTTAACACCATACATTTTATTATTCATTTTAATACCGGGTTTTTTAGCAATAGCAATAGACATTAATAAAGGCGTTATATTACCTACAACATCACTACCTAATTCAAGAGCACTAGAGTTGTTAATATCTTTATCTAATATATCTTGATCAACTTTTAACCCTGTACTTTCCATTACGTTTGCATAGTACTCAGCTACTTTATATGGCTGCGCATCAACACCTGGCACTGATCCAAAGTATGTATCTATACCAGTTATTCCTTTTTGAAATGAAGATGTAAATCTACCTGCAATAGAGTTACCTTCTTCTATAGTCATTAAGTTAGAATTCAACTTAATAGCTCTATCTAAGGAAAGTAATTCCATAAGTTTATCATTGTGCAATTGGGCTAGAGGATGCTTTGACATTATTTTGGTAATATTTTTACCTATATAATCTCCTTTGTAACCTGCAAAACTAGCTTGATTTGTAGCTTTATCTGTTAATTCATCTCCACTAAGCCAGTTTAAAAAGTCATTAAATATACCTTTATTTCCATCTATTACTTCTTTAGCATTTTCAGAAATATTTTTATCTACTGCTAATAATTCAAAGAAAACATTATTTCTAGCATTTAGTAAAACTTCAGCAGTGGGTGCTTTTTCTTGTAGTTCTAATGTTCTTTGATTAACCTCTTCAGCTTCGCCCTCTGTTAAATTAAGATCTCCTTCTTTTATTGGAGCTATTGGCTCTTCAACACTTACACCTATTAAATTACCATTTTCATCATAAGCACGGTCACCAGCATTAGCTCTTAGTCTTAATAAATTTTCTTTATCTATTTTACCAGTTTCCTTATATAAATCATAAATATCTTTTTCAGCTTTGGTAACATATCCTTGGTCAAAGCGTTTAATTTTGTTATCTATGTATTTCTGTGCTGATGGCGTTAAGTAACCTTCTGCATAAAAAGTTTTTAAGTCTTTACCATCTTGATCATATAAATCAAAGTTACTTAAAGACTCAATATTAAGTTCTACAAAATCATTTTCAGGCGCTTTTAACTTACTTCTAAGCTTAGCACCTTCCATCTTAATTCTTTCATCTCTAATAGGAGTTAAAAAAGTTTCAGGATCAATAGATTTGTCATTTCCAAAAATATCTTTTTGTTGAGTATCATATATTGTTGTGACAAGACCTGCACTTCCTGCTTGTACTGAGTGCGATTTAAATCTACCTGGATAATATTTATTTAACTCAGATACTCCTTCGCCCATAAAATCAACTTCATAGCCGCCTATATATGTTTTATCTTCACCTTCAGATTTTCTTTTTTCAGATTCAACAATAACTTTATATAATTCAGGATTATCAGGTGTATATTTAAAATCTTCTTTTACTTCAGTTTCAAAGTTTGCTTCGTCTCCTTCAGTAAGATTTATATCTAATTTAGTATTGATACCTTCTGTGACATCAACTAAAGGAGCTCCTTTATAAGCTGGTGTTGGCTCATCTTCTTTGGGTTTATTGTTTTCTTTCCACTCTGTATAAGCTACCTTTTCCCTGTCCATCATAGGTAGCTTTTCATAGTATACTTCACCATCTGGGTGAGGAATAAAAGGTGGGTTAGAATCAGTTTCTGAATCCGAAGAACCAGGTTCCGAAAACAATTCCGTAGCTGCTTCTTTTTCTGTCGTCGCAGGTGCAGCATCCTCTACAACGACTTCCTCCTTTTTTTCACTAACTTCTTCAGTTTTTAATTGTGCGCCTACTCCAGATATATACTCTTCTATTTTCATTTCAGACGCTGTAGCGGCTTCTTGAACTTCAGATAATGAAATTTCTTCTCCGTCTATTATATAAACTTCTTCCATAAATTATGATTTAATTGTAAATTTACCTTTATTTTTTCCTGTACCTGCGAAAACTTTGCCATTTGGACCCGCGGCTTGTTTTGCTTCTTCTTTAGTATTAAAAACTTTAACACTTTTATCACCTTTATCGCTTTGATGAAACAAGTTAGTATAGCCAGCACTTAAACCAGCCATTCCTTCCATAGCTCTCTCAAACTCTCTTAAATCACTTTGTAATATATCAGCCTCTGTCATTATAGGTGCTGGTACCGCGTCTTTTCCTACTATTTTATATATATCATTAGAGTTTTTTCGCTTAAATTCTTTATCTGATCTCTTCATTGCATTTATTTGAGAACCAGTCATGAATCTTACTCCTTGTTTAGACGGGACTTTGTGAAGAGCAGAACTATTAAACCACTGAACTATAGCGTTTGCTCTTTCATTTTCAGGCATATTAAATATTGAAGGAGCTTTAGCATGTAATTTATTCCATATTGGTTTTTCAGCTTTAATTACCAGTTGTTGAGCAGCAGAATATTGTCCATTTTCTTCATTACCTTGCGGCACGTTATTTTTATTAACTTTGTGACTAGATAATACTTTGTTTCCTCTAGGTGCCATTTCTTTAGAATAATACTGCGCTAATCCTACTCTAGCAGCACCATACATTCTATCTACTAAATGTTTTCGATCTTCATTATTTACAATACCATCTTCATTAACATCAGCATCACCATAACCTAGGTTCATAGCAAACTCTTGAAAAGCCGGCTCATCCATAACCTCTAATCTTTTAACATCTTTCCACGCTATTTCACCTTCTTCCATTGATTCTCCTTCAGCTGATTTAAGATAACCACCTTTCCATAATTGATCCCATGTTTTTGAAAAGTTAGGATTTTTTATTTCTGCATTTAAATCATTTGAATATTCAGATACAAGCCTATCAAAAACTTCTTGAGTATCGTAAGCCTCTTCTACAACTTCCTGTATATACCCACCTTTAGAATCATAAGTTTGTACTGTTCTTTTAGTAGGTTCAAAAAACTGACTTAAACCTGTGTTTTTATCATTCCAATTGTTGGCTAAAGTATTTCTTAATAAATCGTCTTTAGTTATAGTTTCATACCAAGTATTACCTGCCGCTTGATCAGCTACGTCTGATGACAAATTTCTATTGTCTAACACTTCTCCATCTTTATCTAATCCCATTAATACCATTTGTCCGTTTTCTTTTCTAGTCATTTTTAATGAAGCAAACTTACTTTGTTGTAAATCTTGCTGAAAAGCTAAACGTTTATCGTCATTACCTCTTGTAAACCTACCATCCATAACATCTTGACCAATAGCGGAATTATTTGATGAAATACTTGCTAACTCTTTATTACCTATGGCCATCCACGATGCTATATCTTTTACAGCTGCTTGATCTTTGAGTTGCTGATCTTTTAAAATCTGTCTATTTTCAGGAGTACCATTTGCACCATAAGCTGCTTGATACAATCTATTTTGCTCTGCTCCAGTTTCTAAAGCCCAAGCTCTAATAGAATTGTTTATTTCAGCACTACTAGAATTTTCAATATCTCCATATTTTTTGTAAAAATCTTGAGTAAAAAGATCAGCATCGTTTCTAAGTTTTAGCTCCGCATCATTTTTAGCCTTCTGCCTTTGAGACATTTTATTCATTATATTTTGAGTAGTCTGCATCATTCTTGCAGATCTAGCAGCTTGCCTAGCCGCGTTGTTTCCTTTGTATACTAATGCCATAAATATTAATTTAACCTATTCCCATTGTTGCTACTTCAGTACCTATAGAACCTGCTTGTTCTATACCAGCCATCATGGCTTCAGTAGATGCGTCAGATAAATCATCTCTTCTCATTTGTTGATAATCCATTTGATCTTGAACTCTACCTATAGCAGCTAAGTCTCTTGTTTCTTGTCTATTGTAAGCGTTTACCTCTTCACTAATAGCTGCTTTTTCTAAGTTTATTAACTGTTGCTCCATTTGTTTAGCACCATCAGCAGCCAGTTTAGCGTTTGCAACTTCTTGTTTTTCAATAGATGCTGACAAGCCTTTTTTACTTTGCAAAGCTGCTCTAGCTAAAGCAGTAGCTCCACCAGCAGAAGCTCCTGAGCTAACCATAGCATCTAAAGTGTTGGCTAAAGCCATATCAGTTTGTTCTGCTTCAAATTCAGCTGCCTCAGTAGCAACAGACATGTTAGCATAAGGATTACTTACTTGATTTTTTAAAGCTCTAATATCACCAGACTTATTTATAACTTGTTGTCTATTGGCTTCGATAGCATTTAGTTTATTTTCTTGATTTTGTCTTTCTTCTTCCGCTTTGTTTGACTTGCCTTTTTGCACGCCAGCGTTAATACCTCCTACTACTAACGGTATAGCCATAGCAATAGCCACAGCTCCAAAAGATGCTTCATAATGAGTTGGTATGTTTAATAATAAGTCTATCATGTTATTTTAATTTTAATAGTGGATCGCTGAAGTCTTTAGCAATGACTTCTTCTTCAATTTCTTTTAAGTCTGTTTTATCTGTAGCGTGTACAGTAATCCATATAGTGTCTTCACGTACGTATATTAATCTTTGAGTACCTGGTAAAGTTATGCCGTTGTAAGGGCCTTTAACTTTTTGCGTTCCATCTTCAGAAACAACATCACACTCACCTTTTAATACAAAATATGGATGCTTTTTTTTATGAATTTTAGTAACCATTAATTGACCAGCAGGCATAAATATTTTTCTTATATAAAGACCATCTCCAAAAGAATGCTCTAAAGGATTATGATCATCAAACTGTTTTCCCACCATTGATTTTTCATGATTAACAAACATTTCTTGAACTATAGGCATTACTTTTCTAAACTCTTTTATATTTATTTTTTGATTATTTCTTACTTTTTCTATAAAAGAATACACTTCTCTGGTATTATTATCACTTGTTTTTTCTAACATTTAATTTAATTTAATAAGATTTGATATACTCTGTACTTGATGCCCAAAGTTCTTTAACACCGCCTCTCTGTGTAGTGTCGTCTGTTTCTATAGTTACAGTTGCAAAATAACCTTTTATACCTGTCACATCACTTCCAAATCTTATTTCACCCGGTTGAACTGGAGTGTTAGAAACTAAGCTAGCCATATACTTATTTTCTTTTCTATTAAACCCTGCTCTTTGAGGTTGACCAGTAACAGAATCCGTATAAAGACCTTCATCATAACTTTTTATAAAAGCAGTAGTGTCTTGATCGTTAGAATAAGAGTTGTTAGAAATGTTTAAATTAGGCTCTGTAAAACTTGAAACAAAAGAAGTTATTTCCCACCCGTTACTTCCCTCATATTCTGCAGTTTTAAAAACTTTAACTAAAGAAGGAGCTTGATTAAAAACAAAAGTAACATTAGACGGTTCGTATATACCATAGTAAAAACCTCTATTATTTTCTGTGGTTTCATCATAGTGCTCATATAAATCTGAATTAGTAAAAGAATAAAAATTATTTTTTAAACTATTCATTAGTGTAGGTTTATATGTAGCAAAACTTACCCAACCATTTATGCTTTCATCAAATGAAATTGTACTATAAGTTGAAGTGTCGTATTGATCCACTTGAGTAGGGGTTTTTTGTAAAGATATTATATAGTTTTTATTATGAATATCCCAACCTCCTATAACTTTAGTAGTGTAAGGATATGAAAATCTAAACTTAACATCATCACCAGTAGATTGAGCAACGCCTATGTTAGCAGACATATAAACTATTGTTTTGCCAGAAACAGACGTTTTGTCTATTTGAGTTATATAACCACCTAAATTAACAAAAACAGGACTAGAAACACTAGTATCTGCACAATAAGAGCAAATCATACCCGGCGTTATATTTGATATTTCAAATCCATCAGCTATAATACTAGAAGTTGTTAATTGTATTTTGCAATTAGCAGCTACTGTAGCGTCAGATAAAGAAGCGTTTACAATGTAATTTTGATTAGTCGTAGTCATTAATGCAAGTTCATCTCTAAAGTAATCTTGCATACCATAAGAACTTATTTCAGTTAAACCATCATTAGATAATCTTATTACAGCATTTCTATCTCTATCAGCAAAGTATTTTCTATAACCATAAACTGTAAAACTTTCTGGATTTGTACTTATTCCGTACTCACCTTTATAAGGTACAATTTGTCCTAATACTTTTTGGCCAGCCTGTGTTTGAGTACCACCTTCGGTTGTGTATATAGTGTCTTTATCTATTAATGCTCTACTTACTTTATTTTCTTGAAATACTATTAAGTTAGTATCTTCTGCATAAGTTTTTTGTATACTTCCATTTTGTGGATCTGCAGATCTTACTAAGTCTTCTGCTACAGAAAACACATTAGTGTCATTTACGCCAGTTCTAGAGTTATAAACACCTGAATATATTAAAGAGTTAAATCTATATTGTTGTTGGGGTTCTGGTTCATTAACATAGGCTTTAACACCTTTGTCTGTCGCTAGATTGTTATAACCTCCTCTTATTCTAGATTCTTCTACATACCACTGAAAGTCACTATCACTAAGATTTCCAGGATATGCCACACCAGGAGACAAAGGATAACCATTTGGAGGTGTAAGTAATCCACCAGGAACATTAGTACTATCAGGAATACTAATAGGCAATTCTAAGTCGCTTGACAAACTATCGTCTACTTGCTTTTTTAATAAGTAAGTGTTAAACCAATCTACTTCTATAACTGTTGCCATATTAATATTATCACTTGTTTTTTATTTTATCAACTACTTGATCCACCACCTTCTGGAGATGCTACAACTATTTGCATTGTAAATGTGCTACTTGTAAGTCCAACTCCTGATCCATCTCTTACAAATATAGTGTTTGTATAAGTTCCATTAGACTCAGGAGGAACAAATCTAATTCTATTTCTGTTTATTTGTAAACCTACTTCGCTGCTACTTGGCGCTCCAGCGTTAATACCAACACCACCTGTTCCGTCTAGTAAGCTCCAAGTTCCTCCGCTAGGTTCAGAACCTAAAGTCCATCTTATTTGTTCGTCAGCTACAGTATGATAAGCTCCGTTTCTAGCGTATAAACTTAAAGTTAAAACACCACCACTTGAGCTACCATTAAAGTCTGATTGAACAGCTACGTTACCGTCAATGTCACAAAAGAAAGGAGCTGAATTTATTATGCTTCCACTAAAATTAAAAGTATTGCTATAAGATATTCCTAGATCTACATTAGTCGCTGTTATGAAAAATGTAAATTGATTATCATTATTGTCGTTTTCAAAAAACTTTGGAGAAGTTGGAATTACATTTCCAGTTCCACTTGTTTGAGTTAATGCAAACTGAGAGCTTATTATTGTTCCGCTGCCGTTACGAACTTGATCCAAGTTGTAAGTAACATTACCTAATAATCCATTGATGCCGTTTCTAGTTTGAAAAGTAGCTATGTTTGTATTTGCGGCGATCGTTTCTGGAAAATAAACATCTGTTCTAGAAGTTCCTATTTGAGTGAAATCAAGAGTTGTAGGTTGAGACAATGCGGCAGCATCATTTATTGTTTTATTTAAATCACTTATTAAACCACTTGTTGAAGTTTCCCAATATATATCTAAATTAGAATTTTTAGGTTTTACTTCCATTACACTTATAGGTAGTCCAGGACTAACCAAGCCAGAAGGCTGATTTAAATGTGATTCTTCAAGTGTAAACTTTAAAATATCAGTCCAAGAAGTTCCACTACCTGAAGATTCAGGTCTTGCATCAACGTATATTTCATCTCCAGCTTCATAGCCAGAACCTAAACAAACTATAAACCAATACATAGTAGAAGGATTTGCAAACTCAAAAGGAGAAGTATAAAGTCCTGTCTCATTATTTGGTCCAATACTCATACCTCTTACTCTCATTCCAGTTCCATCACCATCTGTTTCTGTAAATTGGCTTCCAAAAATACTAGTACCACCATTATCACTCCAGTAGCCCCAACCAGAGGCGTTAGTACTACTTATATACTGAGTTTCAGGGTTAGAAGTGTTTAATGTTTTCCAAGAGGTTTTAGGTTTTGGAAATAAACTTCCAGGAACTGAATAACCTCTTTGATTAGCATCACCAAGTTCAAATCTATTTCCGTTAAAAACATACGAACCAGCAAAGCTACCTGAGCCAGATACAGCAGGTGTAGAATCTGAAGGCTCGTGACCAAGGAAATTGGTTGGATTATTGTAAAAGCCACCATATTGAGTACCGTATGTTCTTATTTTAGCAACAACTGGATTACTTTGAGCATTATAGATACCAGCAGCTTTTATTGATGGGCTGGTTCTTGTTGCTATACCCATGTCTGTAACTTTACCTAAAGCATCTATAGTAAAAAAAGTAGATCTAGTTGGGTTCTCTCCTGCTGAAACGTTTACTTGCTGCGTTTCTGTATTCCACTGTTGTGCTGCTACTCTAGGATATAACACCTCGTCACTAGTTCTAAATTGTGTTTGTTCAGGTGCTGTTTTTGTTAAATCTGCAGGTATTTTATTTATATTATCTCCAGCAAGTGTTATATATCCTTGATTAGAAGACTCGTTTCGACTCCATTGCGTAGAGCCAGCTAAAGCGTTTGGTAAATAAGCATTGTAATAATCTTCTGCTTCTTGTTTTACTACTATTTTATAACTATACCACCCTAGAGGATTTGCATTACCTATTATTTCTACAGGAGTATTAGCATCTATTGTAACATTGCTACTAAGTGTTATTCTTTTTGGAGTAGTGACTTTATCAAAAGCAATAATACTTTCTGAAAAACTATTTGAACTAGAATCTAATCCTCTAACCACGCTTCCTATAACTATGTTATCATCCCACGCTGTTAAAAAAAAAGTATCATCTGACTGTTGCGAACATGTAGCATTTATTATTCCACTTCTATAAATACCTGGGTAACCATTAGCATAAGATACACTTTCTGGTATTGGATTTTGAAATAAAATCTTTATGCTGTCTCCAAACCAATTATAAATGCTTTGCGTAGAAAGTCTATAGTTGTGGAATATTGTTGATCCAGAGAATAAAGCTCCACCTGTTCCAGATGGAAATTGTATAGTTTTATCACCTAAAGAAGAAAGAATAACATCTGAAGACCTACCGTACTTATCCTGTAGTACAATTCCAACTTGGTAAGTTCTATTTTGCTTTACGCTGTGATTAGGATAAGCTGCTGAAGCTGATAAATTAGAAAAACCATTATTAACACCGTTAACCGCGTCTAATCTAAATTTCTCTGAAACGCCTACTGCATAATCAAGAGTTAAAGGTGGTGTAGGTTTATCAGTAAAGTTTCCAAAAACTAATCTATTACCTGTTACTGATTGCGTTTTAGCTTTTACAGGTATTTTATCATATACTCTAACTACTTCTGCATCAGTTAAGTTTCTAAAAGGTTTTCTTGATTGATAGTTGTAAGTAAAAATATTTGTATCATTTGAGCTAATTTCAATGTCTGTATTAGAAAAAGTATCTAACACTTTTACTTGCAAACCATTAGATTCTTTATATAAAATATCTATTTCTATAACTTTTAACTTGTCGTATAGTTCTTGTATAATGTAATCACAGTTTATTTTTATATCTACTTCTTGAATTCTATTTTCAAAAAACTGAACAACTGTAGATTTCCCAATGTTTTCTTGTTGTGATGTTAATTCACTAAAGTTATATACTTCATTAGATTTACTACCTTGTGTATAGTCAGAGTCGCTAGCGTCAACTTTTCTAACTATTTTACTTTTATTTAAGCCAGTACTTAAATAACCATCTTGCTTTGGTATGAAACAAGGTTGAGTAAATGGAGCTATAAGTGAATATTCTCCATCTTCAAATTTAAATCTATAACTAAATCTTACAAATTTATCTTTTATAAAATCTGGATCACCAGGCCAATTTTGATCATAATAAGGATTTTTATCAGATAATAATACCTTACTGCCACAAGTTAAATTTTGCCCTATATAAGATTTGCTAAGTGTAATAGTGTAGGGATTGCTACTTCCTGATACATTGGTAATTAAAGTATCTTCTTGCATGGCTCCTTTTATACCAACAGAAGTAGATCCTCCAACAGCACAACTGACTAATTGTCCAACTTTTGGAGATTGATTGAAATAACCTGAAAAAGAAGTTTGAGAACCAGTACCTTGATGATAAGGTATAGTAGCTGGTGATTCAAAACTACTTACAACACCAACTGCAGAAGGCGCACAATATTTTTCTTGTTTTGTATATGAAGTAGGATAATAAACTTTAATAGTTTGAGCAGTTGTAAAACTGTAGCTAACTGTAGAAGATAAATTTACTTGCGTATTGCTAACTATATTAGATATTCTTATATTTTGAGCTTGGGTTTCTTCGGTGGGGTCTAGCACAATATACATACCAGCTTTTAATATTGAGTCACTAGAAAGAAGTCTCCAAGTAAGCGCGTAAGCTTGGCCGTCTGGATCTGTTTGAGTAAATGCTTTGCTTAATGTTATAACATTATCTTTTACTTTTGTTACTATAGTATTAGAAGGAATATTGCCTCCTGCTATAGACATACTTTCAAAAATATTATTAGTAGGTGTTTTGAAAGTTATAGTAGTGTCACCTACTTGACTACCTCCATCATTGTTGCAATTACCTCCAGTTATAGTTATATCTCCATAACCTGGTGAAGATATGCTTTTTAATTCAAAAGTATCAAATAATTGAGGAACTTTGTAAGGATAATACTTAGCCAATGATATTTGATCTTCATTAGTGTAGTGAGGATTAGCACTGTTAGCGTTGGCAGATATAGCTAAATTAACATTTATTTTTCTAGGTTGATTTCTATCGTCAGTCCAAAATAACAAATCTTCTATTATATTTATTCCATTAATTAAGTTTGTTGTAGAAAAATTTAAAAAACTACCTTTTACTAATATTTGAGATTGAGATATATTTAAATCATAAACACCAATAGCACAATATGCTCCGGCCGGGGCATAATTAGTGTTATTAGTGTTTCCATTAACATCAGTATAATTTGTTATCATTACAAATATTCTTTCATTTGTAAAGTCCATGTATTCGCCAATTATAACAGCTCCGTCTACTCCAGAAGTAAAAGATTGTAGCTTTAAATTTCCTAAAACATTTTCCATTGCTCCAACATCAGCGCCTTCAGACTTACTTACATTAATATTTTGAGCATTTCTATATTCGCCTTTAGATAATAACCTGTCATCTAAGTCTTTGTTCATTTTAGACTTAATAAAAGTATTTTGATCTTTTGCCATTTAATTAATGTTTAATCCATTTAGATTTTCCTCTCATAACTTGAGTAAATTCTCCTAACTTAATATTGCTTAATCTTATTTTAGCGTTTCTTAATTTTGCTATTTTTTCTTTTTTAAACCTTTGTACTATATACTCTGGAGTTTTTGGACGCAACGATATTATATTATATATCATATAGGCATATAGTGCTTCTTCAGCCATTTTAGGCACCTTAGAATCAGTGTCATAAGCTAGTCCATCAGATATGTATTCTAATATTATTAATTGGTTAGCTAAATTACTAGAAAAAGAAAACTTCCCTTCTCGTTCATTAATTGTAAACCAACCGTTTTTTTGGCTTGTTACAGGATTTAAACCATATCTTTGACCGTAAGCCATTTTAGCCCAATCCCAGTTGTATATATTAGCATAGTTACTAACTTGGTCATTTGTAGTTTGACCTGATATGTTTGAGTTGTTGTTGTCCTTCCATTTTTGATCAATAACTGAAGTTGAATAAACAGGATTACCAAAAGCATCTTGAGTTGGCAAACCAGAATTATCTTGTATTAGTGGCTGATTAGGATTACTTGTTAAAGTGGTAGGATATATAATATGCTTTACACCAGAAGAATCAACCCAAGATAACTGAACGTAATTAACGTAGTCTTGAGGCAAAACTAAAGATAAGCTAGGTGGTATAGTTAACTCTTGTTGGTTAATAGATTTTAATGTATCATAGCTAAACTCTTGCAAACCTCTTTTAGCCTGAAACATTACATCATTTCTATTAACTCTACTTATAACTTTATCTGTTCCTACGTAAGCAAACATAAAGTTATTAACTATATCTTTTATTGATACATAAGAATAACTTCTGTAATTGTCCCATACGGACTGTTGTATCAATACTACACTTATTGTAGAACCTAAATCTACGTTTATAGCAGTAGTTAAATTAACAATTTGTGTAACTACACCATTAACAGTTGAATTATTTAAAGTGAAAGTTCCATCATAGTCTTGACCAGCGGCATTTTGAGCTATATTAACAGGCGCATCGTTAATGTATACTTCAAAATTATTAACACTTGTAGCTGTCTGGTTAGTTCCCCATATTAATGGTGTCATATTAGGACTCCATGTAATAGCGTGAGTAGTTGAAGCTGGGTTTTTAGCATCTATTCTTACACTTCCAGTGTAGTATTGATTAGCTGTTTGTTTTACAAGTCCCATTTATTATTTTTTTGCATTTTGATCGTCCATAGCCTGCAGTCCATTTGCTGCTTGCATTACTGTTGTATCATTTAAAATTATTCCTGTGTATTTTAATACTCCTAGAATAACGCTAGTTTGAGCTGTTTCATCTATTTCAAATTGAGAACTACCCTGGCCTGTTGCTCCCATTAAATTAGAGGCTGTTAGTGTTATTTGTATAGGAGCGCTTAAGCCTGCTATAGCCGTAGTAGGTATAGTTAACACATCTCCAACTCCATAACCTGAACCACTAGCTGTAACTGTTATACTAGTAGTAGTAGAAGATAAGTTTACAGGATTATTTCCAACCACAACAACTCGTATTGTAGCACCTGTACCAGTGTTGCCGCTATTTCCAGCATATTGAAAGTTTGTGTTTCCACTTCCTTGTGACAAATTATAAGTACCAGCACTCGCTGTGGCTGATCCAAAATTAGAAGAAGAAGTTAACGAGCTTAAAGCTATCGCGGTAGAATCATAATCTCTACTATCGTATATATACTGACCTAAGGAACCTACTGTATAACCCCACCTAACGTCATTAGGTTTTCTAATATAATTAAACATTACATCAGCTTCAGCAGGAGTATATGGACTAGCTGGATAAACCGTTATTTTATTGTTTTCGTAAATGCCTATTGGAAAGTCTAAACTAGGCTGTGTTAAAGGAGATAACATTTGTTGAGTATATTCTCTTTTGTTCATCAACGCTACTTCTGGAGATCCATTAGCTACTTGATAATTTATTATACCCATTCTATGAACTGCACTAATGTTGTTACTAACATCTTTTATTGGTTGAGTGTATGTAGTTATACCTCCAGTTGTGGCTTTTGCACTTGCTATTGCCGATGTTGTAAAGTTTTGTATTTCTTCATAAACATGATCCATTCTTGAAGCAAACTCAACATCTGTTTTAGGTCCACGTAAAAACTGGTTATAATCTTCAAAATAGTTTTCAAATATGTCTAGCTGAACTTGAGTAGCTAATTTATTAAACTCGTCGGGAGTTAAATAACCTCTCTGCTCTTTGTTCAAGATACTTAATACTGTTGTATATACCGTATTTACGTTTATTCCCATTATAAATATTTTTAAAAAGAGGCTACTAATATGTAGCCCCTTTATTATAATCACTTGTTATTTTATTTTTTTCTCTATAGATTTATAAACTTCTAAACCTTCATCAGTTTTAAACCAAGCAGCTATTGCTGAATATGGGTTTTCATCAAAAGGCACGCTCATAAGCTTTCTGCCGTTACTTCCCCATTTAAAAGTTCTTTGATCTTCCGCTAGTATGATCACTCTAGCTTCAGTTGCTCTTATAGCAAAATTTCTAAGAACTACATTTTCATCATTAGATAAGTCTATAAATAGCCTAGGTTGTTGTCTAGCAAATAATAGTAAATCTCTTTTAAGTTCTTTAGAACTCATACTAGACACATTAGAACCTTTTTCAACTCTCAATATAGCCTCAGCTTTATCAATATCTGTTTCATAAGCCATGTTCATAGCCATTAATTCCATTTCTAAATAATCATGTTGATCTTCAGCCTCTACTACAGCGTCATGTTCAATAAATATGCTGTTAAAATGAGGATGTTTGCTTAAGAACTCTTGTAAATTTCTTTTTTCTTTAGGAACCATTAAGTGTCCCATTTCAAAAACTATATGAGATAATGTTACATTTCCTTGTTGCTCATCTACAAATATGCTTTTATGATTAGTAGCATATCTTAACTCTCTTTCGTAGCCTAATTCTGGATCAAACCAGACTAAAGGGTATTTTCTTGAGTGTCTACTAGGTAAAGTATGAGTAAGAGGCATTTTATCTCTTAGTAAATAGTAATTTCTATCTTTATACTCCCAATTATCTTTTTTAGCTGGAGCTTTTTTTTCTTTTGTTTCCATAATATATAATATAATAATTAAAAAAGATCCTGCCGAAGCAGGACCTTATATTTTTAGTTTAAGATAAAACTACAGATAAGCATTCAGCATCATTTGTAAATTTAACCTCAGGTTGAGAATTTTCAGCACCCGCAGCTTTTGCTACAGCAGCTGAAACATCAGCCCATAATTGTTCTTTTGATATGGCTGGTACATCATCCATTGTTATAGCATATTGCATAACAGGACCATCTCCAGTTCCACTACCACCAGCAACAATCTTTTTCAATTGTATAATAACTGAAGTTGCACTGTCTTCGTGAATACAAGCTACGTTATCAACTGGTATCATTGCATACTCATTAGTAGCAGATCCTGAAGAAACAGCTAAATCAGCAGCAGTAACTGTAAAAGTCATTACAGCTGATGCACTACCTTTACCATCAGCAGCAGGTATAATAGCAACGGTGATTACATCACCTACTTTATAACCTTCTCCAATAGCAGCACAAGTTAATGTTACGTCAGCAATAGCAGTTCCAGATGAAGCCATAGTAAATGTAGCACCAGATCCTCCAACAGGAGCTACTGTAGTATCAGCAGCAGCCGAAGCAGTTCCAGCAACAATAGTACCACCACCAGATAGTCTACTACCAGCAATAGTTATACTTGTACTTCTAAATGACCTAGCAGGATTACTCGCCAATGGTATTTTTATATAATTACTCATAATTTATAAATTTATGACGGTAAGTTTTGAGATTTTAAATTAACCCCATCTACCTGGTATTCAATAATATCGCTAGCATTTTTACCAGCAGCACTAATTAATTCAAAAACCGGTAATGAAGCCGGGTTTTGATTAGCACTTAGAATCATGTTTTTCAAGTTTTCTACATCTTGATCTGTTATAATTGGATCATCGTCTGTACGAGCATAGTCTATAGATAGTCTAAGAACATCATCATCATCAGCTCCTGGTACATTGTACCATATGTGGAATGTCTCTGCGTATGTTCCAGATTTCTGTACATCTAATACATCTTCAACGTTAACACAAGTATACCTTGGTGCAAGAGCACTTGAACCCGAATTTTTCAACGGGAATTTAATCATATTTGGCATAATTTTAATTATTTAAAGATTAATAAAGAGAGTGACAAAAGCCACTCTCATTATATACTATTTAAGCTCCTTTAAACAATACAAAATTGTTTGCAGCTTGTGTTACTAAACATCTTTCAGATAAGAAACTCACAGTCATAGCATCTAAAGTGTCAGTATAAGCACCGCCAACAGATCCAGTTACCCAAGACTTCATTCTTCTGTCTTCAGTTTCAGAAGCTCTATATCTTACGTGTAAGAAAGGACGTCTGATGTTTGAACCTAACATTTGATCGTAAACTGTAGTAGTTCCAGCAGGTACTAATACACCATCAATCTCTTTGTCTAATCCTCTTAATGAAGCATCGTTTAGATATTTCCAGTCAGTTTTGTAGAAGTCATAAGAACCTCTTCTGAAACCAGAAAATCCAAAGTTTAATGCCATATCACCATCATTCTCAAATAAACCATAAGAAGCAGCTTGAGTAGAAGCAAATCCACCGTTAACAGCAGCAATCATATCGTCAAAATCAAGAGCAGTAGCTCTAGATAAGAATAACATGTTTTCTTCAATAGC
>MDSX01096928.1_pt1 | contig 20513 bp, 25 predicted proteins | sample 811141 | NCBI WGS metagenome assembly MDSX01 (sample SAMN05326642, study PRJNA326480) | marine metagenome | isolation source: seawater | place: Atlantic Ocean: South East | collected 2010 | reverse complement strand
GCTGCAGCAGCATGATCTTGGGTTGAATAAATATTACAAGATGCCCATCTAACTTCTGCTCCCAATTCCTTGAGTGTTTCAATTAAAACAGCTGTTTGAATCGTCATATGCAACGAACCAGAAATTAAAGCTCCCTTTAATGGTTTTTTACTTGCATATTCATTACGAATTGCCATTAAACCAGGCATTTCTGTTTCTGCTACAGCAATTTCTTTTCTTCCAAAATCTGCTAAGCTAATATCAGCTATTAGATAATCTTTTATATTTAATTTTGAATCAGTCACTGTGTTCATTTTTTTCCCTAAAATTTATGTGACCAGAGAGAGGGTTGGTTCACCAAGCACCCCGTAACTGGTACGGTTTAAAGAGGTGAACGCAGTTACAAATAAATTTGCAGTTCGAGCCTGGGAAAATTCTTGCAGCGCTCCTCGAACAAAAGCAATACTAATTTAAAAACCAATTAAAATCAAGTACATAATGAAAATTACTTGTTATGAAGAATAGACTTCTTATCAGTCATTTCCCAAGTAAAATCCGGCTCATCACGACCAAAATGTCCGTAAGCAGCAGTTTTCTTATATATTGGTCTAAGTAAATCTAAAGTTTCCACAATGCCTTTTGGCCTTAAATCAAATTCATCAGCTACTAATTTAGATAATTTTTCGTCAGACATAATTCCAGTCCCATAACTATCTACCATTACAGAAGTTGGTTTTGCAACTCCTATAGCATATGATATTTGAACCAAACACTTACTCGCTAATCCTGCTGAGACGATATTTTTAGCTACATATCTTGCCCCATAAGCAGCAGACCGATCTACTTTACTTGGGTCTTTACCTGAAAAAGCTCCTCCTCCATGAGGGGCAGCTCCACCGTAAGTATCTACGATAATTTTTCGCCCTGTTAAACCACAATCTCCTTGTGGTCCACCAATTACAAACCTTCCTGTTGGGTTAATTAGTAATTTAATATCACCTTTTATTAAATCCTTAGGGATAATTGGATTAATAATTTCTTCTCTAACTGCTTCGCGAAGCTCATCAAGATTAATATCAGGGGAATGTTGAGTAGACATAACAATCGTGTCTACTCTAATGGGTTCATTATTATTGTATTCTATTGTTACTTGAGATTTTGCGTCTGGTCTCAGCCAGGAAAGTTTACCGTTTTTTCTCAATAGTGACTGACGCTCTACCAATCTATGCGATAAATGAATTGGCAAAGGCATTAATTCTTTTGTTTCGCTACATGCATAACCAAACATTAATCCCTGATCTCCAGCACCTTGATCTAAAGGATCATCCATTGCACCATCTACACCCTGGGCAATATCTGGTGATTGGGTATCATACTTTATTAAAACTTCACATGTTTTATAATCAATTCCATAGTCAATATTATCGTAACCAATTGATTTTAATGTCTCCCTTGCTATTTTTTCATAGTCTATTCTTGCATTTGATGTTATTTCACCAGCTAAGACTACTAAATTAGTATTTGTTAAAGTTTCTGCAGCAACTCTAGCATTAGGATCTTCTGCTAAAATTGCATCTAAAACGGCATCTGAGATTAAATCAGAGACTTTATCTGGATGTCCCTCCGATACTGACTCTGAAGTAAATAAGTAGTTTTTCATAAAAACCTTAAGTATTAATATTAAGAAGCCGTTAGAATAGCAAATAACTTAAATAAAAAATAGAAATAAATGAAGATTAAATTCACAAAAATGCATGGGATTGGTAATGATTTCGTTATTATTAATCAATTAAAGCACCAATATAATTTTAATTCCACAACTATTAAATCACTGTCACATCGTCAATTTGGTATTGGTTTTGACCAATTATTAATTGTAGAAAAGAGTTCAAATTCAAAAGCAGAGTTTAAATACCGAATTTTTAATTCAGATGGAAATGAAGTCGAACAGTGTGGAAATGGGGCTAGGTGTTTTTACCGCTATATAAAAGTAAAGAATTTAACAAAAAATTCAAAAGTTACGGTTGAAACTAAATCTGGGCTAATTACACTATCGGAAAATCTTAATAATACTATCTCTGTTGATATGGGTAAGCCTATTTTTAAAGATAAAATAAGCGAAGAATTTACCTATGTTTCAATTGGAAATCCGCATGCTGTTCTCGAACCACTTGATGAAAATCAAAAATGGAATGATGCAATAAATCTTGGAAAAAAACTTCAAAGTAATAAAGGTTATTTTCCTGACGGTGTAAATGTGAGTTTTATGAAAATTTTAGATAAACAAAATATTAGACTTAAAGTTTTAGAAAGAGGCAGTGGAATTACTCTTGCATGTGGTTCAGGTGCCTGTGCAGCAAGTGCTACGGCAATTTTTAAGGGATTAGTAAATTCTCCAGTTACAGTTCATATGGATGGTGGTAATTTAATTATAGATTGGAATGGTAAAGATTCAATAATAATGTCTGGGCCAGCTGAAATTGTTTTCGAAGGTGAGCTGGATTTGAGCCAAAAGAATGAATAACAATCAATTAATAGAAGAATATAAGAAATTTATTAAATTTGAAAAAAGGTTAAGCTCTGCAACTGTCACAAGTTACCTCAGAGATATAAATGATTTATTAAAAGTAATGGGTAATAAAAAATTTGAAAATTATTCAGTCGAAGATATAAGAAAGAATATTTCAATTTTACATTCAAGGGGTTTGAATGGGAAATCACTATCAAGAATGATATCTTCCTGGAGGGGGTTATTTAATTTTCTAATACATAAATATCACTTTAAAAAAAATCCTATATTAGGAATTAAAGCTCCCAAAAGTAAAAAATTATTACCTCAAACATTGTCCGTTGACCAAACAATTAAGCTTATTGATATTAAAGATGATTCTTTTTTAGGAATCCGTGACCGTGCTATTTTAGAATTATTTTATTCATCCGGACTTAGATTATCAGAACTAGTAGATTTAAAAATAGATAATATAAATTTTAAAGATGGTACTATCACAGTTATAGGAAAAGGAAATAAAGAACGTGTTGTTCCAGTTGGTAGTTATGCTCTTAAAGCAATTAAAAATTGGTTGGACTTAAGAAAAACTATAAAAGATGAGATATCTAAAAACTCTGTGATTTTTTTAAGTAAAAATGGTCAAAAATTAACTACAAGGGCTGTTCAATATCGATTAAAATTTTGGGCAATTAAACAGGGTATTCCTGAGAATATTCATCCGCATCTTCTTAGGCATAGCTTTGCTTCTCATTTACTTCAGTCAAGCCAAGATCTGAGAGCAGTTCAAGAACTGTTAGGCCATGAAAATATAAGTACCACACAAATTTATACTCATCTAGATTTTCAACATCTTTCAAAAATTTATGACAAAGCACACCCTCGTGCAAAGAAAAAATGAAAAAGAAATTAAATTCTCTATTGATGCTATGAAGATTTTAAATTATAGTAAATGAATGTTAAATGAACTCACTTCATTAGAAAAGAAGCTTAATAATCTCATTGAGAGACTAGAGGTATTGAAAAAAGAAAATGACAACCTAAAACCTAGCCTCCAACTTGCTCAAGAGGAGATTCAAAACTTAAAAGATAAAATGAAAGAAGCGACACTAAAAGTTGAAAACTTATTAGCTCAATTACCAAATTAAAAAATGACAAAACAAATTGAAGTAAATATATTAGGAAGAGATTTTACTATTTCATGCCCAGAAAATGAGGAAGAAAATCTTCAAAAATCTATAAGCTATTTAAAACATAAAGTAGAAGAAATTCAAGAATCTGGTTCTGTAATTGGAGTTGATAAAACTATTATAAGAGCTGCGTTAGAAATTACTCACGAATTTTTAAATCAAGGAGATAACAAAGATCTTCATACTCTTGATTATAAAAATAAAATAACAAACTTTAATTTGTTAATTGATAAAGCACTACAAAATAATTAATTAAAAGTTTGTTTAGATGTTGCTTGGGCTAATTATTCTTTGAACTAGTCTATAGCATCGGTTTTAGTCAATCAGATTGTGGTGTGATCGCTCACGATTGGGTAACCTTTTAAGGGCTCTTGGCGAGTGAACCTAAAACATCTTAGATTATTACCACTTGAACTTTTGGTTCTAGATGCTGGTCTAGGCAACATCTAAGCAAATTTATCTTAAACTGTGATACTGTAAATCACTCAATGTTATAATTTCTAACGCTTTTTCATGCGTAGATTCTAAAATCACTGGTGGGGCACAACCAGCCTCTGCAGCCTCTAACCATCTCCTTGCACATAAACACCAACGATCACCAGCTTTTAATCCATCAAAATTATATTCTGGGCGTGGAGTTGATAAATCATTACCTTGAGCTTTCGAAAAAGATAAAAATTCTTCATTTACTTCAGCGCAAACAGTATGATTCCCAGAATCTGACTCACAATGATCACATTCACCATTTCTAAAATATCCTGTTAAAGGGTCTAAACTACATGTCTTTAAAGTAGTGCCTAATACATTTTTCTTTTCCATAACTTTCTCTTATATTAAAATTCTAATAACATTACAATAATATATTATTAAAGGGATATTTATCTATGCGTTATTGGCTAATGAAATCAGAACCATCAGTTTTTACGATTGAAGACTTGGAAAAAACTCCAAATCAAACAGTTGATTGGATTCCAACGAAGGGTATTAGAAATTATCAAGCTAGAAATTTTATGAGAGATGATATGTCTCTAGGTGACCTAGCTTTTTTTTATCAATCAAACTGTGAATCGCCTGGAATTGTTGGAATAATGGAAATTACTAAACTTGCTTATCCTGATCCACTTCAATTCTTAAAAGGGAATAAATATTATGATTCAAAATCGACAAGAGAAAACCCTAGGTGGCTGAATGTAGATGTAACTCTAGTAAAGAAATTACCCTTAATTGAATTAAAAAAGTTAAGAAATTTTTCTGAATTGAAAGATATGATGATTTTAAGAAAGGGTAATCGATTATCAATTACCCCAGTTTCTCAAAATGAATGGAAGTTCATAAATAAAATCTGATCTTTTAACTTAAAATCTAAATTAATCGTGGCTATGTCCTTTATGGCCATGTCCACTTCTCACCTGATCCAAACTTCCAAGAGCTATTGGGTATGTAATTATTCCCCAAGGTATGCCTTTTACAGGAATCCTTTTAGAAATATTTAAGGTATCTGAATCAATAACTAAACCCTCATCTGATCTTCCGCAAGCCAAAAGAATTTCTTTGTTATCAGGTGTAAATGTAAAGTGCCAACATCTTCTACCATTAGTTTCAACTCGTTTTATTTTCTCAAAAGTTTTACCATCGTATACTTCTAAAGAACTTCTTTTTTTATATCCGCCGCTTGCAGCAACAAATAATTTGTCTCCAGAAGGACTGAAGCTTACACCATAAGGGGATTTTCCTTTGTGAAGATTATCTTCAGAAACATCATGTTTAGTATCAACAGTTTTAACATGATTAAATTCTTTATCGAGAACAATAAAATTGTCACTATGCTCCAGTGTGGCAATATAAAAGTTTCCGTCTGGAGATACTTTTATACCTCTGGGCCTTAAACCATAATCTTCTGCTTTAATAGTTTTAAGCAAGTCTCCAGATGTAAAGTCATGAACTGTAATGGTATTGTCAGCCTCGTTAGTAACGATGATTTGTGAACCATCTCTGCTAAACTCTATACCTTCGGTCTCAGGACCAGCAGTAATCTCTCTTATTTTTTTTCCAGAGGCAATATCTACTATAGCAATTTTTGCTGGGGTTCTATCATCATCATCATCTTCTTCTTCATGCATTTCTCCTTTAGCAGGCGGCTTCCCCTTTGAAGAAGGCTCTGTTGAAACAAATACTTGATCATCATAAATCCTAACAAATTCGGGATTAATTCCTACGTCAATATTTTTTTCTATTTGTTTTGTCTTTAAATTTATTATTGAAACGTCAGCTCCAGCTTTATTAGCAGTAATTAAATACTTACCTTTTTTAGTTATACCTATACCTCTTGGATAATCACCAGACTTAATAGATTCAACTACTTCCATTGTATTTAAGTCAATTACTGTAACCCCTCCTTCTTGAGAAGTAATATATGCTTTACCTCTGTCAGATTGGCCGCAGCCAACTAAAAATAAAATTAAAATTAAACTACTTAAACGACTCATTTTTTCTCCTTTAATTATGAATTTTTACCTAAAAAAAGTTTATACCCGATATTATCTGTCTCTTTAAAATAAGGATACTCCAACTTCTTCAAAAATGAAGTGAAAATTTCCTGATCTTTCTCTGGGACTTGCATACCAATTAAGACACGTCCAATATCCGCACCGTGATTGCGATAGTGAAATAAACTAATGTTCCAATTTTCACCCATATTAGTTAGAAAACTTAATAATGCACCAGGTTTTTCTGGAAACTCGAAACGATAAAGGACCTCATTCTTAGCCTGCGGAGCATGGCCACCAACCATATGCCTTAAATGAAGTTTAGCCATCTCGTTTTGAGTAAGGTCATTTGCAGATAATCCAGCATCATTAAAATTTTTCAATAGATTTTCAGTATCATCAACATCAGAAATAGTTACACCAACAAATATTTGTGCTTGATCATTATCTGAATAACGATAATTAAACTCTGTTATATTTCTCTCTCCAATTAATTTACAAAAGGATTTAAAAGCTCCTGGTTTTTCAGGAATATTAACTGATAAAATCGCCTCTCTTTGCTCACCAATTTCAGCTCTCTCAGCGACAAAACGTAGACGATCAAAATTAATATTTGCGCCTGATGCAATACCTATTAAATTTTTACTTTGTATATTATTTTTCTGGACATATGATTTTAAACCCGCAGCAGCTAATGCTCCTGCAGGCTCTAAAATAGTTCTTGTATCTTCAAATACATCTTTAATAGCCGCACATATTTCATCATTATCCACAACAACCATGTCATCAACGCATTTTGTAGCTATTTCAAAATTAAGAACACCGACTTGCTTAATTGCTGCTCCTTCTGCAAATAAACCAACATGATCAAGTGAAATTCTTTCATTTTTTTTCAGGGCTTGAGTCATCGCCTCAGAATCTTGTGCTTCCACTCCAATAATTTTAATATCTGGATTTACTGATTTTACATATGAAGCTATCCCAGAAATAAGACCTCCACCACCCACACAAACAAATATTGCATATATAGGTTTATCAAATTCTTCCAATATCTCTTTCCCGATTGTTCCTTGCCCCGCTATAACATAAGGATCATCAAAAGGATGAAGAAAAGTTAAACCTTTTTCTTTTTCTATTTCATGAGCGTGTTCTATTGATTCATGAAGAGAAATACCATATAAAATAACTTCAGCTCCATATTGACGGACAGCATTTGTCTTGATTAAAGGTGTAGTTTTTGGCATCACAATTGTAGCTTTGCATCCTAAGGTTTTAGCTGCCATCGCAACACCTTGTGCATGATTTCCAGCTGAAGCAGCAATCACACCTTTGTCTCGCGTATTTTTATCAAGATTAACTAATTTATTATAAGCCCCCCTAATTTTAAAAGAAAAAACAGGCTGTTGATCTTCTCGCTTTAGGTAAATTTTATTATTCAATCTTGCTGATAAGGATGACTGAAAATCTAGCGGAGTTTTTTTTGCTACATCATATACTCTTGCATCGTCTATATATTGCTTATATTTATTTGTCATAATTTGTTCATTCTAAATAACCACATCACAGTGTATTATATAAATCTAATTAATAGTTAAAAAAAAGGTTTAGGGAAAATGAGTTTTACACAAGACGAATTGAAGCAACAAGTAGCAAATGCTGCAATAAATTATGTAAAATCTGGAATTATTGGTGTTGGTACAGGTTCAACTGCAAATTATTTTATTGATGCATTGGCTGAAATAAAACATAAAATTGATGGTGCGGTTGCAAGTAGTGAAGCAACTTCCGATAGGCTTAAGTCTCATGGAATTGAAGTTTTTGATTTAAATGATATTAATGGAATGGATATATATGTTGATGGTGCAGATGAAATAACGGAACATATGCATATGTTAAAAGGAGGTGGTGGTGCATTAACAAGAGAAAAAATTGTTGCTGCCAACGCAAAAGAATTTATTTGCATATGTGATGAAAGTAAATATGTTTCTGTTTTAGGTAAATTTCCATTACCTGTAGAAGTTTTACCAATGGCGAAAAGTTATGTTGCTAGAGAGCTAACAAAATTAGGTGGGCAGCCTGAATTAAGAGATTTTACAACTGACAACGGCAATATAATTTTAGATGTACATGAACTTAAAATAATTGATCCGATTGAAATAGAAACAAAAATTAATCAGATTGTTGGTGTGGTTACAAATGGGTTGTTTGCTGCTCGGCCAGCAGATATATTGCTCCTTGGGACAGACAATGGGGTAAAAACAATAAAGAAAGGTGCTTAATTGCCTTAAATTTGTCATAATAATAGACTATATTAATTAATTTTAGGTAAATAAAATATGGCATCGGAGCATATTTACAAACAATACGATTCTGACTTAGAGGCTATTCGAGCAAAAGTATTAGAAATGGGCACTTTAGTTGAGGAACAAACATCTAACGCAATTCAATCACTTCTTAACACAGATGTTAAATTAGCCGAACAAGTAATGAAAAGAGATGATCAAATAAATGATTTAGAAGTTCTTATTGACGAAGAAGCCTCCCTTTTAATAGCTAAAAGATCTCCAGCTGCAGGTGACTTAAGAAATATAATGATGATGCTAAAGATTATTACAGATTTGGAAAGAATGGGCGATGAAGCCGCCAAAATAGCAAGATCAACAACAAGAATATTTGAAGATAATCGAATGAATAAACCAAAATTCAATGAAATTAAGGGGATGGCAAAAGCTGTGCAAGAAATGATAAAAACAGCATTAAACTCTTTTGCAAGGTTAGACTTAACCGATACTATCGATATTCTAGAAAAAGATAAACAGGTTGATGATGATTATCGTTCTACTATGAGGCAATTACTCACATTTATGCTGGAAGATCCTCGAACAATATCAATGTCACTTGAGAGCATGTTTATTGCAAAATCACTTGAAAGAATTGGTGATCACGCCGTTAATATATCACAAAGTGTTATTTATACTGTTAAAGGTAAAGACGTCAGACACTCTTCAATCAAAGAAATTAAAAAAGAATTATCTTAATTTATTTTTTTGGGGGTATATATCCCGAAGCTTTATCAGCTCCATCACCAAAAAAATAAGCCTCTGTTTGTTCGGTAAGATATTTTCTTGCTTGAGGATCAACTAAACTCAAACGATTTTCATTAACCAACATAGTTTGATGCTCTAACCAACCCGACCAAGCTTCTTTTGAAACATTTTCAAAAATTTTTTGTCCTAATGGTCCAGGATATGGCGGATAGTCTAAACCCTCTGCCTCTTTTTTTAATTTAGCACATTTCACAATTCTAGACATTCAATTACCCCTTAAGTTATTTAATAATATAATACTAGAATGGTAACTAACTATTATTATATTTTTGTTATAATTTGGCTAAATTTTAAAAGGCAAAATATTTTATGACAAGTCCTTTCAAAGGTAAAACAGGTCTTAAAAGACTTATTAACGCTTTTGCATATTCATTAGAAGGATTTAAAGCATCCTATAAAAATGAAGCTGCTTTTCGCCAAGAATTTTTCCTTTCTATAATTCTAATTCCAGCAGGCTTCCTAATTGGTGAGACGGGGATTCAAAAAGCACTTTTAATTTCAAGCATTATCATAATAACCTTAGTTGAACTTCTCAATACAGCAATCGAAACAACTGTTGACAGAATTTCATTTGAAAACCATCATCTAGCAAAACGAGCAAAAGATATAGGAAGTGCAGCTGTTTTTTTAGCTATCGCAAATGCATTTATCACTTGGATTTTAATCTTATTTTTCTAAAACTTGATATTTCTATTTGACTGAAGTATGATCGAGAAATTGAATTTAGGTGAGAATAATTCACAAAGTTATTTTTTAAACGGGAAGTAAGTGCAAATCTTACACTGCCCCCGCAACGGTAAGTAAGGAAGAGTTTATCAACTTAGCCACTGGTTAAAACTGGGAAGGCAATAAACTTAGTCTTATGAGTCCGGAGACCGGCCTTAATTTCAATCGTGAAAATTGCGGGGATGCAATTTTAATTGAAATTTAGATTACCTTATTAAACTTCCATTAAAAATAAATTCCTAAAATTTTTGCGCCTCTTGAACTCATGCGGGTGGCATGAATAATTTTATAATAGGAATATGTAATGCTAAAAAGAATTATAGCTCTTCTTCTTGTTTGTCTTGTAACCCAAATTAATGCCGAAACAAAAATTGATACAGAAGAAATTATTGTTTATAAATACCAAAATAATAGCAAAGAAAGTGTATCGCCTTACTCAATAGAAATTCATACAGCTAAAGAAATTAATGCCTCTGGAAGCACCTCAATACAATCTTATCTTTCTCAACATTCGTCTTTAAATATTAGCCCAAATTTTGGAGATAGATCTAAAGCCAGTATTGATATGCGAGGCTATGGTTCTGAAACTGGATATCAAAATATAGTCATTTCTATTGATGGACAACGTATTAATAATATCGATATGAGCGCTCAACTATTAGGCCAAATTGATGTTAATAGCATTGATAGAATTGAAATTGTTAAAGGTACAGGATCCGTAACTTATGGTGATGGAGCTATGGCAGGAATTATAAATATATATACTAAAAAATATAGTGGGTTTAGTCTAGAATCATCAATTGGTAGTTCAGGGCTTAAAAAAAATATTCTTAATGCTGGATTTACTCACAAAAAATTTAATCTATCATTAAGTGCTGTTGACGATAAAAGTGAAGGTCATAGTGCAAGAGATTCAAAAGGCAACAAAGATAGATTTAAAAATAAAACACAGACTGTAAAATTATTTGTCAACGCTAAAAAAGACACTAAATTAAAATTTGATATTTCAAGTTCAAGAATTAATCAATTTGTAGTTGGCCCTATTAGTCATTCTGAATTTTATGATGATCCTAAACAAAACTCTGGAAATACATATAACAATTATGACATTGATAACGATAGATATGGTTTAGGAATAAAACATAAATTTAATAATAAATTTAATCTTAATACAGACTTTTATTACGAGGACAAAACATATAATGCCTTAAATGCTGCAGGGGATATTTACGATAAAGGATATTTTGGTGCGAATTTTATAGCTGATTATATAGGCGAAGTTTATAATCTTAAAGGCGGGCTTCAATATTTTAATGGAGAAAGAAAATCAGTAACTAAATGGCCTGGCAAAACATCTAAACAAAATATATCCTTTTTTATGGAATCTAATTTTCAACCAAAGGGTTTATCGGATAAATTTTTATTCTCTGCAGGAATAAGAAAAGAAAAAGTAAATTATAGACACGTTGACACTGCTGCGATTCATAAAACTGATGAATTATTAACTGCATGGGATTTAGGTGTTAACTATGCTGTTAACTCCAAACTAAGTATATTCTCAAATATTAATCATGGATTTCAGGCTCCCGATATAGATCGGTTTTTTGTTAGTGTATGGGATTCATCACCCCCATGGGCATGGTTGAGACGAGACTTTAAAGGATTTATGAAAGCTTCCAAAGTAAATACCCTTAACGTAGGGCTAAATAATATAACTGATAGAAATAAATTTAAAGTAACAACTTTTTATTCTGATGTTAAAAATGAATTTGTTTTAGACAATTCAACCTTCATTAATCAAAATCTTGATAATTCAAAAAAATATGGAGTAGAGATTCAAAATAAATTTAAATTAAATGATAAAACAAACGCTAATGTTTTATATAACTTTATAAAAGCAAAAATTGGAAAAGATAATAATAGTAGTAAATTTATTGATGGTAATGATATGCCAGGGGTTCCAAATCATACGTTAGTATTAAATCTTGATCATAAATTTTCAGGACAAGGAACAATAAATATAAGTCACACTTGGAAAGATGAAGCGTATGCAATGCTTGATTGGGAAAATGATAATATCCAAAAACAACCATACTATAGCTCTACCGATTTAAATGTTAATTATGATATAAGGAACCAAAATGCTTTTAATAAACTAAGTATTTTTGGATCTATTCAAAATATTTTTGAGCATAAAAATGCTCTTGTTGTAGGAACTGATAATTATTATCCTTTCAATTTTAAGAGAACATGGGTTGCAGGGCTAAAGATTGATTTTTAAATCTAAACAAACTAATGATAAAATCAACTAAATTAAATTAGGTAATCTAAAATGGTATTTACAAACTCACTAAAGATAGCATTGGTTTTTATTTTTTTAATACTTTTAACTAGGGTAAGTCATGAATTGACTCTTTTTTCATTTCCAGATGCTAGTTTAATTATATTTTTTGCTGGAGGTATTTTCCTAAAAAAAATTAGATGGCTGATGTTTTTTTTAGCTTACATTGTTTGTATAGACCTATATATTATTAATTTTACTTTATTAGAAAAAATTAATCTAAATATAGGATATCTTTTGCATTTATCTATTTATCCTTTGTGTTGGATAGTTAGTAAAAAATTGTACGGAGAAAAAAATAATCTAAATGTGATCCTATTTTTTTCAAGCATCATTTTTGTAACTATAATTGCTTACTTTATATCGACTTCTAGCTATTATTTTCTATCTGGATGGGTGCATGAGCCAAATATATCTGGCAGTTATATCTTTTTGAAAGCCAATTTTCTTCATTATTTTATTCCGAACTTAATATATGGATTTATTCTGTTTTCAATAATACAAATATGTAAAAAAGTTCTTTTATTGAAAAAAAAACAATCATTAATAACTCATTAAAATCTTGTCTTTGAAACGAACATATACAAGCTAATTTTGATATAATTCGCAACTCATTAGTTTTTTTAATATGGCCAGATAGCTCAGTTGGTAGAGCAGTGGACTGAAAATCCTCGTGTCGACAGTTCGATTCTGTCTCTGGCCACCACTATTTCATAAGCCTTTAATCCAATTACCATATACAATTTTTGCAACCTCGTTTAGTTTCCTACAATCTTGATTAAAATTTTCTTTTATTTGTTTTGATGACTGTACCGAATTAATTTTTTTATGTGCAAATAATTCGTCTTCACCAGATTTACACCAGCTACTTATTAGATCTTCATTCATTTCAATATGACATTGAAAAACTAGGTGTTTTTTAATACTGTATGCTTGATTTTGACAATTATTATTTGTTAATAATAAAGTTGCATGATTCGGTAATTCAAATGTCTCGCCATGCCAATGAAATGCCTTGAATTGATTTATTTTTCCTAACCAATTTTGTGCATTTTCTTTTTTTTTCTTTGAGTTATTACAAATTTGAACTTTAAACCAACCAATTTCAAGAACCTTATTTTTTTTTATTTTAGCTCCTAAAGATTTACTTATCAATTGGCCACCCAGACAATGACCCAATAGTGGCTTATCATACTTATAAGCTTGCTTGATAAGATATAATACCAAAGGTATCCAATCAAGTTGATCATTTGCACTCATTGGACCACCCATTAGAATTAAACCGCTGAATTTACTTATTGAATCTGGAACATCAGATGATTGATGGATCATTTTAACAATAAAAGGCAGTGAATTTTCTTCAAGGAATTCTGAAATGTATCCAGGGCCCTCTTGTTCACAGAATTTAAGAATTAATATAGGGAGTTGTTGCACTTCATATAATCCAAAACTCTATTATGCCAAATTTATGACTTAAAAATATTTCCTAATAAAATTATTTTTGTTTTTCTTTTAATTCAATATTTTTAAATTCTAAAATTGTCATAACAACACCAACAATTGCTAAAACAAAACAAAATAAACCTGTAAAAAATAATAATGAATCATCCATAATTAATTCTTCCTAGCTATTAACTTAAAATAAATTGCAAAAGTTAAAATTGAAGGTATCCAAGTTGCAGTAAACAATGCTTCTTGTTTAGTATCAGGCCCAGAAAACCATAAAAAAGCAGTAGTTATAAAAGCTACAGCTACTGAAATAAGAATACATATATCTGATGTTTTAATCATAATAAAACCTTTCTAAAAAGTTAATCTTCATTCCAAAATGCCCAAGAAGCAATCAATAAGAGTATTACTGCTAATGACGCATGAGCCCTTATACTTGTTTCTTCAGGTATCTCTATTAAAAATGGGACTATATTAAACATACCAAGTAAAAGCCAAATTACTGACAATGTTGCTAGGAAAAGAGCTACTTTTCCAATTTTTCTTTTCATAATCACCTTTTAAAATAAACTGAAATATTTAATTAATACACGAATAATCAATAAATAAATAATTAGTGAATTAACTAAAGCATGAGTATGCTTGAGAGATTTTTGATGTCAAGTTATTAAGACAAAAAAGTTTAAAATTCCAAAAACATTTAGCAAATGTTATTATTTTCTCAACTATAACTTCTCATCTTTATAAAATAACTTATTATTCTAACCAATGAGTAAATTACATATAGGAATCGATTTAGGAGGTACCAAAATTGAATCAGTTGTTCTTGATTCAAAACTAAATATTTTATTTCGTGAAAGAGTTCCTACCGAGAGTAATAAAGGCTCAATTCATGTAATAAATCAAATTGAAAAAATATATTTAAAGGCTACAAATAGTATTAAAAATAAATCTCATACTCTTGGTATCGGAACACCTGGCTCAATTTCAAAAAATAATGGTTTATTAAGAAACTCTACAATTCTTTGTCAGAATGGATTACCAATTGATAAATTAATAGAAAAAAAACTAAAACGATCAGTTGTAATTGAAAATGATGCTAACTGTTTCGCCTTAGCTGAAGCAACTATTGGCTCAGGTAAAAAATTCTCTTTAGTTTTTGGCGTAATTATGGGTACAGGTTGTGGTGGTGGAATTGTTTACAATAATAAATTAAGAATTGGCCCTCAAAGATTAAGTGGCGAATGGGGTCATAGTGTTATTAATCCTAATGGTGATATTTGTTTTTGTAAGAAAAAAGGTTGTGTAAATACTTATATTTCTGGTACGGCTTTAGAAAAAAGAATTAAAAGGAAATTAAAAAATTCGATCACCTCAAAAAATTTTTTAAATCAATCTACATATAATAAAAAAGAAAAAGAACTATTAAGTGAATTTTATGATTTCTTTGGTTTAGCATTGGCAAATATAATTAATACTATTGATCCTGATGTAATAATTTTAGGTGGTGGATTATCAAATCATGACGGGCTTTATAAAGAAGGTTTAAAAAAGGTATATAAAAATGTATTTTGTAAAGAACCAAATACTCCTATTTTAAAAAATATGCTTGGAGATTCTGCAGGTGTTATTGGAGCAGCTATAATTGGTAAAATGAATTAATATAATAAATAGTTATAAAAAAATGTGATGAAACTACTTTATAAAAACATTGGTAAGGAAAATAAATGTTAGAGGTAACGGGATTTTATGTTGCTATTTTAGCTTTCATATATATTAAATTGACTTTAAATGTAATTAAATTAAGAAGATTGCATAAAGTAAGGATTGGTTATAAAAATCATAAAGATTTAGAGCAAGCAATAAGAGCTCATGCAAATTTTAATGAATTTGTTCCTTTAGGTATTATTTTGTTAGCATGTTTAGAGCTAAATCATGTTCATGAAATCATAATAATTATTTTGGGTGGCTTATTATTTATTGGTAGATTTTTACATGCAAAATCTTTCACAATAATTGATACAGATATAGATAAAAGAAGACAAGGTATGCAATTTACTCTTTGGTCAATAAGATTAATGTCTGCAATTTTAATACTTTCATTGCTGGTTTCATTCATCTAAAGTTTAATTCAGAATACAAATCATTCGTATTAACACATCATATTTTAACTTATGGTAATTTATCTCCACATCTTATAAATAAGGAGAAATACACATGGCTGATAACAAAAAAATTATTGCGTCATTAAACAAAATTTTAGAAATGGAACTAGCAGGAGTTGTAAGATATACTCATTATGCTTTAATGGTTTATGGCTACAGTCGAATACCTATAATTAGCTGGTTAAGAGGGCAAGCTAGTGAATCACTTGATCATGCAAATAAAGCTGGAGAATTAATAACTAACCTAGGAGGACACCCTTCGTTAGCTATTGGTCCTTTACTAGAAACTAATACTCATGACATAGGTAATATACTTCGAGAATCGTTGGATCATGAAAATGCATCACTTAATTGCTATAGAGATTTATTAGCACTAGTAGAGAATGACTCTATTATGCTTGAGGAGTATGCTAGAGAAATGATTTATACAGAAGAATTACATTTAGGAGAAGTTGATAAAATGTTAAGAGCTCCTGGAGATGTAGAACCATTTAGTAAATAAATTATGACAGATTATCATGATGAAATAGATGCCATTGGGCTGAAATGCCCAATGCCAATTCTTAAATGTAAGAAGGGTCTTAATTCACTCAAAATTAATGAGATACTAAAAATTCACACAACAGATAAAAGTGCAAAAAAAGATTTTGAAGCATTTTGTAAAAATACTGGTCATGACTTAATTTCAATAAAAATAAAAAACGGAATAACTACCTTCTATATAAAAAAAATTAAGACTTAAATTTATCTAATTGAAATTTGATTTTTTTTTGCAGTTCAGTAAATTTTAAAAGTCTTTCTTTTTCTTGGTTTATTACTTCTGAAGGCGCTTTTGTAACAAAATTTTTATTTTCTAGTTTTCCATTTGCTTTTTTTATCTCTAAATCTAATCTAGCAATTTCTTTTTTTAACCTTATTATTTCTTGTTTTTTATCAATTTCAATATTTAACATTAATTTAAAATCTTTCACGATTGCAACAGGAGCATCTTGATTGGATAATTCTTCCACGTATTGAATATTATTTATTTTAGCAAGTCCTTTTAAATAAATTTCATATTCTTTTAGAATAACTTTATCTCCTGTAATTGAAAGTGGGGTTTTTTCTGCAGGTGAAACGCCCATCTCCCCCCTTAAACTTCTGCACTTTGTAACCATTTCTTTTAAAATATTGATCCATGTAATGGCGTCTTCATCAATCTTTTCTGATTGAAATACTGGATAAGGTTGCATCATAATTGAAGGCCCTTCTTTTTTTGCCATGGGCGCAATTGTTTGCCATATTTCTTCAGTAATAAATGGTATTATCGGATGACTCATTTTTAAAATTAATTCTAAAATACTAATTAAAGTCCTTCTTGTTGCTCGTTGTTGAGATTCACTTCCATTTTGTAATTGTGCTTTTGCTATTTCCAAATACCAATCACAATATTCATCCCAAACAAATTGGTATATTTCTAATGAAATCAAATCAAAACGATATTCTTTAAAATTATTTTCAATATTCTTAATTTTTTTATTGAAAATACTAACGATCCATCTATCCGCTTTCGAAAAATCTAAATATCCATCAACACACTTATCAAACCCATTATCTTTTTGCTCGCAATTCATTTGAACAAAACGTGTGGCATTCCATAGCTTATTACAAAAATTTCTGTATCCTTCACATCTTTGCAAATCAAACTTTATATCTCTTCCTGGACTTGCAAGGCTAGTAAAAGTAAATCTAAGTGCATCAGTGCCATATGACACTATTCCATCTGGAAATTCTTTCTTGGTTTTTTTTATAATTAATTCAGCTTGTTTCGGATTCATTAAACCATCTGTTCTTTTTTTTAATAATTCTTTAATTGAAATTCCATCAATTAAGTCAATAGGATCCAAAACATTTCCTTTTGATTTACTCATTTTTTGTCCTTCTGAATCTCTTATAAGTCCATGAATATAAACATCTTTGAAAGGTATTTTCCCAGTGATATGCTTAGTCATCATTACCATTCTTGCAACCCAGAAAAAAATAATGTCAAATCCTGTTACTAAAACTGATGAGGGTAAATATAAATCAAGAGCATCGTTACTTTTTGAAGGATATTCGGGGGTCCAGTCTAATGTTGAAAATGGCCATAACGCAGAAGAAAACCATGTATCCAAAACATCATCGTCCCTTTTTAATTTACCTTTATAGCCATCTTGTTCTGCTAATTTTTTTGCCTCGTCATGATTATAGGCTACATAAATTTTATTTTCATCGCTATACCAAGCTGGTATTCTATGACCCCACCATAACTGTCTTGATATACACCAATCTTGAATATTATTGAGCCATTGATTATAAGTATTTACCCAATTTTCAGGATAAAACTTTATATCTTTATTTTTAACAACATCTAAAGCTTTATCCGCAATACTTTTACCATCATTACTTTTTTTTGTCATTGCAACAAACCATTGATCTGTGAGCATTGGTTCTATAACTGTACCTGTTCTATCCCCTCTTGGAATTTTCAAAGTGTATTTTTCAACTTTATTCAATAAAGATTTTTTTTCAAGATCATTTAATATTTTTTTTCTTGCTTCAAATCTATTTAATCCTTCATATTGATCTGATCCATTTTCATTAATCAAACCATCAAGAGTCAAAATATTTATTAATGGCAACTTATGTCTTTGGCCTACCTCATAATCGTTAAAATCATGAGCTGGGGTAACTTTAACAACTCCAGTTCCAAAATCTGAGTCTACATATTCATCTGCTATTATTGGAATCTTTCTATTTAATAGTGGTAATAAAGCAAATTTACCGATATATTTTTTGTATCTTTTATCATTTGGGTGAACCATTAATGCAACATCACCAAGCATTGTTTCTGGTCTTGTAGTGGCAACAGTTAGAAAATTATCACTATTTTCAAGAGAATAATTTATATGCCATAAAGATCCATTTTCTTCTTCTTGAATCACCTCTAAGTCGGAAACAGCTGTCTGGAGTGTCACATCCCAATTTACTAATCTTTTACCTCTATAAATTAAACCTTCTTTATATAAATGAATAAAGGCTTCTGTAACAGTCTTAGATAAACCTTCATCCATTGTAAAGCGCTCACGAGACCAATCTGGAGATGTGCCCAATCTTCTCATCTGCTGAGTTATTTTTCCACCGGAGAATGCCTTCCATTCCCATACTTTCTCTATAAATTTTTCACGTCCTAATTCATGTCTAGAAATACCTTGTTGATCTAATTGCCTTTCAACAACAATTTGTGTTGCAATTCCAGCATGATCTGTTCCGGGCTGCCACAAGGTATTAAATCCTTTCATGCGATGATAACGTGATAATGTATCCATCAATGTTTGATTAAACCCATGACCCATATGCAACGTTCCCGTTACATTTGGGGGTGGTAGCAGTATTGAAAAACTATTAGGATTTTTTAAATCATTACCAATTCCATAATATCCTTTAGATTCCCAGAATTGGTACCATTTTTCTTCAATTTGTTTTGGATTAAAAGATTTTGATAATTCTTGTGTCATATTTTTTTTCTTAAATAATAATTAATTCTAGCATGATGAAATCTACTCTGACTTAAGAATTTATTTGATTGAACATATCTTACAATCTTTATCTTTAATAATTTTTATAGTTTTCCAGTTCATATCTTTTGAATCAAGAAGTAATAACCTTCCCATTAATGAATTACCAATATCTAAAATAATTTTTATAGCCTCAGCAGCTTGAGTACAACCAATAATTCCAACTAATGGTGAGAAAACGCCATGATCAGCACACCTTAATTCCTCTTCAGATTCTGAATCTGGAAATAAACATTCATAACAAGGACTATCATTCTTTCTAAAATCAAAAATACTAATTTGACCATCATATTTAATAGCTGCTCCAGAGACTAAAGGTTTTTTTAAATTAAATGCAATCTTGTTTAATGCATATCGTGTTTCAAAATTATCAGAACAATCAATGATGACATCAGCTTTATTAGCTAATTTTTTCATTTCAGTAATATTGAGTTTTTTTTCGATAGGATTAATATTTATTTCTGGATTAACTCTTTGTAAAAATTTTCTAGCTGAAATTGCTTTATTTTTTCCAACAGATTCATCATTATGAAGTATTTGTCTCTGGAGATTTGAGATATCTACATCATCAAAATCACAAATAGTAATTTTACCTATTCCAGATGATGCTAAATAAATAGAAACTGGTGACCCTAGGCCACCTGCACCTATAACTAAACAATGACTTTTAAGTAATTTTTCTTGCCCAGCATAATCAATTTCCGGCAATAGAATATGACGACTATATCTAAGTAATTGGTTATCTTTCATATTAAAGGATTATCTGCATAACCAAATTATCATATCCTAAAAAGGAATTAACAAAAAATGGGGTGGCTGATGGGGCTCGAACCCACGACAACTGGAATCACAATCCAGGGCTCTACCAACTGAGCTACAGCCACCATAAATTGGCCTGCCCGACAGGATTCGAACCTGTGACCCTCTGCTTAGAAGGCAGATGCTCTATCCAGCTGAGCTACGGGCAG
>MDSX01011182.1_pt1 | contig 20514 bp, 16 predicted proteins | sample 811141 | NCBI WGS metagenome assembly MDSX01 (sample SAMN05326642, study PRJNA326480) | marine metagenome | isolation source: seawater | place: Atlantic Ocean: South East | collected 2010 | reverse complement strand
CCGGAGAAAATAATAGAATTTTTAAAAGATTGCGTCAGGGAAAAATAAAATATAAGGACAAATTAGTTCTGCGTGGCTTGACAGTTAGTGAGGCAAAAAAAGATTTAGGGAGATTTATTAATAATTCTAGCTATCTTTATCCAGATTGTGTTCTTATCGTCCACGGAAAAGGTTACGGATCAAAAAACAACTCGCCAATAATTAAAAATAAATTAAATCAATGGTTGAGAGATGAAGCTGCAGTTTGGGGTTTTCACTCAGCGCAACCCAAAGATGGTGGCACTGGAGCAATATATCTAATTTTAAAAGCAGGAGAAAAATAAAACCTAACTATTGACACCAGAAATTATTAAAACAACCGCATGTGCCGATATACCTTCCTTTCGGCCAATAAACCCCATGCCCTCGGTTGTAGTAGCCTTAATATTAATAAGAGATTTGTCAGTTTTTAGATCATCAGCGAGATTTTTTTTCATCGCTGGTATATGTTCTGCTAATTTAGGCTCTTGAGCCAGAATTGTTATATCAACATTACCAATTGAAAAATTACTTTTTCTTATATAATTTAAAACTTGTTTTAATAACAGTCGACTATCAATATCTTTATATGATTCATCTGTGCTTGGAAAATAGGTTCCAATATCTCCTAGACCAGTAGCGCCTAATAATGCATCACACAAAGCATGAATTACAACATCTGCATCCGAATGACCATCGAGTCCTTTTTGATAAGGTACGGTTACTCCACCAAGAACGAGTGGTCTACCTTGTTTTAGAGGGTGAGCGTCATACCCATGACCGATTCGCATATTTATATTTCCTGCCTTAAAAACGACTCTAAGTATTTTAAATCGTTTTGATCAGTTATTTTAATATTACTGTGAGTACCTTGAATAAGCACCGGCTTATAGCCAGCTAATTCCATCGCCATTGCCTCATCTGTTATAAAAATATTCTCGTTCATTATTTTTTCAATTGCCAAAAAAAGCTTTTTATATCTAAACATTTGTGGTGTCTGAGCATGCCAAATAAATTTTCTATCAATAGTTTCTTCTATTTCATGATTGGTATTAGCTTTTTTCATTGTTTCAAAACATGGTAATGCCAAAATTCCACCAATTCCATTCAAATGATCTAAATCGGCTATAAATTGATCTATCTCGAAAGTTGTTATGCATGGTCTTACAGCATCATGCACCAGAATCCAATCGTCATCACCAGCTTTATTTTTCAAACTACATAGAGCATTGTAAACAGATTTATAACGCTCTTCTCCGCCAGTTACTGTCGTAATTTTATTATTTTTTGAAAGTTCTAGCGTCGACCAATGCTGATCAGAGTTTGATAATGCGACTAATATACCTTGTAAATCATTACGACTCGTAAATTTTTCAACAGTATGTTCGATGATTGCTTTATCACAAACTGTTATATACTGCTTTGGTATATCAACACCCATACGCTTACCAATCCCAGCAGCGGGAATCACTACCCAAAGGCGGTTGTTATTAGACATATTTTAGTTCGAGCTTGATTGCTCCTCTGAGTTATCAATAATTTGATAGAAAGTCTCACCATCTTTAATCATTCCCATTTCGCTACGTGCTATTTCTTCTATCGCTTCGTCTCTTTCTTTTAAATCAACAACTTCCTCTGTTAAAGATAAATTTCGTTCTTTAAGAGTCTCATTCTCACTCTTTATTTTTTGAATTTCCTTCTTAAGAACATTAACCTCACTTAAACTACCAGTTCCATTCCATAACCGATATTGCAAAAGAATTAAGAGCACTATCATAATGAAAGTCAAAAATTTCATAAATAAACCCTATGCTTAAATTTCATTTAATATATTAGAAAATACATCTTTTCCAAGATACGAAGAATTTGTTTCTAATTCATCTTCAATTTTAATCAAACGATTATATTTTGCGACACGGTCTGAGCGAGATAATGATCCTGTTTTTATCTGTCCAGCTGAGGTCGCTACAGCAAGATCGGAAATCGTTGTATCTTCAGTTTCGCCTGATCGATGTGAAATTACAGCAGTATAACCTGCCTCTTTAGCCATACTAATTGCATTGAGTGTTTCTGTTAAAGTCCCAATCTGATTAACTTTTATCAGAATTGAATTTGCAACTCCTTTTTCTATTCCCTCTTTAAGTATGGATGTATTCGTAACAAAAAGATCATCGCCAACTAGTTGCACATTTTTTCCATGTGCTTCTGTCAACAACTTCCATCCATCCCAATCATCCTCTGCCATACCATCTTCTACCGTTATGATTGGATACTTAGAAAACCAAGGAGTCAGGTAATCTAAAAACTCTTGTGAATTTAATTTTAATTTTTCAGATTTGAGAGTATAAATTCCATTATCATAAAATTCCGAGCTCGCTACATCTAAGCCCAGCAAAATATCATCGCCTGCAACATAACCTGCATTTGTAATTGCCTCAAGAATTACCTCAATTGCCTCTTCATTTGACGATAAGTTTGGTGCAAAACCACCTTCATCTCCAACTGTTGTACTCAGACCCTTTTTTGATAAAACTGATTTCAGTGCATGAAAAATTTCTGTTCCATATCTTATGGCCTCTCTTATATTTGAGGCACCTACAGGCAAAATCATGAATTCCTGAAGATCGACACTATTATCAGCATGAGCACCACCATTGATAATATTCATCATTGGTACAGGCATCTGAAAAGTCTCTCCTACGCCGAGATATTTATAAAGTGAAATATTATTTTCAGCTGCTGCTGCATGAGCTACAGCCATTGATACCGCAAGAATTGAATTTGCACCGAGATTCTTTTTATTCGAAGAGCCATCTTGATCGATCATCATTTGATCGATTTTTGATTGATTCGAAACCTCTTCACCTAACAACGAAGGACTAATTAGTTCACGAATATTTTTAACTGCACTAAGAACACCCTTTCCCATAAATCTTGAAATATCTCCATCACGTAGCTCCAGTGCTTCGCGAATTCCAGTTGAAGCTCCAGATGGAACCATCGCGCTTCCAACTGAACCAGTTTTTGTATGTACCTCTGCTTCTATGGTTGGATTACCTCTTGAGTCAAGAACTTCGCGAGCAATAATTTTTTCAATAGCTGACATTGTATAAACTCTCCGAATACTAAATTACATAATTATTTTTTTATTTCTTGATCAATTCCTTTTAATACTTCCAGAAGTGTTTTCATTTCCGCCAAAGGCCATGAATTGGGACCATCGCTTAATGCATTTTGTGGATTAGGGTGTGTTTCCATAAATATTCCTGATATACCGACAGCAACTGCCGCTCGTGCCAATATAGGAACGTATTCACGTTGTCCACCAGAAACTTTTCCTGCGCCTCCAGGCATTTGTACTGAGTGAGTTGCATCGAAAACAACTGGTGCACCGCTCTCTCTCATAATAACAAGTGAGCGCATATCGGAAATCAAATAATTATACCCAAATGAAGCGCCGCGTTCGCAAACCATAATTTTATCATTTCCCACGGCCCGAGCTTTGGCAACAACATGTGTCATGTCCCATGGCGCAAGGAATTGACCTTTTTTTATATTTACAGGTAATCCTGTTTTAGCAACAGCTTCGATAAAATTTGTTTGTCGACACAAAAATGCTGGTGTTTGAAGCACATCAACAACATCTGAAACTTCATCAAGCGGAGTATCTTCATGCACATCAGTTAAAATAGAAACACCAATTGTTTCTTTTACTTTTGATAATATTTTTAGACCTTCTTCAATACCAGGGCCTCTGTAACTATCATGTGAACTACGATTAGCCTTATCAAATGAAGATTTAAAAATAAATGGAATGCTTAATTGAGAAGTAAGCTCTTGTAATTTTCCCGCAACATCCAAAGATAGTTGCTCGCTTTCTATCACACACGGCCCCGCAATCAAAAAAAATGGTTTATCTATTCCTACTTCAAAGTCACATAGCTGCATTTTTAGTAACCCTTAGTCCAGATGATTTATATTTTAAAGCCGCATCAATAAAACTTGTAAATAATGGGTGTCCATCTCTTGGTGTTGAAGTAAATTCGGGATGAAATTGGCATCCAACAAACCACGGATGTTTTGGCACTTCAATAATTTCAACTAACTCATTGTCAATTGAATGGCCGGCGATATTTATTCCTGCCACTTCGAGTTTATCTTTATACATATTATTAAATTCATAACGGTGACGATGTCTTTCAACAATACTACTACTTTTATACAAACTACTTACTAAACTACCTTTTACGAGTTTACATTCTTGTCCACCTAGACGCATTGTTCCACCAAGATCAGATGCTTTTGTGCGTTTTTCTTTAGTGCCCTTTGCATCCTGCCATTCTGTAATTAAAGCAATAACTGGATAATTCGTATCCTTATTGAATTCTGTACTATCTGCATCGGAAAGACCGGCTAGATTACGCGCAATCTCAATAACAGCAACTTGCATACCCAAGCATATACCAAGATATGGAACTCCATTTTCTCTTGCATATTTAACTGCATTTATTTTTCCTCCAATTCCACGATTACCAAACCCGCCTGGAACTAAAATAGCATCCATACCCTGTAAACAATTCATGCCTTTATTTTCAATTTCTTCAGAATCAATATAATTAATATTAATTTTTGTTCTAGTCTGTATACCTGCATGAATTAATGCCTCTGAAAGCGATTTGTAAGAATCAGCTAAACCAATATACTTTCCTACCATTGCTATATTAACTTCATCTTTTGGATTATCTATTGCGTCAACAACGTTGTTCCACTCAGTTAGGTCAGCACTTGGCAAATCTAAATTAAATTTTTTAATTACAATCTCATCAAGATTTTGTTGATGTAAAAGTTTAGGTATTTTATAGATACTATCAACATCAATTGCCGATATAATTGCTGATTCTTCGACATTTGTGAATAATGCCATTTTATTTTTTTCATTCTCGGGGATAACCTTATCAGTCCGACAAATAAGACAATCTGGCTGAATACCTATAGAACGTAATTCCTTAACCGAATGTTGAGTTGGTTTTGTTTTTATTTCTCCAACAGCAGCAATATAAGGAAGAAGCGTTAAATGTATGAAGAGTGTATTTTCCGAACCTAATTCAATTCTTAATTGTCTGATTGCTTCGAGAAAAGGTTGTGATTCAATATCTCCAACTGTACCTCCAATTTCGACCATTGCAATATCAGAATCTTTTGCACCTTCCAAAATACAGCTCTTTATCTCGTCAGTTATATGTGGAATAACTTGTACAGTTGCGCCAAGATAATCACCTCTTCTCTCCTTCAAAATAACATTCTGGTAAATACGTCCTGTTGTGAAATTATTCTTTTTATGCATCTTGGTTCTAACAAACCGCTCATAATGGCCCAAATCCAAATCTGTCTCGGTTCCATCTTCGGTAACATAAACCTCGCCATGCTGAAATGGACTCATCGTTCCGGGATCAACATTGATGTAAGGATCAAGCTTTAATAGTGTTACGTTAAGCCCGCGCGCCTCTAAGATTGCTCCCAAGGACGCCGAAGCTATTCCTTTGCCGAGTGAGGAAACAACGCCTCCAGTTATAAATATATAACGCGTCATAAAATCAGGTCACTATGTGATGTAATTTTAGAGGGTATGGTTTTATTCAGCTCAGACGAACTGATTTTCTTGGTAAATGGCGTCCTAAATAGTTTCATATTCAGGGATATTGATACTATCAGAATTGACCCGATGATTCCATCCTGTAGGAATTAGTACACGCTCTTTGACGAACAAAATACAAGAAAATACTACTTTTTCTTTCTTTCGGGCGAAAGTTAATAGTGAAACTCATGGCAAACCGTTAAAATAGGAGTATAAATTAGCCACCTAAAATAACAATAAATCGGCTAATAGGAAAACTTTCATAATTATAACTTTTTGTATTTTCTGATATTTTTTAGGAGAGCGGAAATGTCTGATATTGAAATTGCTCAAAAGGCAAAAATGAAGCGTATTGTGGATCTAGCCCAAGATCAATACGGAATCGAGAGTGAGCATCTTGAACCATTTGGGCACTATAAAGCTAAATTATCTCTGGATTATATTGATGGTCTAAAGAATAACCCAGATGGAAAATTAATTTTAACCACGGCAATTAGTCCAACTCCAGCTGGAGAAGGAAAAACAACCACGACTGTTGGTCTAGGCGATGCAATGAATAAAATTGGCAAAAAAACAATGATTTGTTTACGCGAACCGTCACTTGGACCATGTTTTGGTGTTAAGGGCGGTGCGGCTGGCGGCGGTTATGCGCAAGTTGTTCCCATGGAAGATATAAATCTACATTTTACAGGTGATTTTCATGCGATAACCTCGGCACATAATCTTCTCTCAGCCATGGTTGATAATCATATCAATCATGGAAACACATTAAACATAGACCCACGTCTAGTTTCATGGAAAAGAGTGTTAGACATGAATGATCGAGCTTTGAGAAAAATAATTAACTCGCTTGGAGGAACAGCAAATGGTTTTCCAAGAGAAGATGGTTTTGATATTACCGTTGCATCTGAGGTAATGGCAATATTTTGTCTTGCAACCTCGCTTGATAACTTGAAAGAACGTCTAGGTAATATTGTGGTGGGTTATACCAAAGGTGATCGAAAACCAGTTCATGCCCGAGAACTAAATGCGAATGGAGCAATGGCTGCGCTGTTAAAGGATGCGATCAAACCAAACTTTGTTCAGACATTAGAAAATAATATTGCGATTGTTCATGGTGGTCCATTTGCAAATATTGCGCATGGCTGTAACAGTGTCTCTGCCACACAAGCTGCTCTAAAATTAGCAGATTATGTGATCACAGAAGCAGGTTTTGGTGCTGATCTTGGTGCAGAAAAGTTTTTTGATATTAAATGTCGTAAAGCAGGACTAGAACCAAGTGCGGTTGTTCTTGTTGCTACTATTCGTGCGCTCAAATATCACGGTGGTGTCGACAAAGATCAACTCAACAGTGAAAACTTAGAGGCGCTCGAAAAAGGAATGGTAAATCTCGAGAGACACTTCAACAATATGCAAAATAATTTTGGTCTTCCATGTGTCGTTTGTATAAATCACTTCGTAAATGATACGGATGCTGAAGTTGAATTACTTAAGTCAAAAGCTGAAGCTATGGGTGCGAAAGTAGTGATTTCAAAACACTGGGCAGATGGAGGAGCTGGAGCTGAAGATTTAGCGAAAACTGTAGTAGATATCGTTGATAATCATTCTGGTAAACATAAATTTGTGTATGAAGATAATATTCCTCTATGGGATAAGATTGAAGCAATCGCCACGAAAATCTACGGTGCTAGCGGTATTTCAGCTCCACAAAATGTTCGCGCCCAAATAGATAAATTAAATGAAGACTATGGTGAATATCCTGTATGTATAGCAAAAACTCAAATGTCATTCTCTGCTGACCCAACTGTTAGAGGTGCTCCTAGTGGCCACACTGTAGCAATCACCGAAGCACGGCTCGCGAGTGGTGCCGGATTCATAGTTGTTATTGCAGGAAATATGATGACAATGCCAGGTTTACCTAAAGTGCCAGCTGCTGAAAAAATAGATGTCGATGGTGACGGAAAAATTGTTGGTCTTTTTTAATACATAATTAAGTATGCAAAGGGCGCAATGCGCCCTTTTTTTAATAAGATTAAAAAACCTTGCCTCTTGCCATCGAAAAGTATAAACCTGGTATACATAAAATTGCAGCAATAGTAAAAGTGGTGTGAATTGCTTCTTCTAAATTTAGGTAATTATCTTGATTGATTTCAACAGATCCAATGATTAAAGCAAAAATTAAAGTAACCAATATCATACTACTCATCTGACCTATAATTCGCATTGTTGCCATAGCGCCGGTTGCGCTTCCATACGATTTCTTTTCAACTGAACCCATAATTGCATTTACATTGGGGGGTGAAAATAAACTAAAACCCAAACCAGTTATAACTAGAGATAAAATAAGATAATTAAGTTCTGAACCAATTCGTAAGTTGGATAGCATGACCAATCCGAAGCATGTTATAGCCATACCGACTGTCGAGAGATATCTAGGTTCAAATTTATCCGATAATCTTCCAGCAATAGGTGAAAAAATAGCCATGGTCATTGGTTGGCACATCATAATTAAGCCTGCGGTTGTAGCTGATAATCCTTTTAAATATTGCAAAAAAAGATTTACCTGAACCACATTAGCAAATGTTGCAGTATAAATTATGACTGATGCTAAACATGAAAAAGTAAAAACACGATTTGTAAAAAATAACGAGGTATCAAAAATTGGATGTTTATGTTTGTTTTCGAAAAAAAAGAAAAAAGTTAATCCTGAAAGCGCAAACAAAATTAAAATAAAACTTAACGATGATGGTAAAAATGAAACTCCTAAACAAATGATAAAAATAGATATCATATAAAGGATTGCTCCAAAAATATCAAAACTACCTCTCTCCTCTGAGAGCCACTCATCTTTTACATATAAAACACCTATTATTAATGCGGCAAGTGCAAGGGGTAAATGAACCAGAAAACTTGCACGCCAACCATATAAGTCAACCACATAACCGCCTATCAACGGTCCAGCAGTTAAGCCAAAATATATTGCTGAAACTGTTAACCCAATAGCATAGCCTCGTTTCTCCGGTGGAAAAACAGATGAGATGATTGCCACCTGAGTTGCATACAACATCGCCGCACTCACACCTTGAAAAAAACGAGCTGTAATCAGTGCGATTCCATTATCAACAAACGATGCGATTATTGATGTTACGATGACGCTACTTGTACCAATTAGAAATATTTTTTTTCTTCCAATCATATCGGCGATGCGCCCAAATATTAAAACAAACATTGCGCTTGCTGTAAGAAAAGCCATAGGAATCCAACATAACAATACTGCATTTAAAGATAACGCATCAGCAATAGATGGAATTGCAACATTAACAGCTGACAACATGAGGGGTGTTGTAAATGCATTCAACAGAATCATGATAAGCGTGATGCGTTGCATGGAATTTTCTAGAATTGAGGCTTTCATGTATGTAAGAGTATTTTATGATACTGTTCATTTCAACTAAACAAGAAATTGTAGATATTATCAAAATGGATCAATTTGAAAAATTCTGGTCATTTGCGGTTGATGCGCTATGGGGGCTGCCACTTGTCATCTTTATACTTATTACTGGTATCTATTTTTCATATATTTCAGGTTTAAGACCACTAAGTGGTTTTGTTCACGCATTTTCCATTCTTTTTGGAAAATATGATGATAAGTCCTCGCCAGGTGAAGTATCCCACTTTCAAGCGCTAACAGTGGCACTTTCAGGAACAATTGGAATGGGTAATATAGCGGGTGTCGCTATTGCTATTAACATGGGTGGAGCAGGTGCAATATTCTGGATGTGGGTAGCCGGTCTATTTGGCATGATAATTAAATTCTTTACATGCACGCTCTCATGTCTCTATCGAAAAAAAGACGAAAATGGAGTAGAACAAGGTGGTCCTATGTATTTTATAGAATGCGGCCTTGGTAAACGTTTCAAACTGCTTGCAATACTATTTGCATTAGGAGGACTGATTGGATGCATTCCTATGTTTCAAGTCAATCAGCTCGCATCATTTATACATAGTGAATTTTCAATTTCACCTACAAATACTGGCATCGCCTGTCTTCTAATTATTGGATTTGTAATTCTAGGTGACATTAAACGGGTTGGTTTATTCACGGCTAAAATTGTCCCTTTCATGTTTGTTATTTATTTAATAAGTAGTTTTATTGTAATAGTAATTAATATTAATGAAATTCCAAAAGTCTTGGCAGATATATTTAGTTCTGCATTCGGAATAAATGCCATCGGTGGTGGTGCAACTGGGCTCATTTTTAAAGAAGTTCTTGTTACAGGAATTAAACGTGCTATTTTTTCAAATGAAGCCGGCGTAGGTACCGAGGCAATGGCACATGGTGCTGCGAAAACCAAAGAACCGGTGCGTGAAGGACTCGTAGCTATGCTTGGTCCATTTATTGACACTCATATTGTATGCACATGCACGGCTTTGGTTATATTAACCTCGGGCATTTCCACATCGGAAAGCGGCATTATTATGACTGCAATGTCTTTTAATCAAGCTCTCCCAAATATCGGGAACATGATTGTTTATTTGGTATTCTCATTATTTGCAATTTCAACAATGATCACTTATTCCTATTATAGTCTTAAGTGTGCGCGTTATTTATTTGGGAAAAAAATCGGTGATAAATACATTTACGTGTATTTAGTTGTCATACCACTAAGTACAATATGGACACAGGCAACGATTATTAACATTATTGATTGCATGTTTGCTTTGATGATTTTTCCAACTCTACTTTCTACAATACTATTAGCAAAAAAAGTAGCTAAAGAAATGGATATCTACTTTGATAAGCTTAAATTATTACAATAAATTTTATTAAGTACTTAAGATTAATCAACTACACGAATGAATTCATTTTCAGCCTCACGACTGGTACCCACTAGTAAACGATGCACCCCATTACTATCCTCTTCTACAAAACCCTTAGCCTCAATTCTCTCTCCCTTTTTTGCCTGACCAGTATAGGTTGCGGTGTAACAAATAATCTCTTTAATAGTGTCGTGATCTATTGAATACCTCGCAGGGAAATCATAAGCACGAGTATCATTTGTTATGACTGATAGAATTTTTTCTTGACCAATTTTTTTATAAGGCCCGCTCTCTTTGTATCTTTCAGTCTCACTAGGAATAGCACTAATATCAACCTTACTTTTGCCAAAAATAAATTTGTTATATTTTCTTATTTCATGGAAATAAAAATCTTTGAAGCTTAATGAACAATTGCGGCGCTCATATGCGTCTTTCCACATCGCTTGATCTAACGGACTAAGCTCCCCTGTAGCTAATGAACATTTTATATGGTTTCTAATTTCAAGGAATAGCTCCCGACCATATATAACAATATCAATATCTGAATCCTGATTGTGTGCATCCAGCATTAGAGAGCCTGTAATACCAAAGTCATTTACCTTGCAACCCACACTTTGTAAATATTTTATAACACCTATTGCATCCTTTTTTTTATCATCAAATATTTTTACGCTATGTAATCGACTGATCGTATCCTCTGGATAATAGATTTCTTTTATCATACTAATTGGAATACCATGCAGCTTGATATCAATATAAGCACTACTAAATTGAAACTCCGGATAGTATTTTGTAATAATTTCATCCGCTTCTTTTGTAGTAAGCTTACGTATGCTCGTATTATCTTTTATATAACGCAGAAATGTTAATGCGTGATTATCTTCCTGAAATTCATTCACTACAGCAAAGAATAATTTATCATCGATAGCAATAAAGTCTTTTGGTCTGATTCGCATCGCTTAGTTTTACTCGTTTATCAAAAAAAATCACTCGAATTAGTTCACTTCATGCAGAAAAATATATACAGGCTACTGATAAGGCGTAATATGATTAGGTATCTTGTAGTTATATGGATCATATTGGTCATACGGAGAGATAAGATATTGAAAATAATTATTAAATTGATAATTTTAGTCTGCCTTGTAATAGCCGGGTTTTATGGGTATCTATACTGGAAGATTAAAGTGAACGTTGATTATGTATTATCAGAAGCATCCCCGTATGTTGACATAACGTATCAGAGTATTGGTATTAATTATTCAATGGATGGCTCAATAACCCTTAAAGATATTGAAATGGCTCCATCTGCTCTTTTTGCTGCTAATCTCCCTCCTGGAGACAATGCAGTAACAATTGAATCAATAGAATTTAGATTAGATAGTGTATTGGATTATTTTCTCTTAGATAGGAAATTACTTAATCTAAAACAAAATACAAAAAACCCAATTAAACAATTTGACAGTATGATAAGAATAATTCCCAAAATACAATTGAAGGTAAATCATCTCAAAGTTGATGCAAATCAATTTGCAGGACTCGGTAAAAATTTAAAAAAAGATGAATTTGAAACTCATATTGCCCAACTTAAAAGTCTAATGTGTAATGGTCTGCTTAGTGATTGGGAAAACGAACCACTATATCCTGAAGATTTAATGCCGAAACTTGGCTACGCTAAATATGATAGCAGTATTGAGTTAGATTATGAGTTTGATGAATATGCATCAATGATCGATCTAAAATTTGGATTTACGGTTCACGATGCCGGGGATTACTTCATAAAAACCAGAGTGTCGGGCATTGAGCCACTTGCATCTATGATCCTTAATCAAGAAAATTTATTAACCACAATTACTTTTGGCATTCATGACCTTGGTTATAACGAGAGATTCATTAAATATTGCGCAAAAAGAATGGAGAGGAAATCAGAGAACTATCTTGATGCCGTTATGGGCGATTTTAAAAAAATTATTACTCAAATGGGACTTACTCTAAGCGACGACATTTACCATATTGTGAAGGCATTTAATAGCCCACAATCAAAAATAGAATTTAAGTTTATGCCGGAGAATCTATCGAACCTCCAATATTTTAATCAATACGAGATCAATCAATGGCCGTATATTCTTGGCATGACTGTAAAGGTCAATGGTAAGGACTATAATGATTTTTCTTTTAAGATAAATAAAAAAACTGAGGTAGAAAAAGAACAAAAATTAAATAAAACTGAGTCATTAAAAAGTAAAGAGCCTTTAGTTGAAGCGCCTAAAAATAAAAATGAACCACTAAAAAATAAAAAACTAAAAAAGAAAAAATCTTTAGTTGAAGTTCCAATCTCAGAACTTAAAAATTACATAAAGTCATATGCTGTAATCAAACTAAAATCGGGGAAAGAATTTAAAGGATTGATTATAAAAAGTGAAAAAAATAAGATACAGCTGAAAATCAAAAAATCAGGTGGTTACATGGAATTGCCGATTAATTTAGAAAAAATCGATAAGGTAGTAATCTATAAATAGATTTAAATAACCCTACCCTGTCCAACCTAATCCTGATGAAATACAATTTATTGATAATAATAGGGGTATTAGATCATCAGTTATTTCATCTCCCTTATTTCGCTGACGAAATTCTTTAATCAACTTAATTTGCTCAAGACCTGCTTGATGTAAAACGGGTAGTCGGCGATTTAACTTTCGGCTAAACTTTTTAAAACGCTGAGATAGCTTGTCTTCGCCAGTAATTTCTAAAATTACTTCTTTTGTTAAGCTATATTCACTACTAATCATATTGAAAATATTTTTTCTAATACTTTCATCCTCAACAAGTTCTGAATATGCTTTACAGATATCAAAATCGATGAGCGATAGTGTTTTTTCCGTCTCATCAACAACTAAACGAAATAAGCGTGATTCGGCAAACATCTTTTTTATTAATTTTCTGCCCTTATTGCCATGTTCATCTGTAAATTCTTTTATTGCACTACCAACACCATACCATCCGGGTACAAGATGCCTATTTTGAGTCCACGCAAAAACCCAAGGAATAGCTCTTAAATCATCAAGTGACTTTGTGCCAGTTCTTCTAGCAGGTCTAGATCCAATATTCATTTTAGCAAGTTCTTCAACTGGACTGGCGGCACTGTAATAATCAACCAAACCATTTGATTCGGCGAGTTCTCGATATTTTTTAAATGCTAGTCTGGATAATGATTCCATCGCTTTATCAAAATCTAAATTAGGCTTTAATTGCTCTTCATCAAGTGATCTTAGGGTATGTTGAAACACACTGGCCGAAAGTAGCTCCATTTGGTACTGCGCTGTCCCCTCGTTTGCATATTTTGATGAAACTACCTCGCCTTGCTCTGTAATTCGCATTTGTCCGTGAACAGAACCGGCAGGCTGTGCTGCAACAGCAATGCCAGTTGGCGCACCACCGCGACTCACAGATCCACCGCGTCCATGAAAAAAAGAAACTGGAATACCAGCTTCATTACCAACCCTGGTTAGGCTTGCTTGTGCTCTATTCAACTCCCAATTAGCAGTAAAATAACCACCATCTTTATTTGAATCAGAATAACCAATCATAATTTCCTGAATACCAGTTTTTTGTTTAATTGTTTTACTGATAATTGGTACCGCTAATAACTCTTGAACTATCTTTGGCGCAGATCTTAAATCCTCAATAGTTTCGAATAGAGGAACAATAGATAAACGCGAAAATTCTTTCTCATTTTCACTGGAAAAAATACCGGTAATTTTTGCCAGAAAATAAACACCTAATATATCGTTCACCGTTTTTGTCATACTCAAAATAAAATTGCCAAATGCCTCGTTATCAAGCTTATCCATCATTTGAGTGACCATTTCAAAAAGGCCTAATGTAGATGAGGATGATTCATCTAAGTTTGAAAAAGTTGGTAAGGTATCAAGTGGTTTTTCAAGTTCTTCTAATAACCATTTTTTCCATTCTTCGCTATTAGGTGCAGGAGGTTCCTCGCCATTTTTCATCGCCACCCAAATAACAGACAAAGCATGATTAATCGAATCTGAATTTTCTCTCAAATCGAGACGAACCGTGCAAAATCTAAATGACTCTGCCTCCTGTAGTAATGGGTTCACTAATAAATTTGATAACTGCTCGCAATTGGACTCTGATAAACCTTCAGAAAGATGTTTAAGATCCAGTATGAAATCATCTGCATTTTGATAACTAATAGCACTATAGTGTCCCTCCTCTTCACTTTCCAACGTCCCACGCAATTTTATTAACATACAGCTTAAAAATTGACGAAAAACCTCTCCGGGGTTTCTGGTAGAGATTGACTCGAGTTCATCAATACTTTTGAGAATATTATTGAGATGATTTTCGAAATTTTTTGATAATGTTACGCTCTCACGGGAGACGCTTAGTTTCTCAACTAAGATTTCAATTGACTCAATATAATAATCTAAGATTATTTGACGGTTCTTCAGCAAACTATCCTTAGTTACATCATTAGTGACATAAGGATTACCATCACGATCTCCACCTATCCATGATCCAAATTTAAAAAAAGGAGGTATTGAAAAATTTTCACCTGGATAACTCAGATTCAGAGCCCATTTAAGCCTCTCATGTGTTTCCGAAACACGCTTAAACAGAGATTGCTCGAAGAAATGCAGTCCCCAGATAGTTTCCTGCTCGACCGTAGGTTTTTCTAATCTTAATTCTCCGGTTAACCAAAGCAGATCTATCTCGTCTCGCAGTGAAGATATAAGTTTTTCTCTTTCGCGTTGTGTCCAACGTGAAGCTTCAATTCGATACAGCAATACATAAATCCTGCGATGAATCTCTAGAACGGTAACTCTCTTTGCCTCAGTTGGATGCGCTGTAATCGTTGGGCAAATATTAGCGATATCAAGTAAATTCTGAATTTCATCGCTACTAATTTTTAATTCACTAGCTTGCTTGAAAACACTGGCGAACGTACCGGGAACATTCTCTAATCCGTACTCTTTTTCTGCTAAACGACGACGACGCATTGCAGTATTTTCTTCTGCAACATTTAGTAACTGAAACCATATACCCCATGCCTGTAAGGTATCTAAAAGCATTGCAGAATTATCAGAAGGGAGAAGGAGTTCTCCTTTGAAATAGGGAAGAATATCGCAATTACGGTGTTCAATTACCTTGGTGAGCTGTTCAGTTAGAAGCCCTACAACTTCTTTAGCATATGTTGCAGAAATTGTATCTAGTGAATGCTCGTCAAAACCGGCATCAGCCGATGTCATAAATAACCTTTACCAATTATGATTTTATGCAACACGGTCGCCAGGCTCTTTTCCATCAAAAAATGCTTTAACATTTTCTAAGGAACGTAACCCCATAGCAACCCTTGTTTCTGTGGTTGCGCTACCTAAGTGAGGAATGAGAACTACATTGTCCATACCCAATAACTCTTCTGTTACGGTAGGTTCCTTAGCATAAACATCCAAACCAGCCCCTGCTATGACATTATTTTTTAATGCCTGAACCAAAGCATTTTCATCCACAACATCACCGCGTGCCGTATTTATTAGGAATGCTGAGTTCTTCATCAATGCAAAACGATCATTGTTTAGCAGATTTGTATTTTCACCGCCACCTGGGCAGTGCAAAGTTACAAAATCAGAATCTTTTAGAACATCCTCTAAGACATTAAATTTAGTTGCACTAAACTTTTTTACAATTTCATCTGAAGGTGGATAGGGATCATAAAAACTTATCTGCATGCCAAAACCAAAATGTGCTTTTTGAGCAACGGCTTGTGCAATTCTGCCAAAACCAATAAACCCAAGTTTCTTACCAGTCACTTTGGTTGACAACATATGGGTTGGACACCAACCAGACCACTCTTTATTGCGTACAAGACGTTCTCCCTCGCCAATGCGACGGGCGACAGATAAAAGAAGAACCATGGCAATATCTGCGGTGCAATCTGTTAAAACATCAGGTGTATTAGTTACCACAATACCGGCTTCTTTTGCAGCATTGGTGTCAATATTGTTATAGCCAACACCAAAGTTTGCGACAATCTTACATTTAAGATTTTCAACACCAAATACATCGGAATTAATTTGAAAATCTGAAACTGTTGGGCATAACGCATCAGCATTACACATTGCCTCTTTGAGTTCCTCAATAGACATTTTATGATCGTCTTCATTAAGAACTGCGTCGAAAAGTTCCTTTGCTTTTTTCTCAGCCTCATCTGGCCATTTCCGTGTAAGGATAACTTTTGGTTTACTCACCTCTTTTAATCTCCGTTTAACTGGCTTTATCTAATACACCTTTAACAACGGGTGCAAATGATGATGGATTTGGAACAACACTTACACCACACTCCTGCAATATCTCAACTTTTTCTGCAGCACTTTCACCAACAGCTGAAATAATTGCACCTGCATGGCCCATGCGACGGCCTTTTGGTGCTGTCAAACCGGCTATGTAGCCAATAACTGGTTTTTTCATATTATCTTTTGCCCACATTGCTGCCTCTACCTCTTGAGGGCCACCTATTTCTCCAATAAGAACGACGGCTTTTGTTTCATCATCTTGTTCAAAAAATTCTAAATGGTCTTTGAATGAGCTGCCATTAATTGGATCGCCTCCAATACCAACACTTGTTGAAATACCAATACCTTCCTCTTTCATTTGTGATGCAGCTTCATAACCTAATGTTCCGGAACGACCTATAAGTCCAACATTACCAGGTGAATAAATATGTCCCGGCATTATTCCCATCATACTTTTTCCTGGGCTTATTGAGCCTGCACAGTTGGGGCCTGTCAAAATCATCTTATCTTGTTCTTTATATCGACGCATATAACGCTTAACACGAATCATATCTTGGGAGGGTATTCCATCGGTAATTGACACACAAAATTTAATGCCTGCATCAGCTGCCTCCATAATACTATCAGCAGCAAATGGTGGTGGGACAAAAATTATACTAGCTTCTGCTTCAGTTGCCTCAACAGCTTCTTTCATTGTGTTAAAAACCGGCTTATCAAGATGCTTCATTCCACCTTTACCTGGTGTCACGCCACCAACAATATTTGTTCCATACTTAATCATGTCAGCTGAATGAAAGGAACCAATTTGACCTGTAAAACCTTGTACTAAAACTTTAGTAGTTTCTTTTAAATGAATTGCCATAATATTCCTCTCTTATTTGCTATTTTCTTTCCATGCAGCAACTGCTTTATCAGCAGCTTCTCTAAGTGTTTCAGCCATTATGAGTGGTAAACCACTATCTTTTAGCATCTTTCGACCCTGTTCAACATTTGTTCCCGATAATCTAACAACAACGGGTAACTTTAATTCAATTTTTTGAACTGCTTGAATTATGCCTTCTGCCACCCAATCACATCGATTAATACCAGCAAAAATGTTTATTAAAATACATTTTACGTTGTCATCAGATAACACAAGATTAAAAGCTTTGCTTACGCGTTCTGGAGATGCGCCGCCACCGATATCAAGAAAATTAGCAGGTTCTCCGCCCGCATGCATAATCATATCCATTGTTGCCATTGCTAAACCAGCGCCGTTAATAATGCACCCAATGTTGCCGTCCAACCCAACATAACTTAATCCACGATCCGCGGCATTCATCTCGCGAATATCTTCTTGCGATTTATCTCTTAATTCGGAAATATGGCTGTGACGAAAAAGTGCATTGTCATCAAACCCCATCTTTGCATCGACTGCTAGTAGATTTCCTTCTTTTGTTACAACTAATGGATTTATTTCTACCATATTTGCATCAAGATCACGCATTGCACGATAACAACCAAGAATAGTTGTTACTGCTTGATTAACTTGTGACTTATCTAAACCTAATGCAAAAACAATTTCCCGAGCTTGAAATGGTTGCATCCCTACAGCTGCTTCAACTGCAATCTTTATGATCGAATCTGGTTTCTCAATTGCAAGTTGTTCAATTTCCATTCCGCCTTCAGCTGATGCAACAACCGTTACGCTCTCTTTTTGCCTATCAAGAACAAAAGCCATATATATTTCACGATCTATATTGCACCCAGCCTCTACGTATAATCGATGACAGACTTTTCCTTGTGGCCCTGTTTGATGAGTCACCAATTTTTTTCCAAGTAGTTCTTCAGCTGCCTTTGCTACTTCATCTTCGCTTTTACAAACCTTAATACCTCCAGCTTTACCGCGAGCGCCTGAATGAATTTGGGCTTTTACAACCCAAGCATCACCGCCTATTTCTGTTGCACGATAAGCTGCTTGCTCAGGACTATATGCTAATCCACCTGCGGCAATTGGTACCCCATACTCAGAGAGTATTTCTTTTGATTGATATTCATGAATATCCACTATTTACATACTCCTTATAACTTATTTTTTTGTATTTGAATTTTTCACTTAGTTTTTTTGGCGATTTGATCAGCTTGGGCGATAACATTTCTTGCCATACGCTCAGAAGCTATATCAATCATTTTACCATCAAGCTGCGCGGCACCTTTGCCGGCTTTTGCTGCTTCATCAAGTGCCTCTAGTACTCGCCTAGCACGAGTTACCTCTGCATCTGGTGGGGACATAACTTCATTTGCCAATGGTATTTGTTTTGGATGAATAGCCCATTTACCTTCATAACCTAAAGCCGCTACACGTCTTGCGGCAGCTCTATATGCTTCATCATCACTGAAATCTCCAAATGGTCCGTCTATTGCACGAAGGCCAAATGCTCTGCATGCTGTAAGCATGTTAACTTGTGCTGCATGCCACTGATCATTAAGCGCACCATCACAAACATAATCTGGATTCAAACCGCCAATGACTGTTGTTCTCGAGCGCATACTAGCCGCATAATCAGCAACACCAAAATGTAATGCCTCTAATCGTGAGCTTGATTGTGCGATGGACATAACATTTGCCCCTCCAAGTGCTGTTTCAATAAGGCATTCCAATCCAATTTTTTTCTTCAAACCCATTGCTGTTTCTATTTGCGTAACTAACATGTCAATTGCATATACGTCAGCATCGGTTCCAACTTTTGGAATTAAAATTGTGTCAAGATTGTTACCAGCCTGTTCTAGAATATCCACAACATCTCTATACATATAATGTGTATCTAAACCATTAATTCGAACAGATACAGTTTTACTATTCCAATCAACTGTATTTAATCCCTCGATAATATTTTTTCTTGCTTGCTCTTTATCATCAGGAACAACGGCATCCTCACAATCTAGAAAAACAAAATCTGCATCACTCTTAGCTGCTTTTTCAAACATTTCTGGACTAGACCCAGGAACAGCCAGCTCACTACGTTGTAAACGTGCATATGCTTGTTCATATTGTGTAAAACTCATTTATTCATCCTCAAATAAATTAAAAGATATAGGTCAAGAATTTTAAAGAATTGACGCTATTCTGTTATGTAAAATTTTTTATTGTTTTATTTTTGGTGTAGCTGTCTTGCGTAGGTACTCCTGTGCAGCTGCCACACCAGAACCTAGCTCTATGGGATAATTTAAATCCTTCATTGCCATTTCTGCACCAGTTATTGGTGTTAGAATCATTAACTCGTTCATATCACCTAAATGACCAATACGAAATGCTTGACCAGCAATTTTTGCTAAACTAATTGATAATGCTAAGTTGTAATAGTTGTAAGCATGCCGAACAACCTCGTTACCATCAAAGCCCTCTGGAACTTTAACGGCAGTAACTGTATCTGAATACCATTTCTCTTCCTTAGCAATTGGTGTCATGCCCCATGCACTAACTGCGGCACGAACAGCACTAGCTATACGATTATGTCTTGCAAAAACATTTTCCAAACCTTCTTCATTTAAAATATTAACAGATTCACGCAGTCCTCGAAGTAAATTCATGGGAGGGGTATATGGAAAATAACCTAAATCATTTGTCTTAATTTGATCATTCCAATCAAAGAATGTCTTTGGAAGATTAGAGTTTTCTCTACATGCTAATGCTTTTTCACTTGCACATACAATTCCCAAACCAGTTGGTAGCATAAAACCTTTTTG
>MDSX01005995.1_pt1 | contig 20529 bp, 15 predicted proteins | sample 811141 | NCBI WGS metagenome assembly MDSX01 (sample SAMN05326642, study PRJNA326480) | marine metagenome | isolation source: seawater | place: Atlantic Ocean: South East | collected 2010 | reverse complement strand
TGGCGCAAATGCGATTTCAGGCATCAGCGTCGTCGGCGCCTTGCTTGGTGCCAACGTGGCTTACCAAGGAGGCGACACACTTGTCTCTGGCCTCTTGGCATTCGTCGCTATTGTGTTGGCGATGATCAACGTCGTCGGTGGTTTTGCGGTGACCAATCGTATGCTGAACATGATCGCTGGCAAGAAAAGGAGGGCTTGAGATGGAAGAATGGATTCCCTTGGGCTATTTGCTCTCTGCAGCCTTGTTTATTTTTGGATTGAAGAAACTCGGACATCCAAGAACCGCTCCCCGTGGAAACCAATACGGAGCCATGGGTATGTTGGTTGCCGTGATAACAACCGTCGTTGATATGCAACTCGCTTCAGGAACCATGAATTGGGAGCTCATCATTGCTGGACTCGTCATTGGCTCAATCATTGGGGCCATTATGGCCATCAAGGTCGAAATGACGGGTATGCCAGAACTCGTGGCTCTGTTCAACGGGTTCGGCGGAGCAGCATCGGCTCTTGTTGCCCTCTCTGAAACATGGAAGTACATCGAAGACCCGACGCTGGCGCTACCCACCGGTTTGACGTTGCAGGTCGTCGTCGTTGCAGCCGGACTCTCCGCTCTTGTCGGATGGATGACACTGACCGGTTCATTGCTCGCCATGTTCAAACTCAAAGGTGGCGTCGAAATCTTCGGAAAGTGGTTCAAGACCCCAACTTGGGGGCCAACATGGCTCAACCCAGTCAAGGTGCTTTTGACACTCTCTGTTTTTGCACTCATCGTCATGTCCATTGATGACCCGACCAACGAGACCTACTTGTGGGCCATCATCGGTATTTCGTGCCTTTTGGGCATCATACTAGTCTTGCCTATCGGCGGTGCAGACATGCCAGTGGTCGTGTCGCTGCTCAATTCTCTCTCGGGTATCGCAGCTGCGTTCACCGGATTCATCATCAACAACCCTGTTCTCATCGTAGCAGGGTCGTTGGTGGGTGCCTCTGGGCTTATCCTCACCTTCATCATGTGCAAGGCGATGAATAGAACGCTTCCTGATGTGTTGTTCAAGTCCTTTGGTGGAAGTGGAGAAAAAGAAAAATTGACCCGGACCAAGGTCGGTTCAGATGCCGATGAAGTGGCCATGATGGTTGACGGTGCACAGAAGGTCATCATCGTGCCTGGATACGGCATGGCAGTGTCCCAATGCCAGCACCAAGTCAAAGAGTTCGGAGACCTTCTCGAGGAAAAATTCGGGACGGAAGTCAAGTACGCTATCCACCCTGTAGCCGGTCGAATGCCCGGGCACATGAACGTCCTTCTCGCCGAAGCCAATGTTCCCTACGAGAAGCTTATCGAAATGGACGAAATCAACCCGGAATTCCCAGAATGCGATGTGGCCGTGGTCATCGGAGCCAACGACACCTGCAACCCAGCCGCAAGAAGTGGCGAAGGCCCACTTGCCGGCATGCCCATCATTGACGCCGATCTAGCCCGAACGGTCGTCATCATCAAGCGCTCCCTATCGGTGGGATACGCTGGTGTTGACAATGACCTCTTCTACGAGGACAAAACCATGATGCTCTTTGGTGACGGAAAGGCCATGATGACCGGTTTGAACAACGCCATCAAGGAAATCTGATGAGGCTCAACAACGACGAAGTTGAAGCAACATTGAAAGAGCGGGGCCAAGTGGAAAAAATTGGGTGAGTTCATGCGACGCAACTTCCGTAACTTTTCGTTAATGGTAGTTCTCTCTTTGATGTTGGTCGCTCCCGTTTTGGGTAACCCCAACGGACCGCCCTGGGATAACGGTGGAAACCTGGTGATTGAAACTGGGTGCACATGCCACGGCGGTGGAGCACCTTCGACTGAAGTGGTTGTTTCCGTATCCGGTGTTCCCCGAGCTTACAACGTGAGTGAAACATACGAATTCGTCATCAGCCTCCAACACGCATCAAACGATGGTGGTGGATTCCTGTTCTGGGACGGCGACATCGGAACACTGACCGCCGGTGAAGGAAGTCAAAGCGTCCCAGATAAACCCGGAGCCCTCTCGCAATCTGAACCAGGCAACGACTGGGTCGTGTCGTGGACCGCACCGAGCGAAGACATGGGGCCAGCTAACTTCCAACTTGTTGGCAATGCCGTCAATGGCAACGGAAACTTCGACGAAGGCGACAAATGGAACATTCTTGCCTTTACCATCAGTGAACCTGGGGCGACCGAAATCGCCACCGACGAGGACGTTTCACTTCGAACCATCAGCGTTGGAGATTACGATTCACTCTTCGTAGCAGAAGAAGACCCAGAAGCCATTGAAGCTGAGCGACAAGAAGGGATTGCACATGATTTCTTTGCCAACGGCAACCTCTACTACTGGACCACCTTGTCCATGATTATCATCGCTGCCGTGATCCAAGGTGAATTTTACGAACGACGGTTCGGTGGTGGCCCAACGCACCTCGACAAGAGTTTGGCGGTACCTCAAGGCCTCCGCAGAGGTGTGCTTGCCTCAGGATTCGCTGTTTTGTTTGCGTACATCGTTGATTCTGGACAACCCTGGGGATACGCACTGGTCACCGGTATGCTCACGCTCTGGGCCATCTATGGCGTCTATCGAACCATCGTCCAGGCACGAGCACCGAAGCAATACACGGACCTTGTTTGAGTGAGAATTCATGGCCATACTCCTCGAATCCGATAAGGATACGCGGATACAGTCCCATCTTGATGAATTAACAAAACGCACCGTTTTGCTGTTCATCACCATCGTTTCGCTGACGTTGATTTGGTCGTTTTCGGTCGACGAACTCCTCCGAGATTTCCTCGCCATGCTCCATCCATGCCAAGGCGATTGCCTGAACGTATACGACCCAGCTCAATGGAGTGCTATCCGCTGGTTAAGTGCCCTCTACCTCGCCTTTCTTTCTTCGCTCCCATTGCTCTTGCACCATGTGCACCGCTTTGCCAAACCGGGTCTGGCCATTCAAGAATACAAGGCGCTCAAACGGTGCACGATGTTCGGTACCGTTCTGCTCTTGGTAAGTTTCCTATTGATGACCACCACCCTTCTCCCAATGCTGTTCAAAGCAGGCCATGAAAACCATTTGAGCGTAGGACTTTCCGCTCAATACAGCGCTGTTGAAATGCTCGCCATCGCCACGTATCTCACGTGGATTTTTGGTCTCTTGTTGACCAGTTGGCTCATTATGTTCACCGCAGGCCAACTCAAGATTCTCACACAGACGACCGCCGAATGGTGGAGAGTTCGGGTGTATGGGATCTCCAGCGTCCTCATTCTGCTCACCGTGCCCGAACAAGCCCAGGCGTTGGGCGTCCCTTTGGTGGCCATCATGCTGCTGAGCAACGAGTTTTTCGCTCGTCCTTGGATGACCCAGACCGACCTCGTCTCTGGACGAATTACGGATTGGTTTGATGCCGATGGCCGTCGCCGACGCCTCGCGGTGATTCAATCCAAGGAGGGCAAGAACCGCATCGATTCAAACATCGCCGATGACGCTGGGTTTTCATTGCTTACGGTTGGGAATTGGCATGAGCGACAAGTGGACCGGGAACGAGTGTTGCTCTTCGTTCAACATCAACGAATCACGGACGTGATGGTTCACCATGATGCAGGAGGTGAACCACCCACCTTCATCAAAGAAAATTTCGAACGGCTGGGCATCAAGATGCACACCAACCACTACAAGGGTCCCGAACAGTGGACGAGTCATCCGTTCTCCGCTCTGTTAACGGAGAATTCTTACCAGCCGATTTGAGTTGGTTTCCCAAACTCAAACAACGCATATCCAACGAAACTTCAAACCTGCAAGCGCAGACACGGTTGCATGAGGCAGGTAGCGGCGGCATTCATGGCCCTCGTTTTCCTGTCCTCAGCAGCGTGGACCTTCACCCATGAAGACCATGTGGAAGGATGGTTGGTCGGACAAATCCCGGTCAACAACGATGAACCAAGCCAGCAACTACCACTGCAAGACCAAGAACGTTGGTTGGTAGCCGTTGTTGATTTCGAACAAAACACAGCCAACAATGGATGGGGAATATCCGAGGCAGAAAACATGCTGAATCAAGCAGTGGTGCCATACATTGAGCAACTCTCTGGTGGAGAAGCGAATCTTTCAATCACCGTTCACCCAACGGTAATCCGGGCAAATTTTCCCGTTGAAACGTACGGGCAAGATGTCTCTGGAAAAGACAGCGGAGCAGACGGTGAATTCCTGCCATCGGCGCTTGCCGAGGAGGCTTTGAGCAACCTCAAGGAGGACATTGATTGGAGCATGTTTGACTTGGACGAAGACGGCACCGTTGACCGTTTCTTGGTGCTTCACACGACCAAAGGTCAAGAGGAAAGTCCTGGAAACACCAACCGAATCTGGTCCCATTTCACCTATTTTGATGAATCCATTGAACTCCAAGATGACCAGCGAATTGAGCATTACACCATGGCCAGTTTGCAAACTGGAACAAGTGGAGTGGGGACCATCATTCACGAGATGCTGCATCAAATGGGGGGAATCGATCTGTATCCAGTGCATGACGAAGTGGCCTTCCAATCGTGGAAAGGGCCCGGGGATTGGGACATCATGGCCAGTGGAAATTGGAACGGTGGAGGACGATGGCCAGCGATGCCGACGGGGGCCAACATGGAACTCATCCGACAAGAACGAATTGAAACCGTTGACCTCGCATGGCCATCAAATTCGGTTAAACCCTGCCTTGGCCCAACCATCCCTCTCAGTGGGATCACCGAAAAAGGCAAAGTGCTCAAAATTCCAATCTCAGACACTGAATCAGTGTTTGTTGAACATCGCTCAGATTCGGGGTACGATTCTCGCCTGCCAGGAGCTGGCATTCTTGTTTCATATCAGGACCTCAGCGTTGGTGACTTTGAGCGAAACGAAGTGAACACCAATCCAAACAAACCGTGGCTCAAGGTCATTGAAGCCGATGAGGGTGATGATTTGGTTCGTGGTTCAAACCAAGGCGAAGCAAGCGACCTTTTCCTCAACAACACCTCGTTTGGTGCGGAAGGTGTTGAAATTCGAACACACGATGGGATTTTAGTGCCTTGGGTAGCCAGGGTTGCGGGTCAAGAAAACATTAGCATCTCATTCTCAGCCCCATCGTGCAATCCAACGATGAACGTTGATTTGAGCGACCACGGCAGCCCTATCCTGCCCTCAGAGTCCGTCCGTGTTGACATTGATGGAAACACGGATGCTTGCACGAGTGATTTGATCTCAACCGATGGCCGTGGTGTTTCATTGACCCATTCCGAACAAGGTCATTTCCTCACCTTCTCAACCGAAGGCATGGCTCCATCGACGGCCATGATTGAAGGAACAATTTCTTGCGACGGTAGCAGCGTTCAATTACGCCACACCGTGCATATTCTCAATCGAATCCCACAAGATTCATCCTTTGAAGCAACGGTTCACCCACAATCGACAACCAACCTGACGATCCCAATCGCCTCCTATGGAGACGGAAATCAACGGTTTTACGCAACCATTGATGGGCCTTTGGCCCGTGTTGCGAACGGTGATTCATCGACCATCGTTTCAGACACGTCTTCCTATGAATTGACGGTGGAGCCCAATGGGTTGCTAAGCGAAAACATGCTTGTCTACGGCACCGTAACAATCGCAACCGACGACGGCATGTCGTGGACCGTTGATGTTGTGTTGGAAGCGACTTCAACGAACGATGAATGGTGGTCATCATGGACGCAACCTGGGCGAGTCATCGGCCTCATGCTGTCCGTTCTCGGATTGTCTGCTCTATCTGGCATCCTCAAAAAAGAAAAAACCACCAATCCGAATGATGTTGAAGCCATTGAATTGCCGAAAAAAGAAGAACAGGACCCGTGGGGTCGCCCCTTGGACGTCGAAGGATCATCCAACCCGTTTGATGTTCAAGAATGACGACGTATGATTTGTAAACGAAGCACATATCCATCGCTTGTTTACACCTTCGGCAAGACGAACTGCGAGGCAGACCTCTTCCCAATTCGTTGGTGCTTCCTCAAGCGGTTGTATCAACCATGGAGCGTGCGCCACTTCAATGGATTCTTCGTATCCACGCCATCGGCAACCGTATTTGAAACCGGGCCGAAGAAGGAGGCCATGCCCAATCAACGCGCCGTAAAGGTTGACCTCGCCCTTCCCATGGTTGAGGAGGAAATCGTGTTCTTCGTCCCGCAAAAAACGTCCCGAAAAATGAGGTGTGCCAATGGCTGGAAGCGGCCATTCTGAGGAATGGTTGAGGAAATAGCCACCATCGATGGCGTGTGCTGTGGTACACGATGACTGTACTTCTTTTTGTAGCGCTTGGTCAAGGTCGGCAAATCGGAGATGGGAGCCTTGAGGGTGAGCCGGAGAAAGGTGATAGATGGTGGTGTCAAACTCATCATCGATTACGCACAGTTCGGCCACATGACCGCAAGCACTGACCGATGAAACCCACGCATTAAGTTCATCCCAATCCAGTGGGTCATGCGTTCGTTGCAAACGAACTTGACTCAAGCCGGGGTGGGACATCCAGGCCTCATGCCGTTCCCACCGTACGGCCCAGGTGTGCTCAGGAAAGGCATCGAACCGAGATGCAAGGTGGTTGACCGGAATAACCCGTTCTCCACCGTTTCGGAGCACGTCCATGGCGATGATTCGTCGGAGAAGTGTCCCCTCGCTGCTCAATTGTTCGTTGAACCAGTCGCCATCGTTCGGAAGTGGAACATGGCGATACCAATGGCAAAACAGCACTTCTTCGGGTGTGAGAAGTATTCCGCCATCAACCCGCTGGCCAAGTGCACTCTTCTGATGGAGTCGCTGGGCCAGTGGGTCCGCGATGAACCAACCATCGGCACGGGCCTCTGGTGGCGAAAGCGGTTGAGACGGAGGAGCATTCGCAGACCGCCCCGAGCCCAATGGACGCGTCGTACGAGCCCGAGGACGGTACGTTCGTTCTCTTCCACCCATGCTTAGACCATCCTCCGCCCGTTTTTGATTCCGTCGCTTGAAACCGATTGTCCTATGTGCTACCGGTTCAACCGTTTAACGAGGGAGTGAGATGGTCGACGGCTACTTAGGAACCCTCACGACTGAGGAACGTGCGCTTTTGCATCTCATCAACCAACAACTGCCGAGCGGTGGGTGGGAAGCCCCAGCAACGCTCACGCAAGCAGGTATATCCGCAGCTGTTCACGTTCAACGGAAACACATACCTCGAACACTCAAGCGGATGGAGAAAAACGGCCTCCTGGACGTCACACAGCGGCACATCCCGGGTGGAAAACAACGGAAACGCGTGTACACCCTCACCGAAACGGGCCGACAACAAGCCGATACGCTGTGCCAGCGCATCATTAACGAGCAAGTGAACCATGGTGAATCCAGTGTTCGCCTTGAATCACTGTGGAACCGTTCCACCCCTGTGCTGGAGTTGTTGTCCCATCTCGATGAAGGGCTCACCTTTCACGACCAAGCATTGGTTTCTCCCGTATCCAATCCCGAAGGGATGGCATCCATCGATGCCCAGTATGGCGAGGAATTGGTTCGACGAATGTTTGCTCGTGCTTGGGAAGATGGAAAGATCACAAGGGACGAACAATCGTTGCTGAACGAAGTGGTCGGATTTCTAGGAATGCACCCCGAACGCGTTCGTCGTTTGTCGAATGAAGCACGTCAATCACTCAAAATTCCACCACCAGAAGAAGTGTATTATGACATGATTCTTCAAGCCCTTGACGATGGTGAAATTCTTCAAGACGAAATTGATTTGTTGGATACATTCCGAGTTCACTTTGGGATTGATCAATTTACGCATCAAAATCTCCTCGAACGAGCAAGAAACTCACCAAATTATTCAGAACATTACCACACATATGCTGCGGCGGTGAAAACAGCCATGAAAGACAACGTCATCACGGCAGATGAGCATGCTATTTTGAAAACGCTCCAAGCCAAGCTCGAGATTTCCGATGCTGAACACGAACAAATTTTGAGTGAAGTTCTTGACAATACACAGAGGTGAAGACATGGGAATGACCGATGAAGAAGCCAATTTGCACGACACACTCTCCGAACTGAAGCGACAACTCAGGTCGGATGATTCGGGAAAAATCGTTTTGATTGGTGATGTGATGATGGATTGTTATATCCACGGATACGCCAATAATCTCAATTCTCGCGCACCTGTTCCAGTGTTGCGAGAGACTTCCCGTGAAGAGGATGTGGGAGCAGCAGCCCACGTGGCGAGAGGTTTACGGTCGATGGGATTGGACAGCCACCTGTTCGGTGTGGTCGGCGATGACACGGCTGGATTAAGCATCATTGAATCACTTGAATCCGAAGGGGTCACAACCCACGGCATTGCCATAGTAGAAGACCGGACCACCACCGTGAAAACCCGCATGCTGGCTTCACGTGAGAGCCTCATTCGGGACGAACAACTGCTCCTTCGGTGGGACATCGAAGAAGATGCGCCAGTTCCAGAAGAAGCATCGCATGCTCTGTATGAACAAGCGATTAACGACCTTTCGGGAGCCTCGGCATTGATCGCCTCTGATTATGGACAAGGCGTCATCACCGATCAAGGAGCCGAACGCTTGTTTGGGGCTGCAAAAAGCATGTCGGTACCCGTCATCGCCGACCCAAAACTCACCGGTCTGCATCGAACGGAAGGTGTTGATTGGACCTTGTTTCAATCGCAAGGTTTGGAATTGATGCGCCGAAGGCTAGGGGCATCAACCGGGGCCGAGGCTGCCGAAAAACTTCTTTCTCAATACAACTGGAACCACCTTGTCGTGCTTTCGGGTGAGGCAGGCGTCACCATCTACTCAGCCAACGAGGAGACCGTGCACGCTCCGTGTGGATTGGTTGATTTGCGGCAAATGATTGGCCTCATCGATGCTGCGGCCGTGGCCATTGCCTTCTCACTGTCACGTGGCCTTGATGTCCATTCAACCGCCCTGTTGGCCAACGCAGCATGTGAATGCATCCTCGCAGCCGAACGAACGGATTCCTTCGTGTTGAGCAAGGACGACCTTATCCACCGCGTGGGTGAGCACGTCTGGAATTTGCAGGTTTCAAAGCGATAAGGTGGAGCCATGAGTGCTTGGTTATGGCCAACGACCGCCGACATCGGTATGCGGGTTTTCGCCAAGGATTTCCCTTCACTCCTTTCGGAAGCAGGGCTCGGAATGCAAGCGTATCTCATGAGCGAGGCAAGTTCGCAACACCTGAATGCCCATGTTCGACATACCGGGGAGTGGAGGATTCGCGCAGAACATAACCCTCATGATGTTCATTTCCTCTATTTGGCCTGGCTGGATGAATTGCTGTACCGGGCCGAAGTTCATGGCCAATGGTACGTCGATGCGATGGTGAAGGTTGAGAAGGATGACGATGGTTGGATGGCCGTCGCCCAAGTTAGTTGGGTTGAGGCTGAATTGGTTGAACGAGAAATTGAGATCAAAGCGGTAACGACGCACAATCTGGTGGTCGCAGAAGTCCATCAGGGTCAGACCATCGCTAGCCAGTGGGACGACGTGCCGGATTTCGATGGCCCCGGCTGGTACGCTGACGTCGTGTTTGACATTTGAGGTGGGAGAGCCAAAGGTGGACGTGCGCTTCGCAAGGCCAAATCCGCAAGCTTCCTCCGTCCCGGATCCCCACAGCACCCATGGCCCCAGGTAGGGCTGCTCCGTTCCCGGCCTGACCTAGTCCCCCGGTTATTCATTCCCCGTTTCCTTCCGGAGACGGATCATGACACCCGAGTCATGTGGGGGCGAGACATCAACGTCCGCCTACGGGAACCCCACGGCCGCTTCCGCCGCCCCAAGGCGTTCGGTCCACCATAACGACGATTTGTGATTCAGGGTACGCCGAGCTCCCCACCTATCCCAACCAATGCCCGAGCACCAGCCTATATGAAGGCAGCGCAGGGCCTCATTCTTCTCGCTCTGCCTCTTCTTCGTACTTTGATGGGCAGGATGTCTTGATCACGTTGGCATCGAGGACATAAGCCCCATCCTCGAACAAAAGGACACCCTCGGCGTACACTGTACGATTGTCATCCAAACCATTGGACACCATCGCATCCGTAAACCGGATGGTCAGGGTTGATGAAGACCCTTCGAGGACAAAGGTCATCGTTGCGTTGTCGATGGTACCGTCTTGGACTTCGCCACGTACGGCGATGTCTTGGTTAAGATGTTCGGCGGGTGAGGACATCAATTCATCCACGGTTTGTGTCGGTGCAGGGGCTTGAAGCAGGACAGTGGCAAGGAGGCCGAGCGTCAAGACGGCTCCGACGACCAAAATCCGTGTGCGTCTTGCCCACATGGTGTTTCCAAGCCTCGCACCCTTAACAATCCTCTTTCAACCGGATGTTCTTCCTACAACCTCTGCAATGGAATTATGCTCTGAGGACTTCAAACGCTTGGAAAGCCCGTGGACAACTTGCTTGGTCAACGAAGGCCCTTCAAAGACAAAGCCCGAGTAGGCCTGAAGAAGCGTTGCACCGGCTTCTATTTTTTCCCAGGCATCTTGTGCATTGGCAATTCCTCCGACACCAATGATGGGCCAACCATCTCCAATGGCTTGACGAACCGTGCGAATCATGGCCGTCGAACGCTCTTTGAGGGGTTGACCACTCATCCCGCCTTGTTGATCAAAAACAGAAACATCTCGTGGGTGGGGAGACTCGGGACGGTCCACCGTTGTATTGGAAAGGACGATTCCGTCTGCCCCGTTTTCCTTGGCTGTTTTCGCAATATGAACAAGTTGCTCCCCGGTCATATCGGGTGCAACTTTCACAAGGATGGGCTTCGGCTTAGCGTCAAGGTATGCCGCTTGTTCACCGTTCACGGCGAGGCAATGGTGAAGGATTCGAGTCAGCCCCTCATCGTCTTGGAGTTCCCGAAGGTTCGGTGTGTTCGGGGATGAAACGTTGATGACAAAAACATCACCGTAGGACCAAAGCCGTTCCAACGTTGTCCCATAATCGAGGTGTGCCTCGTCAAGGGGCGTGACTTTGGATTTCCCAAGGTTAACCCATACAGGAATACCAAGCCGTCCATGGCGTTTGATGTGGTGCTCAAGGGAGCGTTGAATCTTTTGACTCCCATCGTTGTTGAATCCCATTCGGTTCACGAGTGCCTGAGCATGCGGGGCCCGGAACATGCGAGGTTGAGGATTCCCTCCCTGTTCAAGCATGGTGACGCCCCCAATTTCAACGAAGGACAATCCTGTCGCTTCCCATCCAAGCAGAGCTTTGGCGTTTTTGTCCATCCCAGCTGCCAGGCCGAAAGGGTGAATGTATTCATGTCCAAACAATTCCACGGGCAAGGAAACACGAGGTTTGTACATCATTCGGAGAGCCAATCGGCTGATTGGATTTGATGAAGCAAGCCGAAGCAAAGAGAGGGAACGCTTGTGTGCTTTTTCCGAATCTTGGAAGCGAAGGAGAGGACGTCCAAACCAGCGATAACCGACGCCCATGGTGGTTGGGTTCCGAAAGACATCCTTCAAGACTTGCCCCGGACTGCGACGAATCATGCGAATCACGGACCCTCGGTGGCCGGCGGCCCGTGAATTGAGTAGAATCCTTCTGAGAACCGATGACATCACCATCCAAGGCCCTTCGTGGATGAAGGAGCAGATTCACCGCTTGGGCATCCGGCTCGGGGATGTTCAACCCACAAGAACAACGTTTCCTGCCTTTGCCCCACACGAGCGCGAGGAGATTCGACTCATCGCAACAACTTCATCCCAAACCCTCGCTATTTGTGGGGTTGAGGAGCCTTCCATGGACATCCTTTGGTTGCCCATGACGCCAACTGATGCATGGGAAACCCTAGCCTCAATGACGGACGATCTTCTCAATGCGGGTTATCCCGGCTGTCTCGGATGTGGAGGGCCTCAATCAGAGCAACCATGGGACGAAATTCAAAGCCGTAAATCCATGAACTGAGGCGCTGAACCACGACCATGAAATGATACATTTCATGCATGCAAATGAAACCAACCCGGACCCAAAGGAGGGTTCAAGTATGGTCGTCGTTGGGCTTTTATCACATGTCCATCGTCATCATTGCTGAGAAACCCAGTGTTGCCGAGGACCTTGCCAATGTCTTAGGCGTTGGAAAAAAACTCGAGACTCATTGGCACAGCGACGACATCGTCATCACATGGGCCATTGGTCATCTGTTGGAACTCAAGTACATGGATGACTACGACAACGAATTCAAAAATTGGAGAGGGACCATCGACCGCTTGCCGTTTATTCCTGAATCCTTCCAGTACAAACCAAAAGGCGGTCGTGGGAAAAAGCAATTGTCGGCCATCCTCAAACTCATCAAAGACAAATCTGTGACGGAAATCGTCAATGCATGCGACGCAGCGAGGGAAGGAGAACTGATTTTCAGAACCATCCTCGAACATTCCAAAGTCAAGACACCAACCTCGCGAATGTGGATGCAATCCATGACCTATGACGCCATGCTTAACGCCTTTGAAACCAGGAAATCAGGTGAAATCTACCAAGCACTAAGCGATGCAGCCTACTCGCGCTCAAGAGCGGACTGGATCATCGGAATGAACGGCTCTCGTATTGCAACCCGCCTGCCACAAAACCGAGACCGTTCGGCCAATTCCCTCGGCCGAGTCCAAACCGCAACACTCGCCTTGGTTGTTGACCATGAATTGGAGGTGCTTTCCCACGTTCCAGTGCCGTATTGGCAACTTCATGCCACCTTTGACGCTGGCGACGCAAATTGGACGGCCCGCTGGGAGCGAACGGGCCACAAAGACGACCCTGACCGACCCGAATACAAATCGCATCGCATTATGGAGGCCTCAGAAAAGGAAGAGATTGAAACCATGTTGGCTTCTTCAGGAGACTTTGAAACGGAAGAGAAAAGCCGAATCAAAAAGGAACAACCACCGCTGAATTTTGATTTGACAACCCTCCAAAAGCGAGCCAACAGCCTATGGTCGTGGTCGGCCAAGCGCACACTCGGTGTTGCGCAGGATTTGTATGACAAATTCAAATTGACCACCTACCCCCGAACGGATTCGAAATACCTCCCTGAAGACATGCATGAAACGGTCGCAAAAACCCTCGACAACCTCGGCGGTCAAAGCGACTACAACGTCCATGTCAAGCGACTTCAGAGCGAGGGGTTGTCCAATTCCAAGCGCAATTTCAACAGCAGCAAGGTGTCGGACCACTATGCCATCGTCCCCACCGGTCAAAACCCACCGGGTAATTTTGGCGGGGACCATGCCAAGCTCTACGATATGATTGTTCGGAACTTCCTTGCCTCTTGGCACCCTCCATCCGAATGGACGGTAACGAAGCGAATCACCCGGAAATCCGGCCATCAGTTCATCAAAGAAGTTGAACAAATCGCTTCACCGGGTTGGAGGGCCGTTGTACCAAAGAAGGACAAAGTTCCAGAAGGATGGGGGAGCCTTCCGAATAACCCATGCGAATCAACGCTCGACTCCCATGAGTTCTCAGAGGAATTGAGCAAGCCCAAAAATCGACTTAAGGAAGCCAGTCTTCTTCAATTGATGGAGCATGCTGGAAAGCACATTGAAGACGATGAACTCGCCGATGCCATGAAAGAAAAGGGACTCGGAACACCCGCCACCCGTGCAGATACCATCGAAAAACTCCTCAATCGAAAATACATCCGACGCTCTCGAAACGGCACCATCAGTGCTGCACCGCACGGCATCAGAATGATCGATGTTCTGCGTAGAATCCCCGTTGAATGGATCACATCGCCTGAACTCACGGGTGACATGGAAGCCTCACTCCTCGCCGTTCAGCGTGGAGAAGAACCCATGGATACCTACATGCAGAAGATCATACTCCAAACCCAAACCATGGTCGAACGTATTCGGGAACACGATCGTAACACCCTGTACCTCAACGAACCGAGCCTTGGACCGTGCCCCTCATGCAACGGAAAGGTCATGGAAAACACCCTAGCGTACCAGTGCGAACACAACGAAGGACGCAACAAAGGCTGTTCCTTTGTTTTCTGGAAAGATACCTCGGGACGTTGGTTTGATCGAACCACGGCCTCACGGTTACTTGAGAATCAGTCGTTGGAAAATGTCCATGGGTTCTTTTCTCAAGCCGGAGAAGGCTATGATACCTCAATTGAACTCAAAAAAGACGGGAAGGTCGTCAGTAAAGGTTCGGGAAGCGATGAGGCAACCGAAGACGATGAGGTTCTCTGTCCTTGCCCCACGTGTGAACAAGGCTCCATCAGAATCACCAAAACCGCCTATGTTTGTGACGACACTGAATGCTCGTTTAGGGGCATGCAAAACGTGATGTGCAAGCGAATCATTACTCCCGCCGAAGCCAAACCAATTTTCACCGATGGAAAATCCACGCTGTTAGAAGATTTCACCTCCCGACGAAACAAACCGTTCAATGCCTTCCTCAAACTTGACAAGAACAGGGTGACCTATGATTTCCCGCCTCGAGCTGCTGCTGCCGATGCAAAACGGTTCCCAGTGGAACCAGGCGTGGTGGCGGTGTGCCCTAAAACCAAGGCCAACATCGTTGAAACTGAGACGCATTACACGCCGGAAGATTCGTCAACGGATTGCAAAATTCACATTGAACGTTGCATCTCAAAGCGGGACCTGACCAGAGCCGAGGCCAAGACCTTGATCGAATCCGGGTCCGTGGGTCCGTTTGACGACTTTGTTTCCAAGAAAACCAGCAATCCTTTCAGTGCTTCACTCTACTTGAAGAAGAACCAGTCGGTGGGATACAAGTTCGCCAAACGCTCCTAAATTGGCCGATGAGTGAAGGAAGGTTGAAACAATACCTTCCACAGGCAAAAGCATGGACCATTGGGACTATGACGTCGTCATCGTTGGTGCTGGACCGGTTGGAGGTAGGGCGGCCACCCTGCTCAGCGGAAACGGTCTCAAGGTCTTGATGCTCGAAGAACACGAAGAAATCGGGCGACCATTCCAGTGTGCCGGATTGGTCACACCGTCCGCGATGGACGTGGTTGAAGGGTACCATACCGTCCTTGAAGAGGTGGATGGCGCATTGATTCACGGACCCAGTGGAACGCTTGTACCTGTGGGCACCGAAGGGACGTTGAGAACCTATGTTGTATGCCGAAAGCGGTTCGACCAATACGTGGTCCAACAAGGAATGCAAGCTGGAGCAGAACTCTGGCTTAATTCAGTTCCCACTCATGCCAACACATTACCAACAGGAGTTCAACTTACAGTGCGCAGAAACGATGAGAACATTGACCTCACCTGCAAACTCCTCATCGGTGCAGATGGAGCCCACAGTTGGACACGAAGGCATTTCAAAATGGGTCGTCCGAAGGAACTCATGATTGGATTCCAAACCGAAGTTGTTGGGTATGAAGGACGGGACCGTTGGTTGGAGATGTACAGTGGCAGTGCGATTGCACCAGGTTTCTTTGCCTGGGTCATCCCCTCAGGTTTCGGAACCCATCGCATTGGATTGTGGTCAACCGCAGACCGGCTCAAGGGGAGGTCAATTGAGTCGTGCTATCAAGACCTCATGGACCATCCGCTTTGGAAAGATCGATTCGCCAATACATCAGAAATCGCTCGGTATTGTGGGCCTGTCCCCTCTGGGATGGTGAGAAAAACGGTCAAAGAAAGGGTCATTCTGCTCGGTGATGCGGCTGGTATGGCCAAGCCCACAACCGGTGGCGGAATCGGTCCAGGCTTCCATCAAATTCAATGCATCCACGAAGCGCTCACCAAGGCTGTTCAAGCAAATTCATTGAGTGAGCAGGACCTGAAGGCCATCACAAAACAACCATGGAATGCCATGAAGAAAGAACAGGACCGAGCACGAGCGCTACGAAATCTCCTTGTCAGCGATTGCACCGACGAAGTTCTCGACAAGCATTTCCTCAATTTCGCCCACCCGGACACACTTAGCCTCATCAACGCCATTGGCGACATCGAAAAACCGGTTCCGCTTGGCATGGCTCTGCTCAAGCAAGTACCGGCGTTCCGTCCCCTCGCACTCAAAGCAGGTATTCGCTTATTGCTCACTTGAGGTGGAGAGATGAAGCAACTCCACAAACAACATCGCATACGCTACCCCCCGTTTGAAGCAGCCCGATGGGCACCTGAAACCCTTCCAATCGCTGTGCGCCAATTCTCCTTGGGAGAATACGAAACCAAGGAGGCGGCCAAGGAAGCCATCAAAGACGAAGCTCCATCGTTCCGGTTAGGCTTGAACGATGGCTGGATTATCGAACGAAGTTATCGCTATGGCGAGGAAACACTGGAAGTAAAATTCGACGAAACACATCTTGAATCAGAGGGGTATGTCCAAGCGGTCAAGAAACAGCGTCAAGGTTGGTATTTGATTCCAAATCCAATCCACCACATCCTGCGCCAATTCATCAATGGCGTGGTTATTGTCCTCTTGGTTTGTTTATTTTATCTGTTTATTTCTCCAGTTTTGCTCTTCATGAACCTCCCCGTTTACGGACTTGAAACGGTTCGTTGGGGGTTACTGGATTACCCTGCTTTGGCCGTTTTTGTCGTACCGCTCATTTTTGCCCCATTGTTCATTCGGGTCGTAGCCAACCTCTTGGAACTTCAACGACAAAAGCAATTTCTCAAGCGAAATTTGCAAACTCCTGTTGTTGAGTTTATCCAACCCAGTGTTGCGAACAAAACCCTTGAACTCAAAGTATCCTTCCCAGAATGGGACCCGACGTGGAACCATGTTGATGCTATTCTTCGCGTTGGCGCCTTGCCCCCATCACGAGAATCACTTCTTGAGACACTTGACCGCAGTCCTACGCGGCAACCACCACCTGGCTTGTCAACCGAACTTCCACATCATTGGCAAATCGGACTTGATGATGGGACAGCTGGTGGAGAAGATGCTCCGATGGAACTCAAAGAAGTCAAAGGTGGACTCTACCTGCGTCCGATGCGAATCATGGTTCAGGGAGCACCTCAACGATGGCAGGAGGGTGAAGTTTTGAAGTTGGAACCCCCTAAACCCGCTTGGCCCGGTTCAGTCCACACCGAGTTGTTGAGGGTCCATTGGGAATGCATCCTGAGAATTGACCGGCAGCGAGGAGGAGCTCTCCTTTGGGTTCAGCCCCTCAAGGTTGCGCATAGTCGACAAAGCACGCCACTTGAACACCTCCCCCTCCACGACGGGCGAAGTGAACTTGATTTGACATAAGCAACACATTCAAGGACAGCCATGGCAACCACGATGCATGCAAGTGCGTCAATTCTCTGCGCTCTTCCTCGTGTCGCTGATGATGCTGGCTGGTTGCCTTGGCACCACCGAACCTGCTCCAGATACCGAAGAACCTCAGGCATCCGTATATTCACTCAAGACGACATGGCTGGTCTCACCTTCAGAGATTGTCATGGGCGAGGAAGCCGTGTTTTCTCTTGGTATTCAACAAGAGGGAGAAGGTTCTTGGACGATTGAACCAACCGTTCTCCAACCAAATTTTTCTCCCATTTCCAACCTAATTTGGTCAGAGAATGACGCAGGATACCAACTGAAATTCACACCCATAACCACCGGCGAGCACATTGTTTCGATCAGCATCACGAATGCCGGAACAACCGACCTCATACCCGCCGTCAAACCGCTTGTTCTCTCCTTGACCGTCAACGCACCGGAGGAGCCTGCGCCCATTCTCTCCGTACCCAGCCGGTTGGTTCTGGAGGAGCCGAATGTTGTATGGTTTGAGGGAACGATTGAACACCTCCATCCGGATTCATGCACGGTGACTTACACCATCACCGACGGTAACCAAGGCAGCATTGGACTCGATTCAGATTCAGCATGGAAAGTTCTGATTGACTTCACCGAGGCAACCCAATCGCACACGATCACAACCCAAGCCAATTGTGGCCGATACAACCCCTCAAGCGATACATCAACCACGCAGATCATCATTGAAGGTGCAGGAGACGATGAGGACGGAGATGGAATACAAGATGTCAACGACCGTTGCCCCTCAGGTATCGGAGCTGACGAGGGGTGGCAATCCACACAAGCCACCGATGGCGACCAAGATGGATGTCGCGACAAGGACGAAGATGATGACGATGACAACGATGGCATCATCGACATCTACGACTTGTGTCCCAGCTCGTACGGTTGGGTCAGTACGCCCTCTGCAGATTATGATTACGATGGCTGCCATGACGCCGATGAAGACACCGACGATGACAACGATGGCGTTGAAGACGTGGATGATTTGTGTCCTATCGGCCGGAAAGGGTGGTACTCCAACCGCTACAGCGATTGGGATAATGACGGATGTTCAGACCTTGATGAGGATGACAACGATGACAACGACGACCACAGTGATGCAAACGACTCCTGTGCAAAGGGCGTTGCAAACTGGTATTCAGACAACACCACTGACTGGGACAACGATGGATGCGAAGATGCGACCGAGGACGAAGACGATGACAACGATGGCGTCAACGACGTGAATTCCACCGGCGACATGCTGGACCAATGTCCACAGACTCCACTGGATGCTGTGGATGTGAATGAAATCGGTTGCGCAGCGATTGAAAGAGACACCGATGAAGACGGCGTAAACGATCTTCTTGACCAGTGCGAAGGCACGCCGGCGGGATTGGTGGTCAACACCGTTGGATGCGCTGACATTGACGGAGATGGCGTATTTGCAAACGTGGATGCTTGTGCTCAATCACCCGCACGTTGGAGTGTCGATGAGGTGGGGTGTGCAGTTGTGCAACTTCCCATTGACTGGACCGATGCGAGCGGCTTGAATGGGCCAATGCAAACGGTGCCACAATTCAGTTTTCCGACCCTAAATGGGTCCTTTAATTTCAAAGACCGTTGGACTGGTCATGATGTTTACTTTTTCATGTTCAAGTACACCGATAGCAGCGGAAACAACAACGGAGCAACATGGGGTCAGAACCCTGGGAAATTCATTCGGAATCTTCCTCTCAACACCCATTTGTTCTACGGTTCTTTTGACAACAGTTACCACAACGATGTCATCCAACAACGAAATGCGGTTTTGGCTGGATTAACAACCTCTGAAGAAGCTCATTGGGATGACCGCATCCACTACATTGACATCGATGCAAGCAACCTTGGAGGCGGCATTGGTTCAATGATCAGCTCATTCAACAGTCCATTCTTCATGGGCATAGACCGGTTCCAACTCGCCCGTGAAACCGGCTCCCTCTATGCGTGGACAACCCAATCGAATGACCCCTACCACCTTTCCTTCGAGCCCAATCAATGGGTGGCGGAATTCCCAACCAAAGTGCGGGAACTGGATCCGGCGGTTCACGCCATCTCGATCATGGATTTCCAACGGCATTCCGGTGGTTGGAGTGGAGGTTATTCTTCATTCGCAGAAACAACGTTTGACCTGCCAAACAACCTAACGTCCTATGACACACTGGAAGTGTACCACGAACATGCGTGCTATGAGCGAACCAATCGGTATCAAAAGTCGGACGGTACATACGGTGGGTGCCATGAATGGGATTACTTGGCCTACATGTACGTCTGCGATCGAACGAATGATTCGATTTGTAATACAGAGGCCATTCGTTGGATCACCACCTATGGCCGAGAAGGAATGTGGCTCACCGACATCTCACCGTACCTTTTCATGTTCGAAGATGGGGAGGAGCGCCGATTCAAATATGCGGGCGCCAATAAAGGCGATTTGACCGTGACTTTGCTGTTTAGCAATTGGGGAAGCGGAACCCGTGCTGTCAACGCCACCTACGCTTTCAGTGGAGGGCAATTTGACGGGACGTACAACAACGAATCCCGGCATGTCCGTCAACTGAATTTCACGGTTCCTTCCTACGCTACGAGCGTTGAAATCGTGGCCACCATTACCGGTCATGGATTCAATCAAGACACCGCTAATTGTGCAGAATTCTGCGACCACCAGCACTACTACACCATGGGTGAACACCAAACCTACGAATGGCACCCGATTGTGTACAGCAGGGAAGGTTGTGAAAACGAGGTGAACAATGGCGTGGTTGCCAACCAATTCGGTTCGTGGCCCTTTGGTCGAGCAGGATGGTGTGCTGGACAAGATGTCAAACAGTGGACCTACGATATCACCGATTGGGTCGATAACACGACGAACAACACCAATCACCTTGTTTACAGAGGCTACTACAACGGTGCAGAGTATGTTCCCTCGGACGGAATCGGCAATGGTGGTCGAAACATTCGTGCCGTTGTCTGGATTGTATTCTACGGTCCTACGACATGATTCTCGGAGGCGGTGCTGCGAGGTCGTCAGTGTTTGAAACCACCAATTCGGTTGCGAGATGTTGGTAATCGCTGTCCCTTCGTACAGGTGTGAAACCAGCTCGAACAATGGCAGATTGAAGTTCGACCTCGGTAGCGTCAAGTTTGTTGGTGCCCGAGGCTGAGACAACGTTCTCTTCCATCATGGTTGAGCCAGCATCATCTGCCCC
>MDSX01081890.1_pt1 | contig 20532 bp, 18 predicted proteins | sample 811141 | NCBI WGS metagenome assembly MDSX01 (sample SAMN05326642, study PRJNA326480) | marine metagenome | isolation source: seawater | place: Atlantic Ocean: South East | collected 2010 | reverse complement strand
TCCCAACAATTTCTTTACCTATATTTGAATGATAAAAAAAACAAAGATCTCCTTTTTTCATTTTTTTTAAATTTTTTGCTGCTTGATAATTTCTTACCCCATCCCAAGGAGCACCTTTACTGCCAATTTTTTTTTGTTGGTCAATTGACCAAACATTGGGTTCAGATTTCATTAGCCAATAAGATTTTGCCATATTTTATATAATAAATTTTTTTAATTTAAGTAGCTAATAAAAATTTTTTATCTTTTATTAAAGAGCTTTTCCATCCTTGATTTCTTTTAATTTTTTTTTGGTAGGATATTAAATCCGAATTTTTTTTTGTAAAATTTATTAGTTCTTGCATAGATACTGAATCAATTTTATCTGTACCAAAATTATCTATTATTTTACATAAAAAAGTAAAATCTTTTTTATAATCAATTGTAAATCTATAATTAGAAAGATCTTCTTTAATATTTTTTTTTCTAATTCTAAAATTATTTTTTTTCCACATGTAGTTTGTTACATGTTCTTTTTCAGAGGGTAATATTGCTTTTTTGAATGTCTTTTTTAATGTTTCAAAGGTAAAAATTTCAATATCCATTCCATCAGGATATTTACATGGTAGAGGTAGAGAGTTTGAATAATAGTCAATTTTTTTTTTGGTAAAATTTTTAATCATATTATCTAAAATTCTATAATCAATTAATGGACAGTCTGAAGTAATCCTAATTATTTTTTTTACTTTGAATTTTTTTGCTGCCAAATAATATCTTTTTAATACATTATTTTCATCGCCTCTAAAAAAAAAAATTTTATTTTCTTTGCAAAATTTGACTATTCTATTATCACTTTTTTTTTTTGTTGTGGCGATGATTATTCTTTTTAAGTGTTTAGATTTTTTAAGTCTTTTTATTAATATAGATAAAGGAGTTAAATTTTTGTAATTTAGTAAAACTTTATTAGGCAGTCTGCTAGAATTCATTCGTGCCTGAATAATAGTATCGAAATTCATATTTTTTAATTTACTTTTGTATGTATAACTTAATTATTAGTATATAATTTATAAAATGAAAAATATCAAAAGTGTTGTTAATAAAATAAAAAAAATAGCTAAATCAAATAATAAAATTTCTTGTATTTTTCTTGGCAGTACAGTTCAAAAAGAAAAATCATCTTTCTATATCACACCAATTAGAGAAAATAAGAAGTTTATATTTTGTAGTATTATATTATTTAGTGACTCTAGAGCCCAAAAAATAGCTAAAATAATTGATGGGCAAGTAGATTACATTCTAGTAGATACTGAAAAAAAAATTCAAACTAATTATAAAATATCTCAGCTAGTAAATATTGAAAGAGCAATTAAAGAAACAGTTATAAAATCTAAATTAAGAGTTTACAAAGGAAATGATCTTTCAATTTTATCAACTGAAACTTTAATAAATTATTATTTTTTAAATGACAAAAGAGGTATTAGTGGAAAAAAAGTTATAATAATTGGTGCTGGTAATATTGGTTTTAAGCTAGCTTTAAAATTTGTTGAAAATGGAGCCCCAACCTATTTAATAAGGAGAAACAAAAAGTATTTAAACAATATAGTTAAAACAATAAATATTATTAAACCTAAGGGAACCGAGGCAAGTGCTTTTATTTTAAGAAAAATTCCAAAAGATTTATCAATTTTTGATATTATAATTGGGTCATCTGATCAAAAAAATCTTATAAAAAAGAACCATGTTAATAAAATAAGTAATAAAAAGTTATTTATTGATCTCGGTAAGGGAACTTTTTCTAAAGATTGTATCAAATATTTAGTAAATAAAAAAAATAATATTTTTAGACTAGATACAACATCATCTTATTTTTCTTATTTAGATAATGTAATTTATACAGAGTTGATTTATAAAAAAGACACCTATTTAAATAAAATTAAAAATTATAATTTTGTAAGCCAAGGAATTTTAGGTCAAAAAAATGATATTGTGGTTAATGATGCAAAAAATCCAAAAAAAATACTTGGAGTATGTGATGGTGATGGAAGTTTAAAAAAATTTAATTCTTCTGATAAAGTTATTTTAGTAAAAAAAATTAAAAAAAATACAGGTCTTAAATTAATATATGAATAAAAAAAATAATGTAATTATTCTTGGTGCGGGCCCCGTAGGCCTGGTCACTTCGTGGCTACTTTCCAAAAATAATTGGAATGTAAAATTATATGAGATGAAAGATAAAATTGGAGGTATGTGTAGAACTTGGAAATGGAAAAATTTTTATGTAGATACTGGTCCTCATATTTTTCATACAGATAATAAAAAACTTTGGAATTTGTGGAGTGACATTTTTGGAAAAAATTTAATAGAAGGTACTTACTATTCAAAAAATACAATTGGAATTAATAGTAATCAATACGTTGACTATCCTTTATCATACGAAGCTATAGAAAAACTGCCAAAAAAATTAAGATTAAAAATCTTACAAGAATTAAAAAAAGCAAAAAAAAAGCAAAAAAAAAATGCAGTAAATTTTAAGGAGCATATTGTTAATCAGTTGGGTCCAACTTTACAAAATTTATTTTTTAAGGATTATCCGGAAAAAGTGTGGGGTTTAAACACTGAGGAAATGACATCTGAATGGGCACCAAAGAGAATAAAATTTACAAAAAAATCTGAACCCTTTTTTACTAAAGAAAGGACAGGGGTAGGAAAATATGGAACAGGTCAATTATATGAAATTATAAAAAAAAAGATAATAACTAATGGTGGAAAGATATTTTTAAATCATAAGATTATTGGACTAGATAATAGTAAAAATGAAATTAAAGGAATTAAATTTTTTAAAAAAAAAGATATAAAAATTTCAAAAGAAACAATTATAATTTCAACTTTACCCATAACTTTAACTGCTAGACTTCTAGGTTTTAATAGTAATTTAAAATTCAGAGGTATTAGGTCAATTTATGTTGCGCTTAATAAAAAAAATTGTTTAAAAAAAAATGTTAATTGGCTTTATTTTGGAAATAAAGATTTAATTTTTAATAGAGTATCTGAGCCAAAAAGTATGTCATCTTATCTTGCTCCTAAAAATAAAACTTATTTATGTGTTGAAATTTGTTATTTCAAAAATGATGAAATTGACAAAATGTCTTTACAAAAAATATCAAAAAAAGTTATAGACGACCTGATAAAAGTGAACTTAATAAAAAAAGAAGAAGTATTAGATACTTCTGATAATAAAGAAGATTTTGTCTATCCTGTTCAATTTGTAAATTATAAATACGAATTATCTCAAACAAAACATCATGTTTCTAAATATAGTCAAATTTTTTCACTTGGAACTGGCGGTGATTTTAATTATGCTGATAGTCAAATACTTTTTCATAAGTCTATAGACTTAGTAAATATTTTGACAAATAAATATGCTCAAAGAGATAATGAAAAAAAAGAAATTGTGATTAATAATTTAAATAATTGTGTTAAACTAGGTAATAAGATTATAGGGGATAATTACCCTACTTATATAATTGCTGAAGCTGGTTTAAATCACAATGGTAGTATCAATATTGCAAAACAATTAATAGATAGAGCCGTAGAATGTAAATGTAATGCAATTAAATTTCAATCATTTGAAAAAAATTCAAGAGTCTCATCAAAAGTTAAAAATGCAAACTATGCTGAAAAAGCTGATGGTCTTCAAGAAAATACAAATGAAATGTTTAATAGGTTAAGATTAAATGATAATTTTCATAAAAAAATATTTTCATATGCAAGAAAGAAAAAGATAGAAATTTTTTCTACCCCTTTTGATGAGAAGAGTGTCGATTATTTGGAAAAACTTAAAGTTAATTTTTATAAAATAGCTTCAGTAGATGCAGTTAACTTACCTTTAATAAGAAAAGTTGGTAAGACAGGCAAGCCTTTAATTTTATCTACTGGAATGACAAATATATCAATAATAGAAGACGCTATCCAAGAGTTCAAAAAAACAGGAAATAAAAACTTAATATTATTACATTGTCTTTCAAGCTACCCCGCAAATGAAAGAGAAATGAATTTAAAAGCTATAAATACATTGAAAAATATTTACAATATTCCTGTTGGTTTATCAGACCACTTTCCAGGAATAGAAATTTCTTTAATGTCAATTGGTATTGGCGCCAATATAATCGAAAGGCATTTTACTTTAGATAAAAATTTTGAAGGACCAGATCATATGCTTTCATCAGAACCACTAGAGATGAAAAAATTAGTCCACTTTGCGAATGGGAGTAATTCTATTTTAGGAACAGGACAAAAAATTATTCAGCCTAGTGAATATGAGGTAATTAATAGTCAAAGAAAATCCATTTATGCAAAAAGAAATATTAAGAAGGGAGAAAAATTTACAAAAAAAAATATTTGTATAAAAGGACCTGCCGGTGGAATTATGCCCAAGTACATTGACATGATATTAGGTAAAAAAGCCTCAGAAAGTATTAAATCTGACTTTCCAATAACGTGGTCAAAAATGTAAAAATATTAAATGTAAATTTTTTAATTTACATGTTACTTATTTTACATCAAAAAATCTTTCTTTAATTGTTTGTACGATTTCATCAGACCCAGAAATATTTGGTTTAAAACAATGATAATTAGAAATAAATTTATCATAATTTTTTATATTATTATTCATTTCTTCAAGTAACTCATTTTTATTAAAAGAATAATCATCTTTTGTATTCAAATGTAAGTATCCAACATTTTGAGGATATATTTTAGAATGTTCTATTTCATTAATTGACATAAAATTTGATTGTAAACCAATAATTTTTTTTTTTAATAAAATTGCATCAGTAATTGCACCTGAATCAAAACTAGTGACCATAAAAGATTTATAAATACACTCGGATGTTTTATATTTTAAAACTTTAAAATCTTTAAAGTATTTTTGGTGTTCTTCAAGATCATAGGCAGGATGAATAGTTATTAAAACCTCTTTCTTAAATTCATTTGACAGTTTTTTTAAAAATTTTTCTAAATAATAGTAATGTTGTTTTGTTTTTTCTTCATCCCATACACCTCTTAATTCTAATTCATGTCTATGGTTTAAATTAGCATCTAAATGAACAATATAATCTTCAGAAATAGGAAATTTATTTTCCAGAAATATATCATATGTTCTACTATTAATTAATTTTATTTCTTTAGCCCATAATAATTTTTTATTGTATAAAAAACGCTTAAAAAAACTTTTTTTCATGTTTTTTATATCTCTTAAATTACTAAAAAATCTAATTTCTAACTTAGAAACTAAACCTAAGTTAGTAAGAAAAACTGTGAATTTATTAAAAAAAGTTTGATTAAAATGGAATATTAAACTTTTGATTAAGTGTTTCGAGGATGTTTTTATTCCAAATCCTATTGTACCTAAATTACTTACTTGGATTTGTTTTATTTTATGTTTCTTTAATAAAAATTGAACTTTAAGGTCGAAAAAATGTTTAGTAAAATTATTTATAATTATCAATTCTTTATCTTCTAAAAATTTTGAAAATTCATTCGAATTTTTAGGATTAAAAAAAAAGAAATTTTTTGGAATATTTTCTGGCTCAACAAATTCATTATCATTTTTTTCCATATTAATATTTTTAGCTAGTTTAGGAAAAAATCTTAAATTCTGAGAATTTATAACAAAAATTTTTTCAAAATTATTTGATAGTTTTTTGAATAAAATTCTGTGATGATGAAACATCCCACTATGTATAAGTCCAAAACTTGTTACAATCGCAATATATTTTTTTTTATCATTCATAAAGTTAAATAATATTAATTATATAATATTATTATCCATAAGAGTAACAATATTGGACATTATCACTCATTAATAATCAAAACTTGTTATGTTAGACTTGTAAAGAGAGCTAAAAAAACTAAATTTAAAGTCAAAATATTTTTATAAAATAATTATTTATTATGAACAAAGGAATTCGTATCTGGAATAAAGCAATTAAAATAATACCTGGTGGAAATGGTCTATTATCTAAAAGACCTCACAGATATCTACCAAATTTATGGCCTACATATTTTAAAAAATCAAAAGGATTAAACATATGGGATTTGAATAATAAAAAATATATTGATTTTTGTCAGATGGGTATAGGCACTTGTATTCTTGGATATGCAAATAAATTTGTTGATACTGCAGTTAAAAAAGCAGTTAACAGTGGAGTAAATTCATCATTAAATTCAATTGAAGAATATATTTTAGCAAAAAAATTTTTAAAATATAATAAATTTGCTGATCAAATTAAATTTGCTAGAGGTGGTGGGGAGGCTATGTCCATAGCTGTAAGATTAGCTAGAGCACAGAGTGGAAAAAATATTATTGCATTTTCAGGTTATCACGGTTGGGCTGATTGGTATATAGCTGCAAATCTTAAAAAAAAAAATACTTTAGATGAATATCTTGTTTCTGATGTGGATCCATCAGGCATACCAAAAAATTTAAAAAATAGTATTATTCCTATAGGTTATAATAATAATAAAGATTTAAAAAAACTAAATGGCAAAAATATTGCAGCTTTTGTAATTGAAGGATCTAGATATGAATATCCAACTAAATCATTTTTAAAAGCAATTCAAAAAATTTGTAAAAAAAAAAATATTTGTTTAATTGTAGATGAAATAACTTCAGGCTGGAGAGAAACAATAGGAGGTATTTATAAAAAATTTAATTTAAAACCTGATATAGTTGTATTTGGAAAAGCAATTGGTAATGGATACGCAATATCATCTATCTTAGGAAAAAAAAAATACATGCAATATGCAAATAAAACATTCATAAGCAGTACAGCATGGACTGAAAAAGTTGGTTTTGCGGCTGGAAATGCGACAATTGATTTTATTATTAAAAATAAGGTTTACTTGCATATTCCTAAAATTGGAAAAATGATAACAAATGGTTGGAATAAAATTGCCAAGGATTGTGGAATTAAGATGGGATTTTCTGAAGTGATGCCTTTATGTACTTTTTTTTTAGACTATGCCAACAAAGATGAGTTATATACATTTTTTACAAAAGAAATGTTAAAAAAAGGATACCTAGCTAACAATAGTGTTTGGATATCATATGCTCATAAAGAAAAAGATGTAAAAAAATATTTAAAAGCTTGTGAAAAAGTTTTTATAAAAATGAAAGATTTTATCAATAATAAAAAAAATTATAAAAAAATTGAAGTACGTTATTATAGTTTACATAAACCAAAAAAAAGACAAAAATCAATTTATTAGTAGATTATAATCTTACACCTGAACCTTTTAGAAAAATAGCATTTTTATCTAATGGCCATCTGGGATTTGCTGGATGATCTAATTCATTAAATTGATTTAATTTAAATTTTTCTAGGCCAACCATAGCAATCATTGCTGCATTATCTCCACATAAATTAATTGGTGGAAATATCGCATTAAATTTTTCTTCTTTACAAAGATTTTTTAAAACTTCTCTAATTTTTTTATTTGCAGCGACACCACCAGCCACGACAAATGTATTGCCTATGTTATTATTGAAATTTTTGAATTCTTTGAAAGCAACTTTACTTTTTTGATATAATATTTCTTCAACTGTTTTTTGAAAAGAAGCAGCTAGATCATATTTATCTTGTTCAGTTTTTACTTCTTTAGTGATTTTGAGAACTGCAGTCTTAAGCCCAGCAAAAGATAAATTACATCCACCTTTATATAAAATTGGTTTTGGTAACTCATACCTATTTGAGTCACCTTTTTTTGCATACACTTCTACTTCAGGACCACCGGGAAATTCTATACCAAGCATTTTTGCGGTCTTATCAAATGCTTCACCAACTGCATCATCTATTGTAGTTCCTAGCCTTTTATATTTACCTAACCCACTTACACTCAAAAATTGAGTATGTCCTCCAGAAATCAAAAGTAACAGATAAGGATAGTCTAGTTTTGTATTTAGTTTTGGGCTTAATGCGTGACCCTCTAAATGATTTACCGCAATAAATGGTTTATTAATAGAGTAGGCAATTGCTTTTCCAAAACTTAATCCAACAGATAAACAAACTATTAGACCAGGTCCAGCTGTAGCAGCTACTGCATTAATATCTTCTATTTTAATTCCACTTTTATCTATTGCTTTTTTTGTTATAAGATCAATCTTTTCTATATGAGTTCTAGCTGCAAGCTCTGGAACAACACCACCAAATTCTTTGTGAACATCAATTTGGCTTGAAATGATATTAGATAAAATTGTTGGAACCCCCTTTTCATTTTCAGTAATTATAGAAGCAGCAGTTTCATCACAGCTTGATTCTATTCCCAAAATTAATGGTTTTTTGCTCATAAAAGTATTTTTTATTAATAATTTAATTTCATTATAATTTATGGAATATAAAGAACCATATGAAAAATAAAATTATTATTGGATCTAGAGGTAGTAAACTAGCCTTAGTTTATGCTAACAAAGCTAAAGAAAAATTATTAAAGACTCAAGAAATAGAAAACGTTGAGATAAAAAATATTACAACTACTGGGGATATTATTACTGACATAAGACTATCTGAGAACGGCGGTAAAGGCTTGTTTTGTAAAACAATAGAACAAGAGTTACTAGATAAAAAAATAGATATAGCTGTTCATGCACTGAAAGATATGCCCTCTGAAGAAACTGAAGGGTTAATAACTAATTGTTTTCTAGAGAGAGGTGACCCTCGAGAAATTTTAATAAGCAAGGATAACAAATATTTAAAAGATTTAGTTCCTAATTCAGTTGTTGGCACTTCTTCATTTAGAAGAGAATTTCAAATAAAAAGAATAAGAAAAGATATTGAATGTAAATTGATAAGAGGAAATGTTGATACAAGAATTAAAAAACTGGATGATAATTTATATGACGCAATTATTTTATCTTATGCAGGCATAAAATCCTTAGGCTTAGAAGAAAAAATTTCCCAAACTTTTTCAACTTCTGAAATTATACCTAGTGCAGGTCAGGGTGTTGTTGCTTTGCAATGTCGAAATACTGATGACAATTTAAAAAAATTATTAACAAAAGTTAATCACCATAGTACTCAATATTGTATTAAAGCCGAAAGGAGTGTTTTAAAAGTTTTAGAAGGTGATTGTGAAACAGCTGTTGGAGTATTTGCAACTATTGATAATGATACGATTAACCTTGAAGCAGAACTTTTTTCATTAGATGGTAGTAAAAGATTTTATTTAAGATTATCAGAAGAAGTAGATAAAGCTAGTCAATTAGGAATAGAGATGGGAAAAGCTCTTAAAAAGGTGTCTAATAATTCTTATAAAAAATGATATGCATATTTTGTTAACTAGACCGCTAGAGGACTGCCATGAGATGATTTTAAAGTTTCAATCTCTTGGTCATCAAATCTCTCATTTACCCCTGATATCAATTGAGAGCTTAAATTATGAGTCATTAAATTATTCTAATTTTAAAGGAGTTGTATTTACAAGCTCTAACGCAATTAAGTTTTTAGATTATAAAAATATTGATAAAAAAATTAGTTGTTTTTGTGTAGGAAATGCTACTGAAAAAAAAGCTAGAAATGTTGGTTTCCAAAATGTTTTCTCTGCAGATGGAAATGTTGATAATTTAAAAGAATTAATTTTACGAAATTTTAATTGTTCTGATGGGCAATTACTTTATGTAACTGGAGAAATTGTTTTTGGTAATTTAGATAAGCAACTAGTGGCAGAAGGTTATAATGTAAAAAGAATAATTAACTATAGAGCTAACTCTATTGAAAAATATGATGATAATTTTTTAGAAAAATTGAAAATGAAAATGCCAGAAATCGTTTATGTCTATTCTCAAAACAGTGCTATCAATTTTTTGAAATTGATTAAGAAATATCAGCTAGAATCACTATGGATGAATACTAATTTAATGTGTATTAGTGAAAAAACCTCCTCAGTTTTGAATGAAATTAAGTGGAAAAAAATTTTTCTTTTTAACCCTGGAGAAGAAGAATTTTTACTGTATAAAATTTAATTATGGAATTATTTAATAACTTTAGTGACTTGTTTATATCTGTTTGGTCTAAAGGAATTCATGGAGTCGACATTTTTCAAATTTTAATTGGTATAGGAATTTTTTTTATTTTTTTAATTTTTAGAGGAATTATTAGTAAGATACTTATAAAAAGATTAGAAGACATCACAAAAAGAACCACGAATAAATTAGATGATACTTTTGTTCATGCAATGGAGGGTCCAGCAAGATTTCTTCCAATTGTTTTAGGATTTTTTATTGCAAGTTACTATATGTCATTTGGAGAGGATGGAAGAGCTCTAGTTGATACAATCAATAGAACCTTAGTAACAATTTTAATTTTTTGGTTAATTCATCAACTTGTCGAGCCAATTTCTTATATTTTAAGTGGTTTAGACAAAATGCTAACAAGAGAGTTGATTGGTTGGATTATTAAATCATTAAAAATCTTGATTTTTATTTTAGGGCTTGCAGCTGTACTTGAGCTTTGGGGAATAAAAATTGGACCAATTATTGCTGGACTTGGATTATTTGGAGTAGCTGTTGCCTTGGGGGCACAAGATTTATTTAAAAATTTAATTTCGGGAATTTTAGTTTTAGTTGAAAAAAGATTTAAAATTGGCGATTGGATTATGGTAGATGGAATAATTGAAGGCATTGTTGAAAAAATTGGTTTTAGATCTACTACTATTAGAAAGTTTGATAAATCCTTAGCAATAATCCCTAATTTTCAATTTGCTGAAAATGCCGTTGTAAACGTTAGCGAAACATCTAACTGGTTAATTAGTTGGATTATTACTCTTCAATACGACACGACTGTTGATCAATTAAAGACTATAAGAAATGAAATAGAAAATTATATTAATAAAAGTGAAGACTATAATACCAGTGTTGGAGTGGCAGTAAGAATTGATAAATTTTCAGATAGCTCAATAGACATGTATGTTCGTTGTTTTACAAAAACTGATAGTTGGAATGAATGGCTGTCGGTTAAAGAAAGATTGGCGATCGAGATAAAACAAATTGTAGAAAACAATAATGCATCTTTTGCTTTTCCAAGTCAGTCAATTTATATTGAAAAAAAATGATAGCTATTTTTTACTTAGCGCTTCAAATATTAAAACTTTATTCTTATGTGGTAATTGCGAATGTAGTTATTAGCTGGCTTGTGGCTTTTAATGTTTTAAATACTCAAAACAGATTTGTTTATTCTATATTAGAAATGACTTATCGTTTAACAAACCCAATGCTTAACAAAATCAGAAGCTTTTTACCTAATTTAGGGTCATTAGATATTTCACCCATAATACTACTATTGTTGATTTGGTTTGTAGAAATGTGTATGAAGCTTTACATAGCTCCAATGATTTTTTAAAAAATGTATTATGATTTTAATTGATGGAAAAAAAGAAGCTGCTGAACTTCGAGAAGCTTTAAAAAAAGAAGTCTCAGAGTTAAAAGAAAAATTCAATAAAGTTCCGGGGCTTACTGTAATTTTAATTGGAGAAATGGCCCCAAGTCAAATTTATGTTCATAATAAAGAAAAGTCTGCTAATGAGGTGGGACTAAAATCAGAAGTAATTAAGTATGCCGAAGCTATTGAAGAAAAAATAGTATTAGACAAAATTAAAGAATTAAATAATGATGAAAATGTTTCAGGAATCTTGGTTCAACTACCTTTACCAAAACATATAGATAAAAAAAAAGTTATTGAAGCCATTTTACCATCGAAAGATGTAGATGGATTTCATCCGATGAATGTTGGGAACCTTTCATCTGGTTATGAAAGCTCAGTCCCCTGTACTCCTTTAGGTTGTTATTTATTGATTAAAAAGATTGAACCTAATTTAAGTGGGAAAAAAGCAGTTATGATTGGTAGATCCAATCTAAATGGTAAACCGATGACACAATTGCTTTTAAAAGAAAACTGTACTGTAACTATTACCCATTCAAAAACTAAAGATTTAAAAGCAGAATGCTTGGAAGCAGATATTATTGTTGCAGCAGTGGGTATCCCAGAGTTAGTAAAAGCAGATTGGGTTAAAAAGGATGCAATTGTAATTGACGTAGGTATTAATAAAACAGAAAAAGGCATTGTTGGTGATGTTGATTTTAAAGAAGTTTCAAAAATTGCAAAAGCTTTAACCCCAGTTCCTGGTGGAGTAGGGCCAATGACCATTGCTTGCTTACTAAAAAACACTGTCGAGTGTTTTAAAAGATCTCACAAGTAAGTGTTTAAAAAAATTTTAAGAAAACTTCACATACTTCATAATATCTATATTAGATACCAATTTTTAATTAAAAAAAAAACATATTCGATGAATAATGAAGATACTGCAGTCCTAGATTATTTTAAGCATAAGAAAAATGGGTTCTATGTTGATGTGGGTTGTCATCATCCAATATGTATAAACAATACTTATCTACTTTATAAAAAAAATTGGAGTGGAATAAATATAGATGTAAGTGAATTTTCTATTGATTTATTTAATTATATGAGACCAGATGATCTTAACTATAAATGTGCTGTTTCTAATAAGAATAAAGTTGTAAAACTTTTTTATCAAAAAGATTTTAGTCAATTAAGCACTATCAAAAGTAATCAAGCAAAAAATGTTTTTCAAGGAAATATTAAAGAAAAAGAAATACAGGCTTTTTCTTTAGATGAAATATTAAGCAGAGATAAATATAAGAATACTAAAATTGATTTTCTTAACATCGACGTGGAAGGAGCAGATCTTGAGGTTCTCGAAGGTTTATCATTTGATAAATTCAAACCCGAATTAATATGTTTAGAAATTCATGATAAAGAAGTTAAAAAAAGTGAAATTTATAATTTTCTTATCCAAAAAAAATATAAGCTAATCTGGTCAGGTATTTTTAGCCATCTTTTCAAAAGATCTTAGAAATAATTATATTTAATAATTTTGTGGGTACAATATTTTAGATTCTTTTTAAGAAAGTTTAGATCTGCCACCATCAACTGCAATTATTTGTCCAGTAATCCAAGAACTTTCTTCAGTTATTAAAAATTTTGCAAGAGCAGCGGAGTCTTTTCCTTCACCCAATCTCTTTAATGGGTGCGCTTTAGCAATACCTTCCGCAATTGCAATATTTTTTAACATAGGTTCTGCAATTTTAGCTTTTGATAAGCTAGGAGCAATACAATTTACTCTTACATTCGGAGCAAATTCTGCAGCAAGAGTTACAGTCAAACCCTCTACTGCAGCTTTTGTGGAAGCGATAATTGTATGATTAGTAAAACCACGTTGAGCAGCAACAGTTGAAAATAAAACAACAGAACCTTTGTTTTTTTTTAAACTTTCTTGAAATGCTTTTATAGCTTCTATAGCTGAATATAAATTAAGTTTCATGCATTTATTTAAATCTTGTTCAGTCACCATCTTTAATGGTTTTAAATCAATTGAACCTACACAATAGGCAATGCCTTTAATTTCATTTATATCTGATTTTACTTTTTCTATAAATCCATCTTCTAAAACATCTGCGACAGTATAAGAACAATTTAATTTTTCAGCTATTGCCCTTACTTCATTTTCATTTCTAGCAACAAGATGAATTTCATGCCCAGAATTCTTTAACTGTTCAGCCAAATTAGAACCAACAGAACCTGTCGCACCAAAAATAAGATATTTTTCTGACATATAATTTTTTATTAGTTATATTTAACTATGAAATTGTTTTTTATATTGGGTAGTCAGTTATTTCCACCAAAATACGTTAACCGCTTCAAAAAGGATCACCTATTTTATATGGCAGAAGATTATGAATTATGCACATATGAAAAGCATCATAAGCAAAAAATACTATTATTCTTATCTTCTATGCGTTCTTATGCCGACACTTTAAAAAAAAATAAGTTTAAATTAGAATATCTAAAAATTGAAGGTAAAGAATTTAAAGAAAATTATTTTAAGAAATTAAAAAAAATAATTAAAAAAAAAAAAATTATAGAAATATCAAGCTTTGAAATTGAAGATAAATTTTTTGAAAAAAAAATTTCACAATTTCTCAAAAAAGAAAAAATTAATTGGAATATTATTCAAACTCCTATGTTCTTAAATTCAAGAGATGAGTTTAAAAATTATTTAGAAAAATCAAAAAAACCTTTTATGGCAACATTTTATAAGGAAGTTCGTAAAAAATCTGGGATATTAATGGGAGCAGATGGAAATCCGATCGGTGGTAAATGGAGTTTTGATGAAGATAATAGAAATAAGTTACCAAAAAAAATATCAATACCAAAATTCCAAAAAATAAATGAAACTAGTCACACTCAAAAATTAAAACCTATTATTGAAAGATTATTTAAAGATCATCCTGGTAGCACAAAAAATTTTTGGTTTGCAACAGAGTACACAGACGTTGTTAAGCTTTTAGATTTTTTTATTAAAGAAAAATTAAATTTATTTGGTGATTATGAAGATGCGGTTAATCAAAAAGATAATATTCTATTTCATAGTGCATTAAGTCCTTACATAAACTTAGGATTGATTACTCCAGAAATTATAATTCAAAAAATTTTTGAATGTCATAAAAAATATAAAGTTAGAATGAATTCACTTGAAGGTTATATTCGTCAGGTAATAGGTTGGAGAGAGTTCATGCGTGGAATTTATCAAGGTTACTCTTATGAGATGGAAAATAAAAATTTTTTTAAACATACTAAAAAAATGAAAAATTCTTGGTATGAGGGTACAACAGGTTTGCCTCCGCTAGATTATGCAATTAAAAATGTGGTTAACCATGGCTGGTCCCATCATATTGAAAGATTGATGATTCTATCTAATATAATGAACCTTTGTGAAGTTAATCCAAAACATGTTTATAAGTGGTTTATGGAAATGTTTGTTGACTCGTCTGATTGGGTGATGGTTCCAAATGTTTATGGAATGGGTTTATTTAGTGATGGAGGTATCTTTGCAACAAAACCATATATATGTGGATCTAGTTATTTTATGAAAATGATGGATTTTAAAAAAGGGGATTGGTGTAATATTATGGATGGACTGTATTGGAGGTTTATAAATAAAAATAGACAATTTTTTTTAAAAAACCCAAGGTTATCAATGATGGTTAGAATTTTTGATAAAATGAAAAATGAAAGAAAAAAAATGATTTTATCTAAAGCAGATATGTTTATTAAACAAAATACAACCTAGTGAAAAAAGAAAACTTACCATCAAAGATTTGTCCTATTTGCAAAAGATCATTTGTTTGGCGTAAAAAATGGAATTTAAATTGGGATAGAGTAAAGTATTGTTCAAGAAAATGTTCTAAATTAAAGTAAATAAAATGAAAGATAGACTTAAAACAATTATCGATTTAGAAAATTATCCAATTTATGATTTGAATTCAAAAAAAATAAAAAAATTAGTAAAAAAATGTAAAAGAGATTTAGATCAGTTTAGCTGTGCTAAAATACCTAAATTTATTTTACCCAAATCTTTAGAAGTAATGAACATGGAATTGGAAAAAAAAATCCAAGATGTTTATATGTCAAAAAAAAAAATTAATGCATATTTGAATTCTAAGGATGACCCAACACTTTCAAAAAATCATCCAAAAAGAATATTCATGGACCGAGATAATGGGTATTTAAATTCAGATATTTTTCCAAAAAATTCAGAAATGAAATTTTTATATGAACAAGATGAATTGTTAAATTTTATCTCTTCTTGTTTAGGGGTATCTCCAATTTATCGATGGGCTGACCCTTTGGCATGTCATGCTTATAATGTAATGAAGCCTGAGGGTGTCCTTCCTTGGCATTTTGATAGTTGTGAATTTACTTTAAGTTTCATGATTCAAAAATCTGAAAAAGGTGGAATATTTGAATATTGTCCAGATATACGTCAACCAGGTAATGAAAATCTAAAAGAAGTTAAAAAAGTACTTGATGGAGACAGAAAAAGAGTTCGTCAGTTAAAATTAGAACCGGGAGATTTACAAATATTTAAAGGAAGGTTTACACTTCATAGAGTTACAAAAGTAGAAGGAAATCTTTCAAGATATATGTGCATACCAGCATTTGTTTTAGATCCTTGGAGGGTAAATACACCAGAACATTCTAAATCAATTTATGGGAAAGTACTGCCAATTCATTATGAGAGAAATCGTAAACGTCTAGACGGTTTAGCAGACTAATCATTGATCTTGACTAATAATTGTAAATATGTTTAGATGTTAGCAGCGCTGAGTTAAGTTAAATTGCAGAGCGCTTTATAAAACCTGCTAAAGCGACACTTTAACCACCGCTTTAGTCGGTGGTTTTTTTTTGGAAACTTCAATTAAAAACCGGGTATTTGAACCATATTGTGCACCTTGCTTTAGCTTAAGCACTAAAAAGGAGAGAAGAAGCTACTTGTTTTTGACACCCTCTGTCTAGAAGCTTTAGTTTCTTTTCTCCATTAATTTGGAGAAAAAAATGAGTAAAAATAAACTAAAAGAAAGATTAGATAAAGGACCTGTAATATGTGCGGAAGGTTTTTTATTTGAAATTGAAAGACGTGGATATATGGCATCGGGAGAATTTGTTCCCATGGTTTCTTTAGATCATCCAGAAGTACTAGAAAATTTACATAGAGAATTCCAACATGCTGGATCTGACATAGTGGAAGCTTTTACCTATAACGGACATAGAGAAAAGATGCGTGTTATTGGTAAAGAAGAACTTTTGGAACCTTTGAATAGAGCTGCTCTAAAAATAGCAAAAAAAGTTGCTCTTGATACACCTAAAGGTTCTCAACCAAATTTGATGGCAGGAAATATTTCTAATTCAAATATTTGGAAACATAAAGATAAACAAAAGCAAAAAGAAGTTGAAAAAATGTTTTCAGAAATGATTGGTTGGGCTGTTGAAGAAGGAGCTGATATCTTAATTGGTGAAACATTTTATTATGCCGAAGAAGCTTTTAAAGCTTTAGAAGTAATGAAAAAAACTGGACTACCAACAGTTTTAACAATATCTCCAATGGGTGAAAATAAAATGAAAGATGGAAACTCTGTTGTTGATACTTGTAAAGAACTTGAACAACTTGGGGCAGATGTAGTTGGTCTGAATTGTTTTAGAGGGCCTCCTACTATGCTCCCTTTTTTAAAAGAAATCAGGAAAGCAGTCAAATGTCATGTTGGAGCATTACCGATTCCTTATAGAACAAATGAAAATTATCCTACATTTTTTAATTTACCTGATAGACAAGACTGTGATTGTCCTTCACCTCATGGAAGAACATTTCCAACAGCATTGGATCCACATTTTTGTAACAGATATGAAATTGGTAAGTTTGGAAAAGAGTCTTATGATTTAGGTATTAACTATTTAGGAGTATGCTGCGGTGCTAATCCAATGCTTATAAGAGAATTGGCAGAGTCTATAGGTCTTACTGTTCCAGCATCAAAATATAGAGAAAATATGGAAAATCATTTTATGTATGGAAAAAACAAAAGAATACCAAAACATATGAGTGAGTATGGTGATAAAGCTTAAATAAATAAAAAATTTTAAGTCCTATAAAATATTATAGGACTTAAAATATATATCAGTTATTAAAGTCAATTTGTAGCATTCTAAATGTAAATTAAGAATATATAAGTAAATAAGATATGCGCCCAGTATTTAAAATTATAATATTTTATGAAATATTTTTCTTTGCTTTTTGGAATATTCTTTATAATTCAAATTCAAATGTTGAAAATTGGTTCGATTTAAAAATTCTAACAGCTATATTTACAATTTTATCGACGATGGCGTTAGGATTTGTACTTATATACGTAGTTTACATTAGTGCAAAATTAACTGGAGTAATTGATAAGGTTAAAGGTGTAAAAGATCCTAGACAAAATTAAGTTTTTTTTTATGGAAATTAATAAATTTTTCTATATTTGATTTATTAAAAGTTTTATTTTCTTCAAAAGAAACTTTTTTCATTGAATAAGCAGTGCTTTTAGTTCTTCTCGAAAATATAATTACATTACCTTTGTAAAGTTTGAGTTTAACTGAGCCGTTTACTTTATTTCTATTTAAATCTAAAATTTTTTGAAGTTTAAACCTAGCTTTTGAATACCAGTATCCATTATATATTAGTTTGGCATATCTCGGCATAATATCATCTTTTGTGTGCATAGTTTTCTTATCCAAAGTAACAGACTCTATAGCTCGACGAGCAGACATCAATAAAGTTCCACCAGGAGTTTCATAGACACCTCTAGATTTTATTCCAATAAATCTATTTTCTACCAAATCAACTCTACCAATTCCATTTTTACCAGCAAGAATATTTAGTTTTTGTAAAAGGTTTCCAGGTGATAATTTTTTTCCATTAACAGTTATTGGGTCTCCATTTTTAAATCCTATAGTAACAAACGATACTTTGTTTGGTGCTTTTTCAGGTGATAAAGTTCTTTGGTAGATAAATTCTGGTGCTGGATTTTTGGGGTTTTCTAAGACTTTTCCCTCTGTTGAAGTATGATATAAATTATCGTCTATTGAAAATGGTGGTGCTCCTTTTTTATCTTGTGGAATCTGAATTTTATTTTTTTTTGCATATCTAATCAAGTCTGATCTTGAATTTAATTTCCATATTCTCCATGGAGCAATAATTTTTATTTTTGGACCAAAGTAGTGATAGCCTAGTTCAAATCTAACTTGGTCATTTCCTTTTCCAGTTGAACCGTGTGATACTGCATGGGCTTTAAATTTTTTAGCAATGGCTATTTGCCTTTTAGCTATTAATGGTCTTGCAATTGAAGTTCCTAATAAATAAATACCCTCATAAATAGCATTACCTCTAAGCATTGGATATATATAATCTTTTACAAAAATATCTCTAAGATTTTCAATGATAATTTTTTTTACTCCTAGCTTTTTTGCATTTTTGATAATTTTTTTTTTATTAATTTTTTGTCCTATATCTGCTGTATAGCAAATAATTTCAGCGTTATAATTTTCTTGAAGCCATTTTAAAATAATAGAAGTATCCAAACCACCCGAATAAGCGAGCACAATTTTTTTTTTGATTTTCATTTATCTAGCTACAGTTTGCTCTTGTAGCATTATATGCTTTAGTAAATCCTAATAATGAATAGTGATCAATTGTTTGTGAACCTTCTTGATTATGACCTGTAACCATAATTCTAGATCCTTTTTTCATAGTTTTAATCATTCTTTTTTCTAATTTTTTTTTTGGATCAGACATCCAAGCAAATTTATCCTGCATCAAATCAAATTTATATTTATTTTTTCCAGATATTGCTGTTACAATATTTTTTTTATTAAATTCATAGCCAGCAGTAATGCTTATTTCATTTATTATTTTTTCATTAGGTCTAAAAGTTATAAATAATCTAGCCTCTCTTGAAGTTGTTTTTGGAGCTTGTAAAACTGGTATTGATTGTGCAAAGCAAACTTTTCCAGTGTCACTATTTACCACATATGTTTCCCAATCTTTATGAGTCCCCATTTTTTTAACTTCTTCAGCATTAACCTGACTAATAAAAATAGATATAAAAATTATGAATATAAATTTTTTAATTAAGGACATGGATTTGGGTATATATTTTGTACTTCATTAATTTCTTTAATAATTTCATCTGGTAGTTTTAGATTTACACTTTCTATATTTGTTTTCAACTGTTCCATTGTGGTAGCTCCAATAATGACAGATGTAACAAATGGTTGAATTTCCAAAAATTTTAAAGCCATTTGTGCCATATTAACGTCGTGTTTTTTTGAAATTTCATAATATGCTTCTACTGCTAAGCTTGTATTGGGCTTATCATATCTAGTCCAAAAATCGCTATTACGTTCTATTCTTGAATTTTTTGGCATTTGATTATTTCTATATTTCCCTGATAAATAACCACTTGCTAATGGAGAGTATGCTAAAAGACCAATCTGATCTCTTATAGATATTTCTGCAAGTCCAACTTCATAAGTTCTATTTAATAAATTATATGGATTTTGAATTGATATCATTCTAGGAAGTTTTTTTTCTTTAGATATTTCTAAAAATTTAGAAACTCCCCAGGGTGTTTCATTAGATAGACCTATTTCTCTTATTTTTCCTTCATCAATAAATTTTTTAAGATTTCCAAGAACGTCTTCAAATTTATTCCAATTCTCTTTATCTTTATGTTCGTAACCCAATCGTCCAAACATGTTGGTACTTCTTTCAGGCCAATGTAATTGATATAAATCGATATAATCTGTTTGTAATCTTTTTAAGCTGTCGTTTACAGCTTGAGTCATTTTTTCTATTCCATAATTATTTCCACCACCTCTTAAATAAGCTCGCATAGGGCCCGCTACTTTTGAAGCCAATATAACTTTGTCTCTCTTTTTTGATTTTTTAAACCAATTTCCAATTATAATTTCTGTATGTCCATAAGTTTTTTCTTTAGGAGGTACAGAGTAAAGTTCTGCTGTATCCCAAAAATTAACACCTTGATCTAGGGCGTAATCCATTTGTTCAAAACCTTCTTCTTGAGTATTTTGTTCACCCCAAGTCATTGTT
>MDSX01107533.1_pt1 | contig 20537 bp, 19 predicted proteins | sample 811141 | NCBI WGS metagenome assembly MDSX01 (sample SAMN05326642, study PRJNA326480) | marine metagenome | isolation source: seawater | place: Atlantic Ocean: South East | collected 2010 | reverse complement strand
TTAACAAAGTTGCTATAGCTAAACCCTGTTTTTTTGGGAATTTACAAATGCGAGTACCGATAAATCCTCCTAAGGTTTTACTCAAAATTCCAGCTACTATTAATATAATTAGTAAAATAATTGCATGCTCCAAAGATTGACCACTAAATTTCATTCCTATTATTGCAAAAAATAAAGGAGCAAAGAAGCCAAATGTTATCCCTGACATAATTCCATATGTTTTATTAGATTCTTTTTTACCCAGAATTTTTTCACTAAAAATTAATCCTGCAAAAAATGTTCCAATAATAAAATGTAAACCCGCAAAATCAGCAGTAATAGACAGTGTTATTGCAACTACAATTAGAATTCCAAAAATAGCTTCTTTAGTTTTGGCTTTAGCAAAAAAATTTTCAAGTCTGTGAGGAAACCAACGATTAATTTTGTATATTGCAAATGCAAGAAATACAATTCCTGCTAAATATAAAACAATTTGAGAAATTGAGAAACCAATTTCTGTAAAATCTGATAAAGAACCATCAGTTACATGTAATTGTAAAATTATTGCTAAAATTACTAAAGAAATTATATCATCAATTACTGCAACAGAGATTACTGTTGTACCAATTTTAGTTTTTAATATTCCTAGTTCAAGTAAAATTATCGCACTAACTGGTACAGAAGTTACAGATAGAAGTAATCCAATAAACAGTGATTGAATAAATTCTAATCCAAACCATATTGATATTTGATAACCTAAAACAAATGGAATTATTAGAGAAATAATAGAAATTATGAATGCTGATTTTCCTGCTTTTTTTATTTCTCTTAAATCCATTTCAAGTCCAATGAAAAGCATCACAAAAAATATTGCTATGGATGAAATTAATTCAAGATCTTCAGTAGGTAAAACAAAACCAAATATAGTTGGACCGAGAATTATTCCTGCAAGTAATTCTCCTCCTAATGCAGGTTGTTTCATTCTTCTAAAAAGTTCACCCAAAATCCTTGCACCGGCAAGTAAAATTACAATAGAAATGAAAATTTGTTCAAGAGCCATATTAAAAATTAAAACTAAAAAACTATTTCATTAATCTGGTCTACATATTTTTTATTTATGCAAACCAAGAATTTAATAATTAAAGTATATGTGTAGGATTATTGTTTAGAAAAATTGCTAAGAAAATATTAACCAAATCACCTAAGGCATATACTGCTGTTCATACTGCAAATTTTGAGCGTAATCATAAACAAGATTTTTCACTTCTTAACCAGAAAGAGCAAAAATTACTATTTGAAATTCGACAAAATGGTTATGTGGTAATTTCTGATTTTTTTGATAAAAACTCTTGTGAATCTTGTGTTAAAGATATGGACTGGATGTTTGAAAATAAAAAAGAATTTGTACATTCATCAGATTATGCTGATTCAAGAATTTTTGGAGCTGAAGAACTTTCAGAAAATATTATGAAATTTGCAAATAATGAATTATTAAATAAACTCGCTAATGCATATAATGCAGTCCCTACTACTAATGGTTTCACTTTGGCTGGTAAAATTGCAGCTACGGGACATGAATATGGTTCAGGAGGTTCATGGCATAGAGATAGTTATTTCCGCCAATTCAAATCATTGTTGTACTTGACAGATGTGGATGAGGAGAATGGTCCATTCCAAGTTGTATTAGCATCACATGACGCAAAGAAAATTTCATCTGATTCCAAATCTGCAAATTTAGAATCAATGCAGTGTACATTTAATCAAGAGACTGTTAAAAAAATTCTTAAAGATGAACCTGAAAGATTGAAAACTCTTACTGGAAAAGCTGGTACACTTGTTTTAGTTGATACATCAACAATTCACAGAGGCATTCCACTAAAGAATGGTATTAGATATGCATTAACAAATTACTTTTTTGAAAATTCACAAATTAATTCTCATTTAGTGGAACATTTTTCACCAATAGTATCCCCTGAAAAAGTATTAAAAATGGGACAAACACATTAGCCTCTAAAACACACATTGTCAAATTAGTCTATAAATTAATTCATATACTTATGATACGCGATCATTTTTAGATATTTCATATGACTTTCAACGTCAATATTTCTTCAACAATAAATGAGAATGAATGGAACGAAAATTTATGTAAAAATTCTAGCTCTACAATATATCAAAGCTATAATTGGCAAAAATTATATCATGAAGCTTTTGATTCTAAACCAATTTTTATCACAATAACTAATAATGATGGTAATGTAGTTGGTCAATTAGCATGTTTAATTCATAAAAAAATGTTATGGGAAGGTGCGAACACTATATCTAAAAAAATTGGAAATTTATTAGAACTAGCAACTTCACTTTGGTGGTATCATGGACCAATAATTCATGATAAAGAAAATCAAAATGAAATTCTTTCAATTATTTTATCATCAGTTGATAAAATTGCTAAAAAACACAAAGTCGTAAACATTAGAGGAATTTCATCTCCTTTTATGACTCAATTCCCCTCTTCGATTTTTGAAAAATATGGTTATGTTCCTGAACCACGTTTAACTTTCGTTATTGATCTTAATCAAAATCTTGATGAGTTATACAATTCACTTAAAAAAGATACGAGATATTATATTCGAAAATCTGAAAAAGAAGATTTTGAATTTCATATTGCAGATGATGTTACAGCAATGGAAAAATTTCAAGATTTAAAATCTGAAGCAAAAATACGAGAAGGTGAAAAACCATTTAGGAATCTAAAATTTTGGAAAAAACATTGGAAGATGATGAAAAATAATGGATTTGAAGAATTAATTTTGGCTAAAAATAAAGATGAAATTGAAGGTACAATACTTGTATTATTTTTTAATGGAAATATGATTCAACATGCTTTGGCAAATTCTCCTGATTATGATCTTGTTGGAACATTTCTTACTTGGAATACCATAAAATGGGCACAAAAAATGAAGTATAATACATTTGATTTTGCAGGAGTAGATCCATATCCAAAAACAAAAAAAGAAAAAGGGATTTACTTTTACGCAGAGAAATTTGGAGGTAAAAAAATTAACTTTTTTTCATATACAAAAATAATTGACCAAAAAAAATTTTATCTTTCTACAGGTCTTAAAGATCCTAAAAGAATTATATCTAAATATCAAGGCAATAAAACCAATAATACTGAAAAGAGGAATATGTGAAAATGGCTTCATTAAATAAAAAAATCAAAAGATTGTATTCTGAAAAAGGTTTTTCTGGGTTAGTTGAGGCCATATCTTTCACATTTTTGGCGCGTTGTTTTCATGTTCCATCTAGAAAAATTGCAGTTTTTAATGGAATAGCAGTTCGCGGTGCAAGTTTTTATTCAAAAGAAGATATTTTTCCAAAACATGAAGATGAATTAATTTCTGCAATTAGGAATTATGTAAAAAATGGAGAAAAAGTTCTTCTAATTGGTGGTGGAAGTGGTGCATCAACTGTTGTTGTTGCTCATCAAGTTGGTAAAACTGGAAGTGTTATTGCTTATGAGGCGAACAGAAATTCTTTTGCACGTACTAAGGAAACAATAAATCTAAACAAAGTCGATGACCGTGTGAAAATTTATCATGCGATTATTGAGAAACCTGTTTATCTATTAGGTGATTTGGGAGATCCTCCACTTATTCCAACCAGAGATTTCTCTGAATGTGATGTTTTAGTAATGGATTGTGAAGGTGCTGAAATTCCAATTTTACAAAATTTACAAATTAGCCCTAGATTGATTATTGTTGAAGCACATCCATTACTTAATTCTCCTAAAGAAGAAGTCATAAAATTATTAGATAAATTAGGATATGAAATAATTTCTTCTGATTCCCGTGGTGAATCACTTGATGTATTATCTGCCATAAAAAAAAATTAGGTGATCTGTAATGTCAAATATTCGAGTTACATATTCTGGTTTGATAGGATTAGTCATTGGACTTTCTACAGTAGTAACTGGGTTAGTCTTTATTCTAATTGTTACCCGAAGTCTTACTCAAGAAGAATTAGGGACATGGAGTCTTATTGGTGGTTTAATTACATATGTGGTAATTCTCGAGCCAATGATTTCTTATTGGGCAACAAGAGAAATCGCACGAGATACCAATTCAGGAAAAACTGCAGTTGTCAGTAGTGGTATTTTTTCAATTGTGGGTGCATTAGCTTTTCTTTTAATAGCATTTGTTGTGAGCAAACCGACAGGAACTGATATCGACATCTTATTTTTTGCAGCATTAATGATTCCTTTCTCCTTTTTGAATAGGACATTATCTTCAATAGCTTTAGCTTGGAAACCACATGTCAAAAGCTATGGTATGCTAATTTTTGATTGTGCAAAGATTCCAGCAGTATTCATTTTTGTATATATTATGGAGTTAGGAGTATCTGGGGCAATTTTATCCCTGATTGTAGCTTATATTCCAAGCATATTGGCTTTAGGAATCCTATCAAGAAAAAAACTACAAAATAATTTTAACAGACAATTTCTAAAAAATTGGTTAACTAGAGCTTGGCTTCCCTCATACATCAAATTTCCTAATTTGGTAGTTTTAGATGTACTAATTTTTTCATTAATTACTGGTTCTGTAGTAGGATTATCTTATTGGGTGACTGCTACTACAGTTGGTACAGCTGTACGTCATTCTAGTCAAATAACAAGAGCTGTTTATCCAAAATTATTAAGTGGTGGAAGAAAGGAATTTTTACAATCAAACTTAATAAGATTATTTTATTTTGCATTTTTATTTATGGCAATTTCAATTGCTTTTGCCAAACCAATATTGTTTGCACTGAATCCAATTTACGATATAGCAGCAATAGTTGTAGTATTCATTGCAATACGTTCATTTTTAAAAATACTGGGGAGCTCATTTACACAGGCATTACAAGGAATAGAAGAAGTAGACAAAAAAGAATCTACACAAAAAGATTATCTAAAAAGTAAACTTTTCTATTTGCCCTCCATACGATTAATTCGTCGTGGTGTCTATCTCGGGATTTTAGCTGTAGGTCTTTTCCTTTTAGTACAATCAGATGCCTCTCAAATAGATCTAGTTACTTATTGGGCAATCATACTCTTCATTGTTGAGATCCCATTTACCATCTATTATTATTATTTAGTCAGAAAGAACTTCCCACTTTCGTTTGATCTTACTGCAATCATGAAATATTTGTTAATCAGTACAGGTGTATTTACTTCAGTATACTTCCTCATGGAAAAATTCCTAGTTTATGAACAAAGTATTTTCCAATTTTTACCAAGCTTAATTCCATTTCTACTTTTAGGAATTTTTGCTTACTTTGGTTTAACATATCTAACTGATAAGAAAACTAAGAAGTTGTATCATGCAATTTTTTCAGAAATTAGAGGAAAAAAAAATAAGCGGGAAACCAAGTGATAAAATAAAATGGAAAAAACAAAGAAACCAAATATCTTTTTTTTATTGATCGATTCTTTTCGAGCTGATAAATTCTATGGAAAAGATAAAACATCACTTACGCCAAATTTGGATTTGTTAATTAAAAAAGGCGTTTACTTTACTCAAACAATAAATTCTAGTCCTGCATCAACTTCTGCAATTGCTAGTGTACTTACATCAAAATGGCCTCATAAGGTGATTGTTCGAGGTAAGAAAAATCATGTTATGAGTCATGGTGAACCAAATTTTATTAATCGACTAAATGAATTAGGATATAATACTATTGCACTTACTCCTGAATATTTTAATTATGCAAAATTAACTACGGACTTTAAAAAATCTCTACAATTTCATGGTGGACTTAATGATGGCATAGGTCAACAAATCATAAACATAATTGATGAACTAAAATCTCCATGGTTCTTTTTCATACATTTACTTGATATTCATGGTACTGCAAAAAATCTTCCTAAACAGTTTGACCAAAAAAAATATGGATTTAACAGATATGAAAGAAAAATATCTTCAATGGATCCTTGGCTTGGTAAAATTTTTGAAAAAATTGACCAAAAAAATACTTTATCTGTTATTACTGCAGATCATTCTACAGATAGGGGAATTTATACTCTTAAACAAGAAGAGATTAAGGCTAGTTTTAATCAGAATAACTTACAACCATTTGCAAATGTTGCTAAGAAATTTTTATCAAAATCAGTATCTAAAAAACTACGTGGAATTTATATCAACAAAAAAATCAATACAAAAAAGCAAAAACAATCTGCTGCATTACAAAATTTATCAGAATTAGATCCATTTCAAAAACGTATTCAAAGTAATTTGATAAACCCTGGTTTTAATCTATTTGATGATCGATTTAGAATACCTTTGTTATTTTTTGGATTAGACTTACCATCAAAAATTATTAATCAACAAATTAGATCTGTTGATATATTTCCATCAATTTTTGATATAATAGAGGAAAAATCTGAGATGGAAATTGATGGTTCTAGTGTAATGCCAATTGTTAGTGGTAAATTTATTGAAGAGAAACCAGCTTTTATGCAAATTATTACTAATTGGCTTACCACAAAAAGTTCAAGTGATATCAACCTAATTGGAGTAAGATATAATGGATTCAAATATTTTCGTGCTAGACATGATCCATCTACAAATGTAGGACTTTATGATTTAAGGAAAGACCCCTTGGAAGTTAACAATTTAGCATCATCATGTACAGAAAAAATAATTGAAATGGAGCAAATTCTCTCTCAATTTGAAAAAAATACTAAAAAAGAAATTAACAATAATCTATCTCAGACAGATTTTAAAATGGATAATAGACATTCTAATTTGAGAAATGGTGATGAATGATGACTACTTCAAATAGAATTAAACTTGGAAACTGGCTGAGAAATCATCCTTCACTTCTATCTGTTGCAAAAAAATTAAACCGTGTAGTCTATACTACCACCGGTTCCTCTCATATACTGCCCGATTTTCTAATAATTGGGGCTGCAAGATCCGGCACTACATCATTATATGAATATCTTATGCAACATCCATCAATTATACCTGGTGTGGGTAAGGAAGTTTATTTTTTTGATAAAAAATATAGTAATGGTGTTAATTGGTATAAATCATTTTTTCCAACTAAAATTTCAAAAGCAAAATTACAAAAAAAACAAAATACATTATGTCTTACTGGTGAGGCAACTCCAAGATATCTTCATTATCCACATGCGCCTAAAAGAGTACATCAACTTTTACCTAAAGTAAAATTGATAGTATTATTACGTAATCCTATAGATAGAGCTTACTCCCATTATCAAATGGAATATAACACAGGCAATGAGGATCTTTCATTTGAAAAAGCGATAGAACAGGAAGAAAATAGAATTAGTAATGACATGAAAAAAATGGAAAATGATGAAACATTTTACAGTGTTTATTTTTATAGAAAATCTTACTTAACGCGAGGGATATATCTAGACCAACTTAAAAGGTGGTACAAGTATTTTCCAAAAGAACAATTTCTTATTTTGAAGAGTGAAGATCTTTATTCAGATCCGTCTAAAATCTATCGAGAAGTATTATCCTTTTTAGGTTTACCAAAACATGATCTTAATTCATTTGAAGCACATAGAATGCGAAAATATTCTTCTATTGATCCAAAAACTAGAGAAAAATTAAGCAAACACTTTAGACCGTATAATGAACAGTTGTATCAACTATTAGGTAGAAATTTTGGTTGGGAATTATGAGTGAAACACAATTTAAAAATCAACTAAAAGATAAAGTGAATTCTAATTCATCAATTTATCCAATTGCTAGATCATTATATCGTTCATACTGTAATCTGGCAGGTCCATTTCATGCGTTACCTAATTTTATTATATTTGGTGTTTCAAGATCTGGAACTACATCATTATATCAATATCTATCCCAACATCCCAATATTGAACCATGCGCGGTGAAAGAAACTCGTTTTTTTGACATGTATTATGAAAGAGGCATCAGCTGGTATAGAATGAATTATCCTTCCAAATGGCAAAAATTTGTTTTTACTACACTTAAAAATAAAAAATTCCTTACTGGTGAAGCTTCAGGAGCGTACATTGAAAATCCTCATGCCCCAAAACGAATACATGATTTAGATCCAAACATGAAATTAATTTTACTTGTAAGAAATCCTGTTGATAGAGCATTCTCTCACTATATTAGAAAAATGAAAAATGGTTCAGAAAAACTTTCTTTCGAAGAATCTATCGAACAAGAGAAATCAAGAATAGAAGGAGAACAAGAAAAAATGGAAAAAAATGAAAAATATTATAGCCCAATTTTTCATAGTCTGGGATATATCACAAAAGGATTGTATGCAATACCTCTTAAAAATTGGTTAAAGTATTTTTCAATTAAGCAAATCCTTGTTTTAGAAAATGGAGAATTTTTACGTGATCCTGAAAAAGTTTACAATCAGGCTATAGACTTTCTAGATTTACCAAAATGGAAATTACCAGAATACAAAAAATTTTCTAAACAACGATTATCAATGGATATGGATCCTAAAACTAGAGAAAAATTATTAGATTATTGTAAACCATTCAATGAAGAATTTTATTCTTTAATCGGGAAGAAGTTTGATTGGGATAAATAATAATTTTTTTAATTGATTTATTTAACATACTGAGTTGTACGTTTTTCTTCATCACTAAAAATTACACCAATTGTACGAAGTAATATAACATCGTTTTTATCACAAAATTCTTTGAGTGTTGTAATGTATTCTGTAAATTTTGATGATGACTCTTCATTCTTAATTAAATTGGAATATAGATCATCATGATCTAACATTATAGTTTTTTTATCACCTGGAATTGCATCAACTATATTTTTAATATTTAAAACTGCAGTAGGGCTTTCAATTTTTGGTACAATATTAATTTCGTTTGGAATAACTTTGATGTATATGTTAAGATCTTCAGATGAATTAACATTAGAAACTGCAAAATATTTAATATTTTTATTTGTGTTAAGAATTGAAAATAGATCTTCTAAATTATATCTGTTGTTTGGAGGTTTAACTCTTCCCTTTGGTAAATCTAGAAAGATTTGTTGATTTTGATGTTTTTCTAATAATTTTTCTAATTCTTCAATACTGTTCACCCATGCAAGATTAATTCTATAAACAGTTTCATCTGGAAAAGGAATTCCGTAATTTGAAGCATTTTGCGATATGATTAACATTTATGGATTGTAATTAATTATTAAATTAAAACCCTTCTTTCTAGTCTAGATAATTAATATGAAAATACATGAGAAAAAAATTTGTCTACACATTCTATATATTTTAGATAATGCAACTTGTTTTATATTACGAAATTCTTAATTTAAAAATAGGTTGTCAACTCGTAAGTCTGGAAAAATTTCTCATGTTATGTGGAATGTTAAACAATATAAAAAAAATTATGGTATTGTAAAAGCTATTCGAGTACTTGTACATTATGGAGTTGTAGCTACAAAAAAGATAAAACAAAAAAATTCTAATCAATTAATTGTTGATGTAAATCAATACAAACTTGAAGTTATTCCTGGAGATCTAGGGATATCCTCAGAATTAATTATGTTTCAAACCCATGAACCACTTACAACAAAACTTCTTTCAAAAGAACTGAAAAAAGGTATGACATGTTTAGATGTTGGTGGTAATATAGGATATTACACTCTCTTAGAATCTAATATTGTCGGAAATGATGGAAAAGTAATTGCAATAGAACCATCTCCAGTAAATTTTAAGCACTTAAAGAAAAACTTGAGCATTCAAGACGCAAAAAATGTTGATGCCTATAATTTTGCTGCAGGTGATGTAGACGGAGAAGTAAATTTCCTAGTATATCAAGAATCCAATGGTTCGTTTACAATTCCTGATGGAGAAACTACTGATCTTCCTGGCGAATTAATAAAAGTGCCAGCTAAACGAATGGATACATTTCTGGATGAACTAAACATAGAACATGTTGATTTTGTTAGAATGGATGTTGAGGGATATGAACATCATATTATAAAAGGTATGAACAATATTATAAAAAATTCAAAACCCATGTTTCAAATTGAAGTCCATGTAACGTTATTGGGTAAGGAAGGAACTAAAAAATTCTTAAAAGAATTCCAAGATTGTGGTTATGAGGCAAAATACTATGTGCCAAGAGACATAGATTTACCAATTATTGGAACGATGAATGATGTTAAACATCATACTATTGATACTCTTTTAGAAATGCTTGAAGATGAAACTTTATCTCATTTCTTTAATCTATGTTTAAAGAAAATTGAATCATAATTAATTGAAATAATTGGTAAATCATGACCATTGCAATAATTTCTAACAAAAAAACTAACAAAATACCTAAAAATAATATTATTGAAATTGATTTAGATGATCTAGAATCTTACGGAAATTTTAGACATGGTGTGGAGTTTGTAAATTTTCCTAGTCATATGATTTCTAATAAAACTATAATGGAATGGTTTGCAGTTGATGATATTTCATATTGGTGGTTTGCTGCTCCTATCTTACACCCAAAATACAATGAAGCAGTACTATTTATCAAAAGACTTTCATCATTTCTTGACGAACATTCTATTCATTTAATACAACTAAAAGATGCATTTGACAAAATTGAACTAGTAAAACAAATCGCAAAACAAAAAAATATTAAATTAAATATATCTCATGAATATTTTTTATACCGTATAAAAAATAAAATTAAAAAATTAGCAAAAAAATCTGTCTATGAAAATTTTACAAAAGAAAAAATTAATAAAAGAAATAATATCTTTGAAAGATTATCTTCTTTTAGTGGGAAATTAAATAATCCCATCATTTTTACATCCCCCGATATTTATCGTAGAGAAACATATGATTTTGTTTTAAAGCAACCAAAAAAAGAAGAATTTTTTATTAAACCATTTTTAGATGCTGCAATAAAAAATGACATACCTACATTATGTTTTGATTTAGATTATACATTAAAAGGCTCTACAAACATACTTGAAGAAAGATTAAACACTGATGTTAATTGGATTCCAATTGAATTCCTCTTACAAAAATCTAAATCTGAGGTAACAAAAAACATTATTTCTTCCTTAAAAAATTCAGTTGAAAAATTATTAGAAAATGGTGAAAAAGAACTTCTATCCTTCCAAAATATTTCTTTAACAGAGCATTTGAAACAAGATTTTGAAGATTTATTCTTAGAACCTAATCTTCCTACTTATATTCATCTAATTGACTTATTACAAGATTATCTACAAAAAATTAAACCTAAAGCTATCATTCAAGTGTATGAAACTGGCACATATGCAAAAGTATTTGAAATAGTTTCAAAAAAATTAGGAATTAAATCTCTTGCTATACAACATGGCTTAATTCCCACTGATTTTCCTGAGTATATTTGTAAAGAAATAAAAAATGAAAACTTTCCTTTAGGAAATTTTATTCCAGATAAAACATTAGTATATGGAAGTTATTATAAAAAAATTTTAACAGAGATTGGAGAATATCCAAAAGAGAAAGTTCAAGTTATTGGACATCCTACTTACTTTGATTTTGAAAAAACAAAAAATTTACTTAACAAACAAGAAATTATGAAAAAAAATAACTTTGACAATGAAAAAATTATTTTATTCCCATTATCTATGAGATTTTTTTATATAAAAAATAGTCCAGATAGAATTTTACTAAATACATTGTTTGAAGGGTTTAAGGATAATTCTAATGTAAAAATTTTGATTAGACCACATCCTGGTGATAAACTTGATCAAAATACATTAGAGAATTATTTTCCTGGAAATAATTTTATTATTTCTAATAATACTTTATTTGAAGATATTTTTATGAGTGACGTTGTGATAATTTTGCCCATTTCTTCGGTTGGTAGTGAAATTCCCCTTTTTGAAAAGCCTCTACTTTTAGTAAATATTGACAAAGATAACTCAACTATAGCTATTGATGATGCATATTTACAACTAGTTAAACATGATGTAGCTAAATTAATTCCATCTTCTGAATTAATTTCTACCATTAATTCTATTGATAAAGAAGAAATTTGGAAAAATACTGATTCTGAAAAAAGAAAAAAATTCTTAGAAGATTATTTCAATTATGGAAATTCTGTTGATCTCTTACAATTAATAGAATAGGTTATTCTAGCATATCAAATGTAATGGGTTCTTCTTTAGTGATGGTGATTTTTGCTTTTTTTCCAATTATGTTATCAAAATAAATTGGCTGGATTCCTATACCTGGCCTCCTAATATCGATTACATTTTCAGTAATTATTTGATCTTTTTTAATTTCTTCGATTGCAATTATACTTACCCTATTTGTAATCATGTTCTTTCTTTCTGAAATAGTTGGATTTTTTTCCCCATTCCCTTTAGCTTTTTCAATTAATCTGGTAGATTCAATTAAAGAAGAAAATTGTTCTTTGTCTAATGCTACAATGTCATCTGGTGCTGAAGTATTTCGAGAATCTCTAAAATGTCTTTCAATTACATTTGCCCCAATGGATACTGCTCCAAAAGATATTGACCACCCAATATTATGATCTGAAAATCCAACAGGTACATTAAATTCATTTTTTAGTGTTAAAATCGCATTCAAATTTGTTTCTTCAGGTTTATTTGGATAATCTGAAACACAATGTAGAATTATCAATTGATCATTTCCTGTTGACAATATAGCTTCTACTGATTTTCTAATATCATCTAATGAACACATTCCTGTGGATAAAATTATGGGTTTTCCAATTTTTCCAACTTCTTTTAAAAGAGGAATATGGCATGCTAAATCAGAACCAATCTTATAAATTGGTAAATCCAACTTTTTCATAATGTCTAAATCTTTTATGTGACTTGGAGCAGAAAATACTGTTATACCTTTTTGATTTGCATAATTTGTAACTTCCATTTGAAGTTCTTTTGAAATTTCACATTTTTTGAATAAATCGTATTGTGAAATCCTTCCTGTATTTTCCATATTAAATGAATTATTTTTTGTAGTAATAGTATCTGCTTCAAACGTCTGGAATTTTATTGCATCAATTCCTATATCTACTGCAGAATCTATCAATCGTTTAGCTTCCTCAAAATTTTTAAAAAGACTACCAATTTCTGCAATAAAATAACATGGTTGTTTGTCTCCTACTAATTTTCCATCTAATTCAACAGATTTCATAATTTTTTATCCTCAAAATAATAATTTTATTGATCATACTCTTCATTTCCCCCCTTTTTAATAATCTTAACAGCATTACTTCCTTCATTAAAAAGTAAGTCAATTGCTGCCATATTTGAATAAAATGGATCAAATACTTGTTGATATGTTGGATGTTTGAAGTTTTGAAATTTTATATTTATTTTGTTTTTGATAAAATCCTCTTTAGATAGATACTGTTTACCTGCAATTCCTGAAATATAAGTATCTGCACCCAAAACTTTACAGATTTTTATTATTCTGTCTGAACCTTTTTCAACAATTTTTAACTCTGATGAAAAAACCATTTCTGTTTTTATTTCAAATCTTTTTAAAAGAAATTTTATTATTTCCATATTAATTTCCACTAAACATTCATATTTTTTTTCATAGATCCTTTTTAATTCTGGCCAGTAATTATCAAAAAATTTTGATTGAGAATAATTTAACAAAATTGATTTAGAATGTTTTTTCATCCAATTTGTTGAATCATCAATTTCAACATTTTTTAATAATGTTTTAGATTTAGTTTTTACAGGAATTGTTAACCACATATCTCCGTCGCTAGTACGAATTTTATTTCTATTTTGAAATCCATTTTTTTCATATTGCACATCATCTAAAAGTACAAATTTTTCTGAAGAAATAATTTTTTCAAAAAAACCTAACCATGGTAAATATACTGGTTGATGAATTGAAATTATAGTCATACCTATCCTTAATTCTAACCAATTAAATATTTTAGATTCTTTTAAGATATTTGTAGACGAATTGATAAAATATGTCTATAAAATAATTTAAAACTTGTAAAATATCTTTCTTAGTATTGATAACTGCAATTATTCAAGCTAGAATGGGTTCTAATAGATTACCTGGTAAAGTAATGAAAAATATTGAAGGAAAACCCATGCTATATTACGTTATAAGACAAACCTTAGCCTCAAAACTTGTTGATAAAGTTGTTATAGCAACTTCTGTTTCTTCAAAAGATAAAATCATTGTAAATTATTGTAAAAAAAACAAAATAGATTACTATAGAGGTTCGATTAACGATGTTTTAGATCGTTTCTATAAATGCACAAAAAAATTTCAGTGTGATCCTGTAATAAGAATTTCAGCAGATAGTCCATTAATCGATCCCACTATAATTGATCGTGTTCTACACAAATTTCTAAATAATTCTTATGATTATGTAAGTAATAATATAGAAAAATCAAATCATAATTGGATTGACTCTTCATGTAATTTCCCAGTGGGAACTGTTGTGGAAGTTTCCACATTTAATGCGCTTGAATCTGCCTGGAAAAAAGCTAAAAACCAATTTGAACGAGAACATGTTTTTCCATATATCCAATCTCACCCTGAAATTTTTAAAATTTCTAATGTTAAATCTCGTAAAGAATTGTCTCATATTCGAATAACTGTTGATAAAAATAATGATTTAAAATTTGTAAGAGAGATCTATAAACGAATCCCTAGGGGGAAAAATGCTTTTAAGATTTATGATTTAGAAAAAATTCTTTCAAAGGAACCCCATCTTCTAAAAATTAATAAAAATATTAAATTTGATGATGGTTATGGGAAATCTTTACTTATGAAGAGAAGGTAGGAAAAAGATGTCAAAAATTAAAATTCATGATCCATTTTTTGGTAAAGAAGAAAAATTAGCAATTAATGCAGTCCTTGAAAGCCATCAATGGGCATCTTCAAAAGGAAATAATAAAGTATCTGAATTTGAAAAAAAATTCAAATCATTTGTAAACTCGGATGAATGTATTGCAGTAGATTCTGGTTCTAGCGCATTGTTATTATCTATGTCTTTGATGGATGTAAAAAATAAAGAAGTCATACTTCCTTCTTTATGTCATGTTTCTGCAGCTCATGCTGTTACTCTTAATGGTGGAAAACCTATTTTTGTTGATGTTGATCCAAAAAACCTTTGTTTAGATTTAGATTTAGTAAAAAAAGCAATTACTAAAAAAACTAAAGTTATAGTACCTGTTCATTTTGGTGGTATGTCTTGTGATTTAAAAAAAATACAAGAACTTTGTAAAAATTTTAAAATTAATTTAATTGAAGATGCAGCTTTGGCTACTGGCTCAAAATATAAAAATAAAAAAATTGGAAGTCATGGTGATGCAGTTTGTTTTAGTTTTCATCCAGTAAAAATTATGTCTGCTCCAAAAGGGGGTGCTATTACATTAAATGGGAAAAATAGTAAAAAATTTAAAAAAATACTCTTAGCATCTAGAAATTCTGGAATTTTAAATGATAATTCTGTAAACCATGTTGGATGGAATTCTTACATGAATGAATTCTCAGCAGCCATTTGTTTAGAACAATTAAAAAAATTAAACAAAATGATTTCAATTAGATATAATACTGCAAAAAAATATTACAAAAAAATAAATGTTGAACAAAAAATGCCTCTTGATACAGAATGTTCTTACAATTTTTATTGGATATTTGTAAAAAATCCTACGACTTTCATTGAAAAAATGCGTCAAAATAATATAGAAATTGGAAGATATCATCCTCCAATACATTTGCTGAAATATTATAAAACTAATAAAAAACTTAAAAATACAGAAATCTTTGCAAAATCTCATATACTTTTACCCACTCATCCTAATCTATCATCTGAAAACGTCGAAAAAATTATCAGATTAACAAATAAATTTTCTTAATATAGATGTGTAAAATTTAATTAAATAAAAAATGTGAAAACTATGACTCAAAAAAAATTAAAAATATTATTTAGAACATATGGTGGTAAAATAAAAAATAAACAAACAGGATTAGGACATATTTTTCGATGTATTAATCTATCATATCATCTTAAACAACATAGCGAAATTCATTTTTTAGTAGAAGATTATGGTGGAGTAAAAAAAATTATTAATCAATATGGTTTTAAAAAATTCTCATCTCTTGAAAAAAATGTCACATTAATATCTGATATCAAAAAAACTATCCAATACATAAATAAAAATAAAATTGATGTTTTGATTATTGATAAGCATAAAACAAATACAAAATATCTTAAAGAATTAAAGAATTTTGTAAAAACAGTTATTATCTCTGATTTAACAAATGTGAATCTTCCTGTTGATATATTGGTAAATGGATATATTGGTTTAGAAAATAGAAAATACAAAAATAAGTATGATTCCTTATGTCTAGTTGGTCCTTCATATCAAATATTGAATCATAAATTTTCTAACAAATCAAAATCCCTTCATAAAAAATATGATATTCTAGTTACATTTGGAGGTCTTGATGAAAAAGGAATGGCAGATCTTTTTCTCGATTCATTAAACGAATATGTAAGAGAATTAAAAATTAAAATTATTTTAGGACCCATTGCAACAAAATCAAAAAAAGTTTTAGAGTTTTCAAAAAAATATAGTAAAAATATTGAATTTATTCAAGAAACAAAAAATATGCATAATGAGATTTTAAAATCAAAATTTGGTTTTACTACTGGTGGAGTAACTACATATGAATTTGCAAGTATGAATGTACCATTTATTGTTATATGTGATGATTTACATCAAATTCCTACTGCAAGAGAATGGGATAAAAAAAATGCTGCAATAAATCTAGGTTTTCTAAATAGTAGAACATCTAAAAAAATAACAAAAGTAGTTGCTGATATTGCAGAAGGTAAGATGAATTATGTCTCTAACAAGAATATTGTTGATGGATTAGGGGCAACAAGAGTAAGTTCTGAAATTTTTAAATTATTTAATTTCAAATAAGACTAAAATTTGTCTGTCTCTTCCTGGTTTTTTATCAATGATATTGCATATTTGATTGCCCAATTAGCACCTTCATAGTATTGATAAAGATCTTCCATTTTTCGTTGTTGATATTTTTTTGAAAAAGATACACAATCACGTTGTTTGCTTTCTAATTTTTCCAAAATTTTTTCTAAATCTTTGTCCAAAATCATTACCTCTTTTTATTATACATATTCATTTTTAAAAAATATTATTTTCCAACTTCTTGAACTCTATCTATATAATTATCAATATTTATGAATCTATTATCTATCTCTTTAACTTCCGTTTCAGTTTTTCTTGGCAAATAACATTTCTTACATGCGTCTATTTTTTTGACTCCCATATGATTAATTTGGATATTTCTTGCTTCTGTCATTTTTTTACCATGCCAAATTTCAAATATTGATTCACTGTTTGCATCCCCTATAATGTGCTCACTTAGCTCATCATTTGAACACAATAATGCTCTTCCATCATTAGCGATAACTAATCTTTCCCACAATTGAGGACATGTAAAATTTTCTTCATAAGTAATATCGGTATCTCTAATTAAATAATCAATTAATGGATTTGATGCAACCTGATCAACAATAGGATTAAAAATGTTGTAATACTCTTCTGGATTTTTTGATATTGCTGGCCATACAGTTTGTACTTTAATAACAGGTTTTACTACTCCTTTTTCTTTTTTAATTTCTTGATATTTTTTTATTTTATTTACTGCATCTTCAAATGTCAGTGGTGCTCTAATTTTGTCATATGTTTCACCAATTCCATCAAATGAAATTGTTAACCAATCAAGTCCTATTTCAATAAGTTTTTCAAATTTCTTTTCATCTAATGTTCCCCCATGTGTTAATGTTGAAACTTCTTTTATTCCATGTGTTTTTGCATATTCAATCATTTCGAAAGCTTTTGGATTTAGAAATGGTTCTCCTCTAAAACTTATTCTAATTGAAAAAACACCATTTTGTCCACATTCATCTATGATTTTTTTAAAAAGATCAAATTCCATAAAACCTAACCCTGAAATTTTTTTGAATTCGTCTGTTGTTGTATAGCACATTGGACAATTCAAATTACAACTACTAGAAATTTCAATATCTACATGTGGAGGATATTTGCTTACTTTATGAATTCTAGGATAAAAATGCCATTTGATTCTATTTGCAATATAGCTTAAGAGATGTCCTTTTCCTCTATGTAAATCAAATTTAAGATTGTTGGAGCGTGAAGATAGTCTAAATTGTCCTTTGTTTATTTTCAATGTAACCAAAACTCCTCTTTTTGTATTGATATTTTAATTTTTAATTTTTTGTCCAAAATCATTTAAACCTCATCACAAAGAAATTTTTTCTAAATCATTTTGTCTACTCATAATAATTTCAAATGCTTCAGCTGCCTTAAAACCTGATAAACTACCCCATCTTTTTGCAACTGCTTCAGTCATCTCTTTAGATCGTGGATGTGGTGGTTTTCTAAATTCATATTCATAGGCTTTCAATGCATTGATTTTTGCTGTTAATTGTGAAGATATCTCGATATACAAATTTGGATTAAATTTGTATGGTTTTCTCCAATCTGTAGCTGCAGGAATTTCAAAAGAAATTATTGAAGTGACTTGGGAGTCTGGTATTGGTCTGGCAGCTGTAATTGTGGCTTCATATGCTACTCTATGATCAAGATTAAGATCATTATGGTGATGTGTGAAAATTAAATTTGCTTTTGTTTCAAAAATTTCCTTTTCTATCTCTTTGATTATTTTTAATAATGGAATTTGATCTAATTCTTGATTGGGTAAATCTAAAAAGCGGATTTCTTGCACTCCTAAAATTTTTAATGCCTTTCTAGCGTGTTTTTTCCTTACTTCTATTTCCTTTTTCATTTTTTGCATTTCTTCATGCGTTATGTCATATTGAGGAGCACTTACATACCCTGATTTTCGCCTAGCAGTAATTCCTTCTGATAGAAATATCACTTTGATATTGTGATGCTTTGACATTTTTTTTAAAGTTCCACCCATGCCAATTGTTTCATCATCTGGATGTGCACATATTACAAGAATATTCAAACTAGTATTATTCAAACTGCGATTAATTTAATCATATTGGTCTACAATTTTTTTAACTCAAAATAGATTTTGTCTATGTTTTTAACCAATTAATGATCCTTTTGAAAATCACATTAAATAATAATATTTTTTATAATATCTTTTAGTTTCTATTTTAATTATTTTTTTGTTAACACAAACATATGGAAACAATTGTTTCTACCAATACTATTTAATTCAAAATCAAGATATGATCTTAAAATTGGAAAAATCTCAGAAATAACTCTTTTCTTCATTTTTGTTCTGTCATTTAATCTCAATTTATTTGCCATCTCAATAATAAAAGGACTGTATGGCCTCATACCAATACTCCATATTTTTGTTAATTTTTTAGTAGCATAATTAGAATGATGTTCAATTTTTAAATCTGTTTTTGAAAAAATAGATTTCCATTTAGACAATGTATAACAATGTTTTATATTATTATATATCCCTCTGTCCAAAATTTTAGCCCATTCGTATTCGTTTTTAATAAATTGATTATAGATTAATGAATCTTTGAATTTTTTATCTGGAACAAAAATTATAATTTTTCCATTTTTAGTTGATACTCTTTTTGATTCATTAAGAATATTTTCAATATTGTTTAACCAATAAAATGTATTACTAAAAATTGTTTCAAATGTTTCATCTTTAAATGGAAGTTTCTTATTACTGTCATGATTGATTAATTTTTCATATGTGTTGAATTGTTCAGCTTTTGTTAAAAGATTTTTTTTCCAATCTAATCCTACATCAATTTTCTTCTCAACTTTTTTAATGATTTTCGGTTTTATCAATTTATGTTGATTATGTATATCAACACCTTTAAAGAATCCTGAAGTATTTTTTATTGTTCGATACACATCAAAACTATAATCTACACTTCCACCAAAATTTGTAAAACTAAAACTACCATCACCGCAACCAATATCTAAAATTGGTTTTTTAAATTCCACTGATTTCATTTGTAATACATCTAATGTTCTCCAAAAAGCTGTTTCTGGTCTAACCCAATAAAGATTCAAAAATTTTTTTAATATTTCAGAAGCATAATCCATTAAAATTACACACCTAATAGCACTTTAAAATGTTAATTTTGAAATAATTTGAAAATTTTTGACTATGGTTTTATTATATAACATGGTGTCATAGCAAACGGAAATTTTTTTATCTCTATATTCTTATTTTGAAAATATTCGTCTACTGCTTTAGTTTCTCCAGGATGAGTACCATAATCATCTAGCATAAGAATCCCGCCTTTAGTAATTCTTGGATAAAGGTTTTCCAAAATGGATACTGCTGGTTCATAAATATCTGTGTCTAAATTTAACAATGAAATTTTTAATTCAGGATTTGTCTTAACATAATCTGGAACTGTTTTTGTAATATCTCCTTCAATTAAATCTAGATGTCTGTTTAGGTTTTTTTGATTTAGAATTTCAAATAACTGATCTTTGGAAATTGAATCTTCACCAGCTGAATCAATAAATTTA
>MDSX01087763.1_pt1 | contig 20545 bp, 14 predicted proteins | sample 811141 | NCBI WGS metagenome assembly MDSX01 (sample SAMN05326642, study PRJNA326480) | marine metagenome | isolation source: seawater | place: Atlantic Ocean: South East | collected 2010 | reverse complement strand
TGGAGAGCTTCATAGGTAGCCCATCCACTTCCGCCAAGCATCCCCAATCCATTGGCCACATCAAAGGATAGTAGGAGTGACACAATGGCGAGGAAACGCAATTGTGCGTCCAATGGATACGGCATGAGTTTCTCCAAACGCTCATGATCGGTGACGTGCATATCCATGATGCCATAGCTATTCGCGAGCCACAGTCCGTAGATGATGAGTCCAGAGAAGAGCATGGAGTATCCAAAGATCTCGCCTGAGAAGTACCCACCATCTGCAAAGCCGATCATGAATGAAAAGATGAGTCCAACCGAGAGCAGTGGCATGAGATTGATATCGCCACGTACCCATGCATTGAGGATTCCAAAAATACAGGCGATGAGTGGTAGCCACGAAGCGGATGGAAGAACGGCCCATACTGCGAAGAGGAACCAAAGCATCGGGATGAACCACGGAAACGGATTGTCATTTGCTTCGTCCCTTTGGACTTCGAGGATACTCCATACAATAGGCATCAACATGTGCGCTGAAACGAGTAAGCCTGTAACGCGAGTGAACCAAAGGACACGAACTTCGGAGATTTCATTTGGGTTGTCGAAAAAGCTTGACTCGAGGAACGCGTATGCGATGCCATGATCACCCAACCAATGCATCGAAATTGTCGCTAACGGTGCCAACATGGTAACGCCATGGTGGCGATATTGAAGCGCTACAAGTGCGACAAGGCCGTACATGCTGAGGAAGAGCAATCCACCGGATTGATCCAACATTCCAATGACGAGCAAAACGCAGAGCATGACTTGATCTGCAGTTCGACTAAGGTGGTCACGATCGAGTCCACGTTTACTGATCAATACAAACGCACCAATCGGAGCCAGGAGGAATAGGATGTCGTACAAGATACCTGCTTTGAACAACCCGTCTGTATGCTCGATATTTGTCATCATCGGCATCGAGGATGCTGCGATAATGAGCAACATAAACGCCCCAATCATTCTGCTTTGAGATGACAAGATGTCCATGGAATAGATTTCCCAGAACAATATTCCAATGGGGAGGATGTAGAGGCCAACAAGGTAGAAGGAATCTCCTGATAGCATGGTAGCATCGAGCGTGCTGATTCCGATTGTTACTGCAAGCAATGAAAACGCAAGGGATATTCGAGCGATTGAACCAAAAGAAGCATCTTCCACCAGTTCTTGCTCATCGGATTCTTTGATGTACCATGCGTTGGTTTCAGAGTCATATGTATACGCACCGGCAGCTTTCAGTTCAAGAAGAGAAAGCAATCTTCCAATATCGACTTCAACGTCGCGAACGGTGTTGAATAGTCCGTAAACAATAAGGCCAAGAACAAGATATTCAAGCGATAGTCCATTCAACGAAGAGAGTTGATACGTATCGGGGATTTCGAGTTTTCCAGTCAACAAGAGGCCAGAACTGACAACAAGTGATGTGAATAGGGCGAGAGTGGCATTCCGTTTTTCAATTTCATCAGCATCGCGAGCCCTTAGCATTGATTCGTAGACCATTCCTAAGAGATAGATGACGAAGATCCAGGAGACATACCAGTACGGTGAGTCCAGAATCGTGCTGCTCAGGGCGATGAAGGTAACAGTTTGTACACTGCTCCAGATCGAAACTTTTTCCATTCGACGGGCTGTTTCCGCAATCACAGCGATGCCGATAGCAATAGCAACATCGACCTCAATTTGGTCTACACCGTATCCGATTTGATCGCTGAAAAGGTACGACAACGACAAAGCCGACAACGTGAGATCTGCAACCCACTTCCGAGTTGCCTCTGCAAAGAAGAGCATGTATGCGATCATGATCAAGGAAAGAGTCCATGGGATAATGGCCTCATCACCGTTGAGCGTCCACAAGGAAAAGGCAAGCCCAATTGGCATAGCAGGGACTCTATTTCTGTGGGTTGCTGGGAAGTACGCACACAAGACAGTGATCCACAACGCAACTGGTAACGTCACGAGGGATGCGATTCCATCATTACCCAGACTGGCCGGTTTGAGTGGGCCCAAGACCAGATTGAGATCCTCAATACTCGCAATCAACATGGCAACGACGACGACGCCAATGACAAAGAATGACATCTTCTCAGCAAGGCTTTGTTTTAGACGTTCGTTACCGGCAAGGTATCCCTGAATGATGATGATGTAGACAAGTAGGGACAGTGCACCGCCACGGCCCTCAGGAGGGGCATTTTCATTGAGGATTTCATAGATTAGCGGAATGATACCCGAGACCACACTGACGACAGCGAAGTTGATCGATTTATTCGACATCAACGCACTGTACATGGAGAGGCCACAAAGGGCAACAATCGAAATTCCAAGAGGGTAAGACACCTCATAATCGGCATACTCAATCCATCGCCCTACGCCAACAAGCAGCAGTGCAAGTGGGATGTAGGTTGCAACAGCCCAGCCAAAGGTTGTATCTCCTTTGTATCGATTGAGGATTCGTTGATGAATGGCCCACATCAAAACAGCACCCAAGGCTTGAGCATAGATCATGTTCGGGCCTGGTTTGTATTCACCGTCCACGATGCTGCCCATGAAATCAAGGGCATTTCCATCGAATTCGATTTCTTGGAGTGTCACAAATCCGCCGAGAAAACGAATGCCCCAAAGTGTACCAACAGCCATGAAGAAGAACGAGAGTCCCAACAGATAATTTTGGGACACCATCAACTGGAACTCATTCTTTTTCGCTTGTAATTCAACCATGAATAGAGCAATCGCCGAGGAAATAAGACCGCCAGCGAAGAGAATCATGTATCGCTCCTCACCCACGTCACCACCGTACGCAATCATGAACAGACCAATCCAAATTCCTATCATTGCTACGCCAAACATGATGATTTCAGTGAATCGTTCAAGGGAGTCTCCGTTGGTTTGTCCGGGTGCACGAACGATGATCGGTTTAAACGGAATCTCGTCCTCTTCTTTTGCGAAAATCGCATCGTTCGCAACTGATACCATCTGTTTCGGTTTCCTCTGTGGTGCGGGCATTTGAATCGGTTGTTCATTCGAGGTTTCCGATATAAATTAACACCCAGCATTTGCCCTTTGAGTAGCATTTCAGAGGATTTTTTTTACACTCGAATCGAAAGACTTCAAACCATAGTAATTCTTGGGCTAATCTATGAGCCGTACAATATTGCCAAGATTGTCGCTAACAACCCTCTGTCTCATCATGTTCATTTTGCCAACAGTTCTTGCTACAGTACCCGTAGAAACGAGTACAGAATCTGCGGAACAGGGGTGGTGGGTTGAGACCACTGTGGACCGAGATGGTAACGGGATTGGAGATATGATCGAGGTCCATCAGAAGAACCCCCTCTTCCTTGATGATGACAAGACACTTCCATTGATTATCGATTTCTCATTTACTCCTGGTGAAGCTGAAATTCAAATGCTCGAGGAGAGCGTCGAATACCGGCACCAATGGACCTTGAAGGGCATCGATGCTCTTGCAGGCCGAGTGCCAGTCGGGCACATCCTTGAGACGTCCCAACTTCCAGGTGTTGTCATGCTTGAATTGGATGGTATTCTGAGCGTCACCAACGGAGACGCTGCAGTCCTCCATGGTGTTGATACAGCATGGGCGCAGACAGGTTACGATGGCTCTGGCACAACCGTGGCCATCATCGACACAGGAATTGATGGAAACCATTCGAGCCTTGATGACCAAGACGACGACCCTACAACACACGACCCAAAGGTCATTGCATTTTACGATCCGGTCAACAATCCAAGTCTGACCAACGGAACCGAAGTCTACCCATACGATGACCAAGGCCACGGCTCACATTGTGCTGGAACAACTGCTGGAACGGGCGCACCTACTTACGACCACCCCGGAATGGCGCCACAGGCTTCTTTGGTCGGTGTCAAGGTTCTCGATTCTGGTGGAAGTGGTTCATTCGCCACAGTCATGGCTGGAATGGAATGGACCGTTGAGAAACGATACGAATTCAATATCCGTGCTGCATCGATGAGTCTCGGCGGCCCTGGTGCAATTGAGTGGACCTCTTCTGAAGAGGATAGTGTCAATCGGTATGCAAACGAAATGGTCCGTGCTGGCATCGCTCTTTTTATTGCGGCTGGTAACAGTGCATTCTCCGCTCAAATTGGAACGCCTGGTAGCGCTGAAGATGCGATTACTGTAGGGGCACTGGATAAGGATTCAAGCATCGCCATCTACAGCAGTCAAGGTCCAACAGAAGAAGGTCGAATTAAACCAAACATCGCTTATGTCGGTTCAGATGTCATGTCAGTTGCACACAACACGGGCGACGGTTATGTCGCATTCAGTGGTACAAGCATGGCCACTCCAGGTGCAGCAGGCGTAGCAGCATTGATGTTGCAAGCGAATCCTGACCTTTCACCATTTGACATTCGAAACATCATGCAAGAGACTGCCACCTACCGGCAATGCCATTACATGGGTGCGAACGAACCGTGTGCGGAAGATCTCATCCCCAAGAATCGTCAAAACAATGTCTATGGCCATGGCGAGGTTCGTGCACTTGATGCCTTGCTAGAGGCAGCAGAACGGGACTATGTCTTCGATTCAAACCTCAGCGTGACCATCTCGACGCCTGCAACCCTCGATAATCGAATTCATCTCGAACGCGGTGACAGCATCGCCTTTGAAGTAAACGACAACATGGAAACGGTTCAATGGAGAAGCAACCATCTACGGGACGATTGGTCGAACATCCATGGCTATGAATCGGGTGAGACTTCTGGCAAGTTGTCAATCATCGACATCATTCACCAAATTGAACATCTACCGGGTATCGCTGTTATGGGCAACCACACCATTTCGCTGCGGGGTATTCAATACGACGGTGGAACGACCTCTTCATCGCCACTTGTTACCGCTGAAATCATGGTCATGGATGACGATACGAACCCCGTCATGGCCGTCACTAGTGATGGCGTCTCAACAAGCACAGTCATCTGGATTTCAGTCGGTGGAATCGTCATCTTCCTCGTCGCACTTCTTTTGATTTCATCAGTCTCGAATCGTGAGGAAGGGTCCTTGTCAGGCAAAGATCTCAGGTCATATCTCGATGCACAAATCGTCGACGCAGTGGATTCAGATTTGTCTGAAAATCAATTTTGGGAAGGAAAGGCATAGACGCTGCAATGGAGTGAAACCTTACATTCATAGACGGAGTTCTCAAGGTTAGGATAGGTGAGTTATGTGGTTGGAAAAGAACATGTTTCGATGATTCCATCCGCTCCAAAGACCATTTGGGAGGCCATTGTCAATGGACAAGAAGTCCAAGCAATCGCTCCGTCCAACGCCATTCTCCTCGACGTACTGCGTGACGAAGTCGGTATGCTTGGCGTCAAGCGCGGTTGTGATCTGGGAACCTGTGGCTGTTGTGCTGTGATGATTGATGGCGAGCCTCGCCTTTCCTGCCTGTGTCTCGCAGGGCAGGTTCAACACCAAGAGATAACAACGGTGGAAGGCCTCGCAAACGGGGCTCACCTTGCTCCAATTCAAACCTGCTTTGCCACCCACGGCGGCTCACAATGTGGATTCTGTACACCCGGTTTCTTGATGAGCGCAGAAGCACTTCTCAATGAAAATCAAGATCCGACGCGAGATGACATTGCCCTCGCCATCGAGGGCAACCTTTGTCGATGCACAGGCTATCAACAGATTATCGATTCCATTGAAGCAGCAGCTGAGATCAAACGTGGCGATGCTCCTGCTCCAACTCCTGCAAGCGATCCGCATCCAAATCCACATCCTGAAGGGCCTGATGAACCATCGATGCCTCCTGGTCATGCGAGGTGATGACATGGCGGGAGGATATCGACAACAACCCGGGGCAAATTCAGGCGAGACACGGAAAGACGGAAAACGTGTTGCTGGAAAGCAAAAATTCCCACCCCCTGGGTCAGGTGGTTCTCGGCCGAACATGGCTCCACGAGATCTCGACTCGATTCCAGAGTCTGTGGGTGGAAAAGAGCCACAGCCAGCAGGATCTCACATCCACGATCGCTATCGAACCGGTACAGAGGTCGGTAAATCGAGAGCGTTGGTCGATTCTCATGCGAAAGTTACTGGTCAAGCATGGTACGGAGACGACGTTCGTTTGGCCAACGAAATCATCGGGAAAATTCTACGTTCGCCACACCATTATGCGAAGATTAAGTCGATTGATACCTCAAAAGTTGAGGCATTGCCAGGCGTGTTAGCGGTTGCCACTGGGGCGGACGCAACAAACACGTTTGGTGTCCTCCCTGTTACAAAAGACGAGCATGCAATGGCTGTCGAAAAGGTACGCCACGTTGGTGATCTCGTCGCATGTGTTGCAGCTGTTGATGAAGCGACAGCCATGGAAGCACTCAATCTGTTTGAAATTGAATGGGATGTTCTCGACCCGGTGTTTGATCCCAGAAAGGGTTTGGAAGACCAAGACGAACCAATTCACTGGCGTGGAAAATATCACGTTGGTACAACCAACGTTCAGAAGCGTGTTTTCCAAGAGTTCGGTGATAGAAGTCTTGTCGATGACCCTACAGCCTCATCTCATGGAAAATGGCGAATGGAAGGCGTCCATCACGGATTCACCGAGCCTCACGCAGTTGTAGCCCATTGGGATCCAAACGGACGCTTGCAGTTGTACACCCCTCAACAGGTTCCTCATTATGCACATCGAGCACTTTCGACTGTGCTTGAAGTTCCGATGCATCAAATCAATGTCATCCGAACCTTTGTTGGCGGAGGATTTGGAGGCAAATCCGATCCGTTTCCTCATGAAATGTGCGCTGCAATCCTTGCGCGGAAAGCTGGACGCCCTGTTCGAATCAATTTCACTCGCGAAGAAGTGTATTGGATCAATCGTGGCCGACACCCAAGTTACATCGAAGTCAAGATGACTGCTGACGACGAGGCTCGGATTTCAGGTTTTGACATCGACGCACTGATCGATGGTGGTGGCTTTGCCTCCTTCGGACACGTAACCTCCTACTACAACGGCGTGCTTGCAACCGCTCCGTATGAGCTTGGCTCGTTCCATTATACAGGCGCACGTGTGTGGACAAACAAACCAGCGAGTGGAGCCATGCGTGGTCACGGAGCAGTCAACACCCGATGTGCAGTTGAAGTTGGTCTTGATGAAATGGCTGAGCAGATGCAAGTCGATCCAATCGACCTCCGCCTCGCAAATCTTCTCCCACCTCACAGTCGTACCATCTCAGGATTCCGTATCACTTCAAACGGAATGCGAGAAGCACTTGAACGGGTTCGTGAAGGTTCCGAATGGGATTCGAAATTCCGCCAAATGCCTCTCGGAAAAGGTATCGGAATTGGATGTGGTTTCTTCATTTCAGGATCGGGTCTGCCAATTCACTGGGACCCAAACCGTTTCCCGCATGCTACAGTGCACATGCAGATTGACATGGATGGTGGTGTAACGGTCCATACCGGCGCTGCTGACATTGGACAAGGTTCGACGACAGCAGTTGCTCAAGTCGTCTCAGAAGTACTCGCTCTCCCCATCGAAATGATTCATGTCCGCTCTCATGAGAGCGATACAAGTCCGGTTGACTTGGGCTCCTATTCAAGCCGAGTAACGTTCATGAACGCAAATGCAGCGATTCGCGCAGCACTTGACATACGTGAGAAACTTCTCAACGCGGCATGGGAAATGTTGGGATACCATCCTGATGTACTTGTTCTCAACGATCGACGTATTTACTACAAACACGACCCCGCGGTAGGTGTATCTTATCTTCAAGCACTGCACAAGGCACAGGAAGACAAGGGTTCCCTCATTGCAAGTGGTGCGTATCGGTCACCTCCCATGGGTGGAGTCCACAAAGGTGCTGCAGCTGGACTTGCACCTGCCTACTCGTTTTCAGCGTACGTGGCTGAGGTTGATGTTGATGTGGAAACAGGTCTTGTCTCATGCACGGACGTCTGGGCTGCTCACGATTGTGGTAAGGCCTTGAATCCACTCGCTGTAGAAGGCCAGATCATCGGATCATGCCACATGGGGCTGGGACAGGTCCTCTCTGAGAAAATGGTCTACGGACGAACCGGCCACCTACAAAATCCAAATCTTTTGGAATACAAAATCCCTTCAGTACACGAAATGCCTCACGTGACTCCTATCATCGTTGAGTCATCTGACCCCGAAGGCCCATTCGGTGCAAAAGAGGCTGGCGAGGGGCCACTCTTACCAATCCTACCTGCCGTGGTGAATGCTGTGTACGATGCGATTGGTGTTCGAATTCGAGATCTCCCGCTCACACCTGACATCGTTTGGAAGGCAATCTCCTCCAAAACCAGATCACTTGGTGGAATCGATGAGACGGAACTTCCCTCGCCACGACTTGAACACAGTCCGTTGCAAGCAACACTTGTCGCACGTGGAGCGGAACACAAAGTGCGTGATCGTCGACGGCAGCGAAGCGAAGACACCAGCGCTTATGTCAACGGTGTTTTGTTTGGCTTCGACCCAAACCAACCGCTCGAAGACCAAGTGGAAGGATGGAAATCTGCCGTCGAACCAGTTCCTGAACAATTAGCAGAACTTGGCCTTGCAGGAAAGGCCTGGTTGAAGAAAGAACAACGCCAAATGCGAGGTGATCAGTGATGCTGATGCCACCGTTTAACCTCCATCATCCGGAGACTGTTGAGGAAGCATGTGAACTTGCTTCGACCTTCTTAGCAAACGATGAATCCTTTGACTGGGTTGCAGGCGGCACGGACTTATTGCCGAACTACAAATGGCACATTAACGTCAAAAAGCACGTCATTTCACTTGCTAACATCAAGGGGATTGACACGATTTCGATGCATGAGATTGGAGCGATGGCTCGACTTGGAGCATTGGCTGATTCAGAAGATGTGCATCCTCTTATTGCATCAGCCGCCAGCAAAGTCGCCTCTTTTTTGATCCGAAACAATGCAACACTTGGCGGTAATATCTGTCTTGATACACGCTGTTTTTGGTTCAACCAGAGTGAGGATTGGCGACGCTCAATCGATTGGTGTCACAAAGAGGATTGTGGGACGGGATCTGACTGTCGTGTCATTCCGAATCAAAATACACTGTGTGTAGCAACCTATCAAGGCGATATTGCTCCATCACTGATGGTCTTGGAAGGACTGATTCATATCATCGGTCCGAGTGGCCAACGACAGGTTCCTGTCAACGAGTTTTTCAAGCTCGATGGCATTACCCGAAACGTCCTCGAGAGCGGCGAGTTTGTGCTCAAGGTAACGTTCCCAGAGGGAGTCGAGCATCGAGTCGGCTCCTACAAGAAACTCCGTGTACGAGAATCCTGGGATTTCCCCGAGGCAGGTGTCGCTTCATCGTGGATTGTCGGGCAACCATCATCCTTGAGGATTGCATCAACGGCACTGGAGTCCGTTCCAAGATACCATCAATCTGAAATTGATGCGATTGAAGAAGTATTTTCCAGCGATCTCGTCGGATCACTTTCCAAGGCAATTATGAAATCCATCAAACCGGTCAACAACACTGCTCTCCCTCCGAGGTATCGAAAATCGATGGTTCGGGTATTAACAAAGCGCAGTCTTCATGAAATTCTTGGTGATAAAGCATGAGAACTCCAGCGTTTTTGATTACAGTGCTTCTTCTTGGAGCGATTCTTCCATCAACCTCGGGGCAATTCCCTTCCAACAATGAATGGGAGTTTGGTTGGGACACTGAAGTTGAGCCGAGTTATGATCTCACTCTCGATGGTGAAAAATGGAAGGTTGAAGATACATTGGTCTTTTTCGTTGACAACCCGCGAGTCAACGATTTGAGTCTAACAATTGTGGTTGAATTTGATGATGATGTCGAATTCCTCGAACCATCCTATGAAGAATCAATCACGGTTAGCGCACAATCAAATGAGACTTTTTCAATCATCCTTTCCACTTCGGATCCTGATGCAGTTCGAAGTCACTCCCCAAGTGATAAGATTACCATTCTTGTAACTGCAGAAGAGAATGCAGCAGGTGCACCTGTTTCGCCAAAGGAAATCGAAGCAAACCTCAACGTTCCAAGACATCACAAACTCATGCCTGAAGTTTCTCTAGTCACAAGCTCAGTGGATGCAGGAACATGGGTCGAAGAGACGTTAATCCTCAAGAATATGGGGAACAGTCTCGATGCTGCGAGTGCCATTGAGGCCGAAATCCGTGGTTGTCCACTGCTCAATCTTGAAGGCCTTGAAACTGGCGAGGACATTCAAATCCAACCGACTGATGTGAACGGCAATCAGCCTGCAGAAGTGAGTTTCCGAATCTCGCCATCAAGTGCCCACCCAACCAAGACATGCGAGGTTACGATCATCGTCACATCTGAAGGGAATGGTTTGGAGCGAAGCACGGTGTTCACAATCGACATTGATGAGTCGGGTGGAAGCCAAGATTCTGGAGGTGGTGATACTGGTTCCAGTTCCTCAGATTCGGGCTCTGATTCTGATGCTTCTTCGGCCTTGCCATCACTTGGTTCACAAACGCTGCTAATTTTACTCGGAATAGTGGCGCTTTCACGTCGAAATCGCCTCGATGTCGGCTGATTAGACGTGTTGCAATCTGCACTCATGTCCTAAAAATCTCTCTAAACGTCAAGGGAGAATCATTATGTGTGTATCGTGATTCCCATGAAAAGAACATACTGCGTTCGCCGCAAAGTGAGATGATATTATGGCTGAAACAGAGAAAACAAAACTCTCTGTTGAAAAGAAACTCATGGTCGGATTGGTCGTATCAATTCTCCTTTCAACCGTTCTTATCGTGCTCGCATCCTCGTCCAAAGAAACGGTCTTTTCTCCGTACGTGCGAAATGCAGATGGGGATTACCAATATCAGCAACTCTCCAAGATGCGAGATACGCTTGGCGAAAGTGAAGATGGTAAGACGGGCGAAAAGTACTCGATCTACAACACAATGTCAACACCGATGCTTGTCAACGACTGGCAGGACCCACATCGTACCATGCTCATCATCGCTGCTCCAGAGAAACCATTCGATGCTGCAGAGGCTCAAGCGATCCACGACTTCGTTACCGAGAAGGGTGGCAAAGTCATCTTAGCTTCGAACTCAACCAATGCAAAGCGCGTTGCTGAGGAATTTGGAGTACTGTACTTCGATGCGCCAGTGTCAGATGGAAAGTGGTACTACGAAGTGACGGATGCTACCCAGAATCGTCTCGCTCCACAAGAGACAAGGCTGTGGTCCGTCGCATCGGTGAGCGAAGATCTTGATTTGATGGATGAGGCTTCCCTTCGAACTCCGTGTACCGAGGCAGAGGTTTCCTCTGGCGTGACCGATAACTGTCGGATGCCGGTCCTCTTCCATTCACCTACTGCGATTCAGGTTCTTGATGTTGAGGACGACAGTCGTGAAGTTAAGGTCCTCGCTTCTGCGAGTGACCAAGCGTTTGTTGCTCGCTCCGGATTCGATATCAACAACGTCGCAAATCCAAAGACTGGAAAGACCGACCTCATTGTTCGAATCGATTATCCGAACATTGAGGCTTACGATACAAAATCCGATGGAGATAACGGAGAAGTTTCCGTTACCGGTAGCATCGTCTTCGTTTCTGACCACTCCGTTTTCGCTAACCATCTCTGGGACGCTGGCGATGCTGACCTCACAGGCAAGCAACAATGCGGATCAGATCTCTACCAAGAGAACGGACACACCTGCTGGGATACAGACCCTGACGGACTCGTTGCTGCTCAAGGTGACACTGCTTGGCAAGGCAACCAACTCTACTTCCGTGCATTGGTCCGTGATATGATGGAATTCGACAACGACGAACTTTCCCTCCAAATCACACGAAACACCGACGAGTTCAACATCGTCTTCGATGAGAGCCGACACGTTTCAAGCATCGCAACACAGCCGTTCACAGAAGCCATTGGAGCCGTTGTTTTGTTGACCAGTGACGCATATCTGAAGTGGCTGATTATTCTCAATCTGTTCGCCCTCCTTGCCATTGCAATCATGGTTGTTCCCGAAAAGGAAAACTGGCGCCATGTATTCGACCTTACCCGGTTCAGAGAACGTCCAACGAAGGTGGACAGCTCACTGTACCAAGTCCGAACCAGAGAAGCATTCCTCTCAAAGGTTCGGCAATTCAACGACCTCACTCGGGATGAATTTGCCCGAAAGACCCCTGCTGAAATCATGCAGATGGTCCGTGACCCACGCCTTGTTGAACTAGTGAGTTCGGCGAGATCCTATTCCAACGAAGAACTACGGGAAATAATCCCACTAATTCGTCGTTGGGGAAACTGAAGAAAAAAGGAGGAAAATGACATGCAACCCCCCGCACCACCAGCAGCCCCGCCCGCGCCCGCGCCAGCAGCGCCAGCGGCACCAGCGCCACCTGCACCTGCAGCACCAATGCCTGCGGCACCAGCCGCACCAGCAGCACCTGTAGCACCAGCAGCGCCAGCCGCCCCTGCAGCACCGGCCGCTCCGGCCCAGCCGAAGCACCAAAGCACCCCAGAAGTCCGTGAGCGACTTTCCGCCGTTGGCGCCATCGCACAAGCGATCAGCGCTGAGGTACAGAAAGTCATTATCGGTAAGAGCCACGTCATCGACAACGTTCTCATCAACATCCTTTCCAACGGTAACCTTCTTTTCGAAGATTACCCTGGATTGGCAAAGACATTGATGACCAACACGTTTGCTGACGCTCTCGGTTGTGACTTCAAGCGTGTTCAATTCACGCCTGACTTGCTCCCAGCTGACATTACCGGTACCAACATTTACGACGCCAAGAAGGGTGAATTTACATTCAAGCCAGGACCATTGTTCTGTAACCTACTTCTTGCTGACGAGATCAACCGTGCACCGCCAAAGACACAAGCAGCATTGCTTGAGGCTATGCAAGAAAAGCAAGTCACCATCGGTACTGTTACTCACAAACTCCCTGCTCCGTTCATTGTTATGGCAACCCAGAACCCTGTCGAGCAGGAAGGAACATACCCGCTACCAGAAGCTCAACTTGACCGTTTCATGTTCAAGATGAGTGTCGGTTACCCAGACCGTGCTGATGAAGACGAGATTCTCGCTCGACGTATCACACGTGGTAAGGACGCTGTTGATGTCGATGTTATTACCGACCCACAGCGTGTTATCGCTATGCAACAGGCTTGTGAAGACATCTACGTGGACCCAGCTCTTCGAATGTACATGGTCGAAGTCGTCGCTCGAACCCGTGAAGACCCTCGTGTTCTTGTCGGTTCTTCGCCTCGTGGTTCTCAAGCATTGCTCAAGACCGGTCGTGCAGCAGCAGCTTTGCGTGGACGTGACTTTGTGACGCCTGATGACATCAAGTCGGTTGCAGAACTTGCAATTGCACACAGAATCATCCTCAAGCCTGAGCACCAAATCAAGGGTCTTGAGGCTGGCGAAGTTATGCAAAGCATCCTACGAGAAGTTCCAGTACCTACCGTTTGAGATCATTGAATCATACTTGACTAGAGGTGTTCTCGGATGTGGAGTCGCAAATCAGCAATGCTAGGAAGCATGGCCGTTGCCATGTATCTTCTTGGTCTTACGCTTAGGAATTCTCAATTGGTCACAATTGCTGTTGTGATCTTTGTCTTCCTAACGTGGGCTGCCTTGTTTGGCGGTCATGCTGACGTCGCCTCCAGTGGCCGCCGTGCCGAGGAGTGGACCGGTGAGGAAGGTGTCGCCTTAGGCAGCGTTCTTGCTATGCGAAAACTCTCGGGTTCGAGAATCTTCGAAGACGGAGAACTGACAGTGACGTTACGTATGCAAAACAATTCAGGATTGGCAAAAATTCTCGAAGTTCGAGATCGCGTCCCTGAAGTCATGCGCATCAAGGAAGGCTCAAACTACATTTTGATGGAACTTGGTCCACGACGTGAGACCTACATCGAATACACGCTTGAATGTCCTCTTCGTGGGTTCTATAGCATTGGGCCTGTAGCCGTTCGGGTCCAAGATCCGTTTGGTTTGTTCCACAAGGAAAAAGAAATGCATGTCTACAACGATTTCCTTGTGTTCCCAAAGATGGAAGATCTCAAAGATACATTCGTCAAGTCTCGTGTTCCGAAGATTTTCACTGGTGCTGTCAACATCCGACAACCTGGACCAGGTTCGGAGTTCTATTCCCTTCGTGAGTATTTCGAAGGAGATTCCTTCCGTGCGATCAACTGGAGTGCATACGCTCGATCAGGGAAACTTATGGTCAATGAGCGAGAGCGTGATGCAGTATCTGACGTCATCATCATCATTGACTCGCGAGCCGTGAGTGAGACTGGACCAGTGAGCCGAAACGCTTTGGTCTATTCGACACGAGCAGCAGCCTCCCTTGCAAAGTATTTCTTGGGTCGCCGTGATTCTGTCGGTGTCGTTGTTTACGGCGATGAAGTTGTCAGTGTTGACCGCGATACAGGAAAGAAGCAGTTGTACGTCATTCTCACCAAACTCGCAGGAGCTGTCGCTCGTGGCAACATTCCATTGCAAGTTGTGGTCAACCGTATTTTGCCTCACATCAACAAGGGCAGCCCAATCATCTTCCTTTCTAATTTGGAAGACGATCCGACCATCGTCAATGCGCTTCGAGACTTCCGCGCTCGTGATTTTGACGTCACTGTTCTTACACCATCATCTCTTGAGTTCGAGTTTGACGCAAAGCGTCTCGATCGAACTGGCTACGAAGTCATGAAGACCGAGCGAGACGTCCTCATAGGAGAGTTGCGTGGACTTGGTGTCAACATCATGGACTGGGAGCCAGATATGCTCCTTTCAACAGCACTAGCAGGTGCACGAGGATTCTGAGGTGAGAACATGACAATGCGAAAGGCATCTTCGGATACTAGCCATCTCTACGATGGAAAAGTTGTGCGCTCGTCCGCACCAAGTCGAAAGAAGGCTGCAGGACAGATGGGAATCGGTTCTGAAATTCCTAAGGATGCAGTTCCTGAGTTGGAGATGCCTTCTTTCATCGAAAGTCTCATTGGTGGACCGATTGTTCCGAAGATGAAATTCCTTCCACCAGACAAATTTGTACAAAACATGCAACTTGGAGTTTACGTAATTCTCGTTGGACTTGCGTTGTTAACCTACATCATTTCTCCTCCAGAAGGAACCATTTGGTTTATGCTTCTTGGAAGCGCAGATCTCGCATTGTTGTTCCAGATTGGTATTATCGTTGGAGCAACAGGTCTTGGTTTCTGGGGCGCCTATCAGCGTGATGCTCGCTACATGCTGGGTTCGTATCTTCTGTTTATCCTTGCAATCATGCGTTTTGCTTCCTCGAAGACCAGCGTCAATGATTTGTTTGGACTGGCTGACAGTCCAACGATTCTTGCATCATTGGTTGTCATTTATTCCGTCCTCTTAATCATGTATTTTGAACTTTCAAATGGCGTTCTCCGTTATTCGATGTTGGATACGAGCATCCGTACCAATGAGGTTTACGTCATGAACCCAAAGAAGATTGTTGGAAAGTACCATCGTTCCCTTCTCATAAACCCAATCGTCGCCACCGTTTTGGCAACACTGGTTCTTTCTGCGAATACCATTTTGCCATGGATTGTCGGAATCCTGTCAGAGGATACTGCAACACGACTGAGAGAATCCGTTGAATTGGGTTCCGTTTACGGTGTAGCGCTAGGAACGTTGTTTGTGTTCCTTGTGGTCGGAGGGCTATTCGCTCTTGATCTACCAACATACATCCAGAAGCGCAGAGAAGGCAACGATGAGTGACTTCAATTCTGCTGAATGACGGTCTGACTCGTTTCTTTGATGAAGTTGTGCAGAAGAAGCAATGCGCGTCCCAAATCTTCCCCGTCTATGGCCACTCGGGCAGCTGAACTGGTCTTGTTTAACCATGTGAGTTCGAATTCTGTGGATTCAAACAATGAATTCATTGCATCCATATCCTCTTCTTCACAACCTATAATCGACAACAGACCGAGATGGTGATGATGATTTGCTTTGATGTCAAAACGATCGAAAATCGATGCTGCACGATGCATGTCGTGCTGCGATACAATAAGTCGTGAGTCGCCCAGCCTTGATTCCAATCCCCACCAATTGACTTCGTTTTGAGCCAACTCACCAAGAATTTTCACAAGTTGACGTTGATGCTGATCAACGTGGTGATGTGAGAAACCGAGGCTAACAACATTCGGAAGGCAACCAATCGCTTTCAACCGATCGCCAGGACGGCCGGGTCCAACAACCGTCTTTTGTTCATCTCTTGGATCGTAGAGGTGGCGGACTTCCAACTGAATCTCAGGCTCAATTAAGGGCTCGATGGTGGATGGATGCAAGACAGGTGTATCCATTAGCGACAACTCGATGGCCTCTTGATAACTCAGATAGGGGATGGTTTCTGATCGAATTCCCCACCTTGGATTTAATCTGAAGATGCCGGGTACATCCTTCCAAAGAATGACTCGATCCGCATCAATCAGATTGGCGATTGCTGTAGCCGAGTGATCTGAACCACCCCGGCTTAGAATTGCAATTTCCTTGTTCTGTCCTTCCCCAAACCATCCTGTAATAACGGGCGTACCATGGAGTGTTTCTCGGTCGAGTTTCGTGCTGGATGCCTGTAAATCGACGTGGTTCGCCTGATAATTGCCATCGAGAGTAATTCCAATGTCTTCTGCTCCAAGTGGATACGCATCATAGCCAAGTTCTTGCAACCGATGAGCAACCACAAGTGCGCTCAAGCGTTCTCCAGTTGCAAGTAAATTGTTCAAGGCGGATTGATCATGTGGATGTTGAGCCAATGAACGGAGTGCTTCTTTGAGATTGTGAAGAACCATCGAAAACAAGTGGGCATTTTTCGAGGAGTCAATGTTTGGTGCGAATCGGAGATGTTGTTTCGACAAATCCTGAACCAAACGGCTTGCATAGCGAGGGTCTTTTGCTGCACGATACAACCGATCCGTCGTTCCCCACAATGCTGAGACGACGAGTATGGCTTGTTCATCTCCACGGATTACTTCGGCAATTTTCTCGATATCATCAGGTTCGCGTAGACATGAACCTCCGAATTTATGGATGATTCGTCGTCTCAAAACGCATCACGTTTCCTTAGAATGAGGTCGCACAGAACCAATGTTGTCATCGCTCGAGCAACGCTTACTGCTCTCGGTCCGAGGACAGGATCATGGCGGCCTTTGACAACGAGTGGTTTTTGTTGACCATCATCCAAGTCCAACGTTGTCTGCTCATGGGCGATGCTTGAAGGGGGCTTGAATGCGATTTGTGCATAGAGGTCCGAACCCGAGGAGAGCCCAGCAATGCTGCCATCTGCTCGTTCACCTTCTTGTCGTGGTTGTTCCTTCGTGCCGCTCCAGGGATTGTTGTGTTCCAGACCAGTCATTTTGACAACTTCAAATCCCCTACCGAACGCTACACCGCGAGCGGCTGGTATGGATAGATAAGCCCTGCCAAGTGCAGGCTCAAGTCCGTCAAACCATGGCTCACCAAGTCCTTGGGGCATGTTGGAGACGAGAACATCAACTCGACTGCCGGTGGAATTTCGTTGCTTCCGAATGGCATCGACATGGTCTTTCATTGCATCAACGACAGTTGGATCACGGCATCGGAGTTGTTCACAGAGTTCGTTTGCCCATTCCTCTGGGCATGCGTCGATTCGAGCTGCTTCAATGGAACCAATGGCCCCTACGTGGGCGTCGATCTGAATCTCTCCAAGGAGAGGCTCAACCAAGGCAGCAGCCGCGACGATGCCTGCTGTAAGTCGAGCAGATGATGAACCACCACCTCGCAAATCTGCAAAACCTCCACTTCGCTGATGCATAAGGAGATCTTGATGGCCTGGGCGTGGATGATTTGGAATGAAACTGTAGTCACTTGAACGTGAATCTTTGTTGCGTATTTGGATGAGAATTGGTTGACCTGTTGCATAGCCCTCGTGAACACCCGTCACAAGTTCTACGTGATCGTCTTCCTTTCGCTTGCTTGCAAAATGACCTCCCGGTCTTCGTGTCAGCATCCGTTGAGCGATGCGTTCTTGGTCGATTCTAAGACCCGCTGGAACGCCCTCCAAGAGGGTTCCAACCAGTTGCCCATGGCTCTCACCAAACAAGGTGATGGACAGGGATTCCCCAAGGCGCATCTTCATTGGTCTCAGTCATCCCAAGCAACACGCGTTCAAGAAGTTGAGCCTTATTCCTCAGCATCTGTATTCTCAGGGTTGATGAACCGAGTTTCGATGACATTGAAGTCTGGATGCTTGTTCGAGCACCATGCTTTTATTCGATTGATTACACCTTCAAGTTGAATTGGAATAACGATTACAATTGCAGTCCCTGAACCACTTGGTCCAGCTGCACGTGCTCCGTTCACAAGGGCATCGTTGGCGAGGATTCTCGCCCGGTGATCTTTGGTTGCCCCGATAACGCCGCGTCCATTGAGCGTGAGGGCGACCAATTCATTCCCATCTTGAATGGCATTGAGGGCTTGAATGAACTGTTGTTGATGCGGCAGGAAGTCCTCAAGGGATGGGCGTTCTTTTCGGGGCCCACGGGAGATAACCAATACCTTCCATTCGTCTTTCATCGGTCCTCCTCCTTCGAGGAGTACGCCTTGTGCAACGTCAGGCTCATTGGCATTGACCAATTTCCATCCACCTGTGGCACATGCCCATGTGTCATCGATGCTTCCCGTTAGGGTGATTTCTGCACGAAGTTGTGCATCAACTGCGATGGCCACAATCTCATGCAATTGCAGTGATGTATCGGTAGAGTCGCAAAGCGCACGCACTGCTGCCACGCAAAGTGCGGAAGAGGACTTCAATCCTTCACGGGGGGGTATCTTTGACTGTACTGCCCAGTGAAGATTTTCCTCATCGATCGGTAACGCATGACCTGCATTCTTCCAAGCATCAACAATATGAGGCAGCAATCCATCCGTATCGTTAACCTCGCGTTTGCTTTTTTTGTTGAGGACTCGAACAAGAATGGGCAAGTCGATGGCCATGCTGGCACCATAACCAGTTCCAGCTGCATGCAAGAGGCTGCATGCTCCATGGGCAGTTCCCTGACCTAAAACTGCCATGCCTTAACGCTCCTCAGAAGGAGCTGAGATGCTTTGTCCTACATGACGGGTTGAGGAAGATGCGTACCCAAGAATGCTGTCCCCTACCGAAAGGTTGGTCACTGAGCAAACCTTTCCGTTTCCCAAAACCAAGCGAACCGTCTCCGCTTGTTGAATGAAGACATGTCCTTCATTAGTATTTTCATCTTGAAACCTCAATAGAATGAACGGTCGCGTTTCAATTTTCATTCGACCAATGGTCGCAGTGCGTGTGTTCCCTGAAGGATCAACGACCAGAATGTCATCACCAGATGTTAGTTCACAAAGGTACTTTGTTGTGCCATCGGCGAGGTAGGTGTATGCGTCAACACTGCCGGCATTGACACGAAACGGGCGAGTTGGGACGTATTTCGATGCAATCGTTTCACCGTGAATCAGAACAAACGAACGTGCCGTCGAACCAATCAAGATTCCTTCGCCTTGTTTGAGCATTGACAGCAAATCGATGCAAACTCTGTCGCCAGCATGACCTTGTTGAATCTCAGTAATTGGCATTGCAGTCAATGCGACCGAATCTTCATAGTTCTCACCCTTAGCATCTGTTGGAATTGATTTCTCCAATCGCTGTGATTTTACAATTAAAGCTGCTTCAAGACAATCCACAGAACACAACAATGCATCAACTCCGATGTCCAATGCAAATCCTGCACCTTGAGCTTCGATGGGATGGCGAATTTGAGCAGCCACTTTTGTTGGAGTAGACTCGGTTGCAGCCAAGATGTTTTCAATTGGAATCATCGACCAGTCTTCAAAGGTTAGGAGAATCCATTCAACAGTTCCTGCGAGGCTGCGGGCTTGTGTTTGAGCGGATTCAGAATCGATGTGAACGTGGCCACCAATCATGGAATCCTCTCGAAATAAGACCCCATCTTCGATCCAGATACCGTTACCTTGTTGCTCAGAAAACAAAGCATCAACGCCTTCATGCCCATCGTTGTTGGACGTGTTTAGCCAAACTTCCATGCTTCAACCTCATAGTTCAACGCTTGCCATTGCTTCTTCAGCGGTGGCGCCCTCATGAACAATTTTCATCAGAGCCTTAGCAACGGATTCAGGTGAGTGGTGAGCAAAGACCTGGCGACCCATGCAAACACCAGCGGCTCCATGTTGCACCGCCTTTTCGACCATCGTCAGCATCTCTCGTGTGTTTGTTTTTGCTCCTCCGGCTACGAGCAGAGGAATCGGGACGGCTGACGTGACCTGCGAGAAAGAAACCTCGTCCCCAGTCCATGTCGTCTTCCCAACATCGCAGCCAATTTCGAAAGCAACTCGTGCAGCGTGAGCAACTCCTTTTGTTTCATCGCCTTCGACGATATCGAGATTTGGTCCTCGAGCATAGATCATACCAAGAACAGGTATTCCCAGGTGGTGACACTGTGTGGTAAGTTCGCCCATAGCCTCCAACATTGAGGCTTCTCCCTCT
>MDSX01058437.1_pt1 | contig 20559 bp, 18 predicted proteins | sample 811141 | NCBI WGS metagenome assembly MDSX01 (sample SAMN05326642, study PRJNA326480) | marine metagenome | isolation source: seawater | place: Atlantic Ocean: South East | collected 2010 | reverse complement strand
CCGACGATGGCTCTTCTGACGATGGCTCTTCTGACGATGGCTCTTCTGACGATGGCTCTTCTGCTTGTTCGCTGGTTACAGTTTCAAATGTTTTTTTTAATTCTTCTAATATACCATTTAATCTCTTAATTTCTTTATCTTTTTCTTTTAATGCTTTACCTACTTCATCTGTAAAGTTTTTTATCATATCACCAACACCAACAACTTCTTTATCATTATCTGATTTTCCACCAGTACCTAAATTTAAATTTCCAAAGAAATCCATTATAAATTATAGCAATATTAATTTATTTTAAGGCATATTTTTCCTTAAAATAAATTAATATTGCTATTATAATAATAATATAAATGGATATTCACAACAATGTTACTAAAATTATAAATAACACTAAATTAACACAAAAGCAAATAGATGGCTTAAATATAAATCCGGATAGTAATTTTGTTGTTGTTACCTATTGGTGGGGACGAGGAAACATGAATCGTAATGTGGCTAGACCTTGTACAAACTTTTATGAAGATTATTTGAAACAAATGAATAACCATATGATGACGTTAATTACGAAAACTATGGCAGCAGACTCTCCTGATACAACATCAAATATATTTGATTTATTAGAAACAAATCCCGAAAGATTCAAAACTTTGTTTTCAATAATAAAAAAAATGGTTATGCATCATCTAACAGATTTATGTAATGAAATGAGAATTCCTATTAAATCTTCAACAAATACAAAGTTATCCACATACGACCGTTATGATTTACTAAAAGAAAAATACCCAGAACTTGCAAATCCTAGAGAACCATCACTATTGGGTGATCAATGTTTCAAAATTATTAAGGATTCATTAATAAAAAATAAAGAGAACCTTATAAAATTAGTTAATACATCAATAAGTTTTGACGAATTGAAAAAAAATTACAATGACGTTAAAAATCAAAACAGTCTTTTATATAAAGAAATCGAAGAATTAAAACAGAAAAAAGAAATTGTAACAAAAGATCCATTATTATTTGAATGTTTGAAAAGGGAATCATCGATAGAACCTTTATCACAAATAGATAACGAAATCTCTAATATAACAAATAATAAAATAAAACCTTCATTGGATAAAGTTAAAAATGCACAAGAAGAAAGTAAAAACATAAAAAAGGAACTGAATACAGCAATTTTAAAGGTTATGAAAAAAAAAGACCCTCTTTCAACATTTGATAAATTGATTGCTTTATTCGAATACAAACCTCCCATAAAATTTGAAGCAATGATTGAAAATTGGGAAGAACAATGCCGAAAAAATGGTTGCAATTATTTAGCTGTTGAATATAACGAATTTGTAGGTCCAGATAATTATCAATTAGCTATAAATGCTAAACCGAAATTTATTCAAAAAGTCCTTGAACTATGTAATGGTAAAAATATACTATACATAGACGGGGATATGACCATAAGACAATATCCAGGAATATTTGATATGCAAAATATAGATTTTATGGCCCGAGGGTGGTACGTAGACCCGCGTTCTAGTTACAAAATGGAAGAAAGTATTATGTATGATCCATATTCTTTCGAAACATCGGGTGGAATTATGTTTTTTGCCAATACTAATCAAGCAAAAAAACTTATACAATTATGGATAAATACAGCTGAAAAAAAAATAAATGACGGAAAGGCAGATGACCGTGTTTTATCGTTAGTTTTTAACACTAAGGCAGTAATGACATGGGTAAGAATAATACAATTACCTGTAGAATATTTATGGTTAACCCTTGACTACGATGAACGAATGATGGATATGGTGTATGATTATGATGAAAAGCAAATGGAGAGTACTATAATGGTTGACCATCCCGAATGTTTGACTAGTGAAGATACGGCAAGTGGAGCTGGTGCATCGTCTGACAGACAACCTAAATTTTCTTCATTTTTAGAAGATTTGACACCATGCGAAGAAGTAATTCATGAATACATACTATTCAAAGACCTACCAAACCCATCAAATAACAAGTTCCAAGCACCACTAATAAATTATTATGATACACTAAAACAAAAACAAGACGTTGATTATAATGGTTTGATGGACTTATTCAAAACACCGGGAAAAATAGATAAAACCATGTATTTCCCTTACTTTTTTTGGTATCATTATTTCATGGGCGATGTACATTATTTAGATGACGGAAATTCCGAATTAGTTGAAATGGGTTTTGTAGAAGAAGGTGGTGAACCACAAGATAATGTGCAACCACTTTCAATTATACCACACAAAGATAAATTTGGTAAAAATATACATCCTGCTGCCGGTGAAGGAATGTCATTTAATAAACTTGTTGATACAAATATTCAAAATGCAATAGGTCTCAATTTAGAATCACTATATGAACAAAACAACGAGAGTGGAGTATTTTTAGTCGATTTAGAAGATAAAGGGAAAAAATATGTTATCATTAATATAGCGAGTGGAGCCTTTGACACACCCAAGTTCTTATTAGAGACCAGATTTCTCATCAAACTAATTTTGCGTATATTATTAGATAAAAAATCTGTAATTTTTAACCCATCCACCGCCACTGGTTACAGCCCAGAACTTTTCGGTAAACTAGAGGCAAATTTAAACACTATTTATCTAGATATTGATTTTGTATTTAACCCAATTTATAAAGAAAGTGTAGGCAAAACAGAATATAGACGCTCTGCGTTTTATACTCCGTATATCAACTTACATCAAAGTATGTTATTCAGACCTGAATCAAGATTAATTGATTTTATATCAATGTGTTCTTCACTAGATTACTTGTCTAATATGATTGCAAATGGATGTTATGAACTAATATCTTTAACACGATGTGGATTTTTATTACCATCGAGAGATCAATATGGTAAATTACCACCAAATATTAAAACTAAGCAATACCAAAACCAAGCCGGGGGAGCAACCGATGCTTATGATTCTTTTGAAGGAATGATGAATGCATATGCTGATGCATTAGAATTTGAAAAAACGACCCCAACTGCTGGTAAAAAAACAAAATCGCGAAAAAAAAAATTACGCATACCAAAAAAATCTACTCGAACAATATAAATCTTCATTAATAATGTTAACTTTTCAAGCAAATTCGGGATTCCACGATTCTAGTCCATTTATAAATTCAGAAACAAAATTATCTGTTTTTGTAAACCTATCTCTACATTTTGCATGTCCAAAATCTATCATATATAATTTTTTATTAGCTAGCATAAAATTATATCCTGTAATATCTGTATAATCTATCAAATATGCATCTAAAATTTGAACAAAGTTGCGTATTTTTAAAATATATTCTTTTGGTATTTGATTGAAATTATCTCCATATATGTTCGATAAGTTGTCTCCATTAATTTGTTGCATTGTCAATGTTTTTGATTTTTCGTCGTAACTTACAATTTTAGGTACTTTTATGTAGACTTGTGTTTCTTTTTTTTTATTTAAAAACTCAATCAAATTATAGACCCAATTATGTATAAAATATTCTTGATATGCTACATTTTTTTTCACAAAATGGGGCATTAATTTATATAGTTTAATATACATTATTTTTATTTCAATTTTAAACCATTAAACAGTTAGTATTAATTTAACAATTATTTAAAATTGAATTCTTATTATTTATAAAAATTTAATAGTATATAAGAAGTATAAAAATAACTGTATATATTACATATGAAGTCATTTTATACTTACTTATTTAATTTTATTCAAGTTACATATGCCCTTATCAACTTTCGTGGTGGTAATCTTCCTCGCGAATATCCTTTTCATACAATCGAATTGGCACCATACCATCCTAAAATTCACGGATACTCTAACATAGGATTATTAGGCGATATTCACGCAAAAGGTGTTCCACTCGCTACGAAAATAATTGATGTTTTGGCATACAATAACCGTAATGTCAGACAAGAAATTGCGGATGAATTATACAAAAAAGCCAACCCAACGTCCAATGTTATTGATCTCGGATCATCAACAGGAATGATGACAACTTGTCTATGGAACGCGGGCTTTAAGAACTTATCGGCACTTGACGCATCACCTCAAATGTTGAAATACGCAAAGATGCGTCTACCAAAAGATGTAAATTTAGTTTTGGGTAATGCAGGTTTAGATGTACCCACTGGTGATGTCTATGTGTGTAGCTTCGTCATGCACGAACTTCCTGGTATTGCCAGAAAAGCCATTTTAAAGAATGTATATGATAATATGAGTGAAAATGGAATGTTACTAGTTGTAGATATTCATCAAACATATACACCAAAAGAAGTTATGTTACAGGGTGAACCATTTTGTTTAGATTATATTGAGAATTTCAATGACGAAATAAAAAATTCTGATTTTAAAGTAGAAAGTAAAACATGGATTGAAAATCACGTACAAACATGGTGGTGTAAAAAATAAAAAACTTTCTATAAATCAAAACACACCAATAATCAATTATAATTTAAATATAAGATTTTTATATCGACATTGTATAAAATAGACGATGTCGTTATTATGTAATGCATATATGTATATAACTACAAATTCTATTTGTGTAAATACTGGAGAAGTTAAAATAAGTGAACACAAATTAAGTACATCGTTTGTACATACTTGTTCAGTTCTTGCATTTAGTGTAAATAATTTAAATTTTTTAGCACATATTGATGCTTTTGAACCAAACATGAAAGAAAAAATTTTAAAAGAACTAAATAATGTAAATTTAAAAGAGATCAATGAAATTCATGTATGGAAAGGTAAAAATTGTCTCAACAATTGTCCTAGTTTTAATATTTTAAAAGATATAATTCAAATTATAGGTACTAAAAATATAATTTATCATCAAATAAACGAAACCAATATTATTTTTCCATAACAACACCTACATCTATTGTCACATTCCATATTCATCGTCTATAATGTAATTCACACCAGAATTTTCATCAAAATACCCTCCCCAATGTTTCCTCCTTTGTACAAACCCTTCATCATCTTTTACTACATTTTTATTATTTACTTCTTGTTTATCATAAATACGATTGAATATAAAGTACAGAAACTCACTTTCATAAAATCTATAATAAAAATTTAGTGGCAAATTTCGCAAATAATTGAATTCTTTATAATTATAACTTATCTGCCTAACAACACTATTATGTTGTTCTTTTACATTCGGAAAAGTATAACTCATAATCTCATTTACAATGTCATTCGGTAAATTACATTTTTCGCATAGCATAACAGAAGTCCTCATAGTTTACTGTTTATTTTGTTGTTTAGTATAAATTAAATAAATTATAATTTTCAATTTTTTATTAAAATTTACATAAAATTGATTATATTATTATTATTATTATTTTCACTAGATAATAGTAATAAATATGGTAGATTTAGCTCACCAAGACTGGAAGCCCGTAACACTACATCGCAATTATACTGCAAGTGAAACTCTAAAAAAAGCTCAACGAACTGGAACCTCAACAAGTGTAGAGAAACAAACCACACAAGGAGTATCCAATTCAAAAAAACTAGACAACGAAACTGAAACTTTTAATATTGTAAAATCAGGCCTAACACTGGGCAAAGAAATACAACAAGGACGTAGTAATAAAAATCTAACACAAAAACAATTAGCTACAATGTTAAATGAAAAACCACAAGTTATTCAACAATATGAAAATGGACAGGCCATCCCTAATCCACAAATAATTAATAAATTACAAAAAGCTCTAGGTGTTAAACTAACACGGCCTAAGAAATAGGGGGAACCTAGGTCCCCCCTTACCCCTCCTTGAAACAAACCATACCAAAAACGATAATGAATCTAGAACAAAGGAGGGGGGCTTGGGGGAACCCAGGTTCCCCCGCTTATTCATACTCATTAAACTCCTTCATAAATTTTGAATAAAATGTATCCTTACCACCTTTTGACATCAAAAGTATATGTAGTATACGCCTATTTCCTATTATTACACACTTATCTTGAGCCCTAGATATTGCAGTATAAAAGAGCTTATGATTATTTTCTCCACTCCACATACTATGTGATTTTGATAAAACAATAACACAGACTCTTTCTTGAGAACCTTGAAATTTATGTACCGTTGCACTGTAAAATAACTGAAAATCGTCTTTTAAATCTTGTACAGCTATTGTTCGTTGTTGTTTATCATCTTGATATTCAATAACACAAAATTTTTTTTCTTTTCCACCTATCAATTCTTTCTTCTTTTCAATAATTTTAGCAATATCCCCATTTACACGAGGAGGTTCCAATGAATAATCATTTTCTGTTTGAATAATATAATCATTCAAATAATAACTTGTTTTGAAATGTTCAAGAACTAATTTCTTCGAATGATTATGAATATTTTGTATTATCCGATTACATTGTTCTGTTCCTCCCTCAAATCCATGTTGTGGTGTTATTACACGATAATCACCATTTTCATCATAAATTTGTCTAAATTCTTTTTCAAGATTATTTTCTGACATATCTTCCATTTCCTTGAACATTATTTCATCATTATTAAAATCCTCGATATTTAATTTTCCGTTTATATATTTTTTTATATTTTCTGCAAGTATTACTTTGTTAGTTCGTTTAATCTCTTCTAAACATGTTGTAGGAAATCCAATATGTGATTTCAAAATACATTCAAATGGTCTTCCAACTTGAATTGGTGGTAATTGATTATTATCGCCTACCAAAACTAATTTTGTTTTGTGTTTAATGAATATATCAATCAGTTTTGTGAACAAATCAAATGATATCATCGACGACTCATCTATTACAAATACTGCAAATGGGTTTTCGTAAGTATCATCCATCATCTTAAATACATCTTCTTGTGCTGTAAGTTCTTTTTGTTGCTTTTTCTTATTTCTGTAAATCATCCATTCTGGATAAATAATATACAAAAACCTATGTATTGTTCCTGCAAATTTATCACTGGTCTTGTTACACTTCACTTTTAAATCTTTTATTGCTTTTCCAGTAGGTGCTAGCAACCATACATATTGACCATTGTCATTATAATGATCCACGATTTCTTTTACAATTGTTGATTTCCCCGTACCAGGATATCCAGTAATCAAACTAAACTTGTATTGAATTGCTTTCAATACTGCTAGTTTTTGATCATTTGTCAAATGCTCTGCTAATGACGAAGATAACTCTTTATTCAGTTCATCATCTTCGTAAAAATGTTCAATCAACTTATCACCAGTTTCTTTTTCCAAGTCTATAAATTTTTGCATAGAATAATAAATTGTATTGTTGTGGTTAATTTTCACAAATAAGTTTTGGATTTCTGATACTGAAATCTTGTATTTTTTCCAATCGAAATCATTCAACTCTCTGTCAATGCGATATTTAGATACGTAATATTGACCAATCTTTTTCAAAAAACAATAATATATCCATGCATACATAATCTTGTTTTTTGTATCAATAAACATATCATAATATTTATCTATTGATCCAAATTGTTTGATTTTTATATCAATAATAAACATAACCTGTGCAAAAGTTAATAATTGTTTTTCTTCATTCAAGAATTTAAATGGATTCACTAATATTTCAGATAAATTATAATCGTTATTACTATCATACTTCGTATCTTGTAATATATTTCTTATATTTTTCAAAGTAAGTTTGTGTTTTACTAAATTATCAACTAAATCATTAAAATCACTCTTGTTTTCTGAATATTTTTTTTTAGGATATTTTTTACCATCTACAGGATTTTTTATATAATATATTAATTTCTGTGATTTATCATATAAATCTGCCATTTTTGAATCTTTAAATATATATTCCTCCTTTGGTGATACCAAAGTTATAGTTTTTGTATTCATTTTATTACTGCAGTATACTACGCGTTTTCTTTTTAATCAATTTTTATTTACTTAAATACATAAAAAACAATTATATAAAATGAATTATAAGTTATATGAAAATATTTTTAGCGATGAAGATATTGAACACATTATAAGCAAAATCGATGATTCAAAATTTCATGATGGAATGGTTGGTGGAACCCGTGTGAATATTAAACAAAAAAAACGTAAGGATTTATTTATTAATAATAATGTATTACTTTCTAAAATAGATGAAATATTGTATTCCTCTTTATACACAGATGTAGTATCACATTTTTGTGATATTAAATTTCGTGAAAAATGGAAGGTTGGAAAATATATAGGCAATGATAATGCATTTTACAATATGCATCGCGATAATTCAGATGAAACACGATATCGTAAGGTTTCTATGATAGTTGCTTTATCTGATCCAGATGATTATGAAGGTGGCGAATTTTGTTTTGATACATTGAAAGAAGAATTTAAATTACCAAAAGGTAGTGTTTTAGTTTTTAAATCATCATTATTTCATCATGTTAATATGATTACATCTGGTTTACGAATTGTATTAGTTTCTTTTTTCTTTGATAGTAGTGGTATCGCTTTAAGAAAACAATATATGCAATCAACCTCCCCTGAACAATATAAACCAATATTGAAAAGTATTACATTGAATTATGATGACATATCTTCAATAATGGATTCAATAGAACCATTAAAAAACTATCCACATGATATTGATTATTCTGATAAAGGATCCAAACATCCATGGAATGATAATAGTGACCATTGGTACGAAGATAATAACGCAGATGTATTACTAATTACATTTGCTGGTATGGGATGGAAAGGTTCCATTCCTACATTTATATTTCACAATTTTTTGAAAAATTATGATAATATTGATAAATTATTTTTACGAGATATTAATTGTAGATATTATATGACCGGATTAAAGAATTCGACTTCTTCCATTGAAGAAACTGTAGATTTTATATCTAAATTTATTGAAAATAAAAAATATAAAAAAATTATTGGTTTAGGGTGTTCAGCCGGCGGTTTTGCCGCCATTCTTTATGGTCATATTCTTAAATTCAACAAGGTACTTGCATTCTCCCCACAAACCGTACTTAACCATAAAAAAACATTATTAATAGGCGATAAGTACAATGCTCCGAAAACATGTGAATGGTTACATACACGTTCAAAACAAATATTAACACCTCCTTCTGACCTATATAAAAAATCACTTGATTTGAATAATTTAAAACCATTCAACTGCAATATTGATGTACATTACTCTGTATCGGCTAATATGGGTACCGATAAGCTACACGCAATGTATATTGAAGATTTCGATAAATGCAAGATTATTGAACATCCGGGTAACGATCATATGGTCGCACTGACTTTGCGAAATAATGGCCAGTTAAAAGAGATTATTGAAAAGGAGTTTTCAGAAGAGGACCTATCCTAACTTTCACCTCCCCGTCTTTTTGTCACGTTATCTTTGATTTTTTCATATTCAAAACCAAATTTAAAACAAGAACGCCAATTTTTCATACAACCTTCTCAAAATAGAAATTCCCAAAGTCCAGTGACAAAAATCCTTTCCTTGAAATATGTTATGGGTTCGTGCCCTAAGCATTAATAATCATAGGTGGTTTTAGTATCGTTTTACTTATTTGTTTTTTATCTTGGGGGTAGAGTTCTCCCGCATCCATTTCATATTGTGGGTTTGTGCTGGTTTTCGGACTGTGTAACCTTTTTTCTGCTTATTTTCAAGTTGTTTATCATAAAATAATTTTGCATCTGTTGCATTCGAAAATTTGTAAAGCAGGAATGACCCAAATGGCAATTGTGTGGTAATGCTTGGTACTCTACCGTAATGTATATATACATCCGCTTGTTTTTTTAATATTTCGTAGAATTTTGTTGAGGTATCTAAATACATTTATATTATGTGGTTTTTTTTTTTTGCTAAAATGTTTTTATTGTAAATAGTTGGTGTCAAAGGGTACTTAGATTAAAGTGTTTCATAAATCCTTTTCACATCTTCCATATTACGTATATTGGGTTCAATGCGTATTTCTTTTACTTTTTTGTTTTGAAACACACCATACATTATGTGCGGGAAACAACTCATATTACCTATATGATAATCGCAGTTTGCTAAGTATTTAAGTGTGTTGTAATTGGCTTCTTCACTGTTTCCCAACACTTTATCACGTATTATAACCGACACATTATTTTTTAAAAAAACACGATTACAATCAAAATCGTCATAATCAAAGACGACATGCTTATACTTTTTCATCTCTTGTGTTAGATTATTCATGTTGTAATGATCAGACAATATCACTACATCAACGTCGTAAATTTTATTTTTCTTCAACTCACTGGTAAGTGTTGTAAGCAGAGAATCAAAAGTATTTATGGTACGCGGATTTGGTCGTCCAGAAAATAATTGGTTTATGTAATCGTCGCGACGAAAATGCATAACGGCCAATTTGTTTTCAGAAAATGGAACATAATCCCATTCTGGTTGTGAATAAGGAACGCGTATTTCTTTCATTATTTTCTGATCATTTGTCCAATTAAATAATTTGCTTACAATGGGTCGGTTTTGATAATTTATTATGTACGAACCAGCATTAACATATATAATTTTATTTCTGGGATAATCATTGAAAAAGTTCCTATCATATAAAAGCAACTCAACAAGCGTCTGAAACTGAATGTTAATAAGATCGTCTTTTTTTAGATTGTCGTCTTTTTCTATAAATGCGAACCCTGGAAAATCATACATGGTTAAATATTTACCAGATCCATGACTTGAATTATTGTAAGAATATATTTGGTTGTTTATTGGTTTGAATTCAGTATTTGCAAAATTCAACAGCTTATACAATCTTTCGAATCTTTGAATAAAATCACCTAACCCTATTGTCGCCATCGTTAAATATTTTATTGGTAAACTGTTTATTTCTCCATCTACCCCATTAACATTGTTATTACTAATTTTATTACTAATTTTATTACTAATTTTATTACTAATTTTATTACTAATTTTATTACTAATTATTCCTTCTTTAATATATTCGTCTATATCGCCTTCATTAAGCAAAACATAGTCAAAAGGAATATGCGTTCTTAACATGCCCTCGTAGTTTTCCATTATTTTCATAATTTTGTCACCATTTTTTTCATGATAAGCTTTGAAGACAGACCTTAATTTTGGATTATTGTGCCCGTGTTCCTTGAAAATTTCATAGAATAATTCGCTACCAAAAACCTCCTTTAAATACCCTGGATTGTGAAAGTTTGAAATAATGAAGTTTTCCAATGTTACTTCTACATTTTCTATTTCCGGTTTTACTATGATTCCCAATATTTTTGTGTTGGTGGGTATTTCTTTAGATATCATATAACATTCCTTATTCATTACACGAAAAAAAATGTTTTCAGTAACAACACCAGCTATTTCTGGTTTGTGATAACACGTTATATGAAAGGCTCTTGTATTTTTTACAGTTTTGAATTTGTTGTATATTTTTTTATCTAGTGTAAACACATACAAATCCATTGAATTTATAAATAAATATAACTTTACACAATATTTATATTTCCAGTTTTTTCCACACTTTCAATGGTTTTCTGAACATTCGTTCATTTCTATATACTATTCCCTCTGATAGTAATCCTGCTGTCCACGCAAATTCACTTATACTGCATACCATTATAGGTGCTTTCACTAAACTAAAATGTGCGATTCTCCAGTCACCTTCTAAACAAAATTCCAAATAGTTATCTTTTAAATCCAATATTTCTTGAAAATCTCCTAGTTTCCCCTGTGAAAATATAACAATTTTTTTATTTGAATCATATGTTTTTCTTAAAAAGTTTATTACCTTTACGTAAAATTGGTTATCATCATAACGTTGTTTCCAATGTCGGTAAGGTGTTCCATCATTATTTTTCTTACCCCAACCATCTATACATCCAACATCACCTCTGCGAATATGAATAGCAATTTCACATTGTATCGGTTCTGGTTTCCACGTTGAATAATATTGTTCGCGAATCTCTTTGATGGTATTTTCATTAAAATATTTGTCTACATAATTCCCCTGGGCTACATCACAATGCCTTTGGTATTTTATATCAGGTTCTCGTAAAATATCGTCATCGGAGTCTGATTTCAATCCACAAAAATCTGACGCAATTTCCGAATGTTTGTCCCCTTTAAATCTAGTAAATCTATATATACAATCATTATACCTAGCTAAAGCGAATGCAGACATTTGAGCGGAATATTGTGATCCAAATCTATCATTTTTACCTGATACTATTAGTATTAATTTATCCGTTTCTTTTGCATCATTACCAAACCACGCTTCTCCATCAACAAAATTTGGTTTTCTCATTAATTTAGATATAGATAATTATACGAATAATTGAATTTAAATTTAAATATAATTATAATTGTTATATTATATTTAAAATTATGAAAGTTTGTTATTATTGGATTAATCTAGATTCCGCGAAATCCAGATACAACAACATGATTAGCGAATTCGAAAAAAATGGAATTACTAATCATACCAGGATACCTGCTTACCCTAGCATTGGTGAAACTAAAAGATTAAAAGAAAACGCTTGTTGCCGATCTCATTTACAAGCCGTCATGCACTTTTTGCTTAATTCAAACGATCCATACGCCTTGATATGCGAAGACGACCTCACTTTCGAATTGAAACAATATTGGAAAAAAAGTGTCGAAGAAGTTGTAAATGAGGCACCCAACGATTGGGGAATTATTCAATTAGCTACTATTCTTCAGCGTCTTGAAGAAAAAACAGAAAACATGGATACTTATTTCAAATGGAGTGACCAGCGTTCATCATCATGTTTAGCTTGGGTTATTCATCGTAAATGTGCTGTCGATTTACTAAATACATACTTAAGTCAAAAAAATATTTATGAATTTGCAACACCTGATTGCTGGAGTAGTGGGGTTTATATTCGCGTAGATAAGTACACCAAATATACCAGCTACACATACAAATATCCTATGTTTGTTTATCCCGATGATAACGATTCACAGCTCGATAATAGTTTAGCATTGCACGTAGCCTGTAAGAGAGAAGTTATTCAGTTTTTGAAAAAATCATTGGTAAAACAAAAACCAACTCCAGTTATCACTCAACAACTAGAACACAATATTAACTCAAAAATATTAACCTCGATTCCACCAAAAAGTGGGTTCGGTGCAAATTATCTTTGGAATTTGTGTTTTTTAATTCATTGTAGAACAACTGGCTCTATATATTATCATACGTGCATTGAAAACAGTATAATTTTAAACATTTGTTCATCAAAAAAACAAGATTCTCCACCCGATTGCAATCAAGAATATAAACAAATAGAATACAAATTAGATGAAAAAAAAAAATTAGACGAATTTACAGGACTCACTTTACAGAATAATCTAAAAGATGTCAATGTGAAAAATATAGAAAAAGACATGACAAATAAATTTAAATCATTCAAAAAAGAAGATGTTAGTTCCGAAATTTTAACAGAAATTAGAACACTATATTACCAAACCCCAAAACCAAAACCAATAGATTGTGATATTGCCGTTCATATTAGAAGAGGAGATGTGACAACAACCCAAAATCATCAAAGATTTTGTCCAATATCTTATTATGAAAACATGTTGGACTCTATCATAGAAACTCATTTTAAAGACAAATCGCCAAAAATTGTGATTTTTTCATTGGGTGAAGAAACCGATTTTAAAGAATTAAAAAAATATAAGAATATCATTTTTATGCTAGAAACTAATCTAATGGAGGCATTTCATACAATGGTAACAGCACCACACTTTTTAATGGGGTATAGTGCTTTATCGTGTGCTGCTGCGTTGCTATCAACTAATACAGTATATTATACACGAAGCGAAACCTGGATTAAGCAATGCATACCAAGACTAAATCATTGGATTGATTATACACAAATAGATATGATGAAAAAGGAACACACCACAAATGAAATACAAACCACAAATCAAATAATATATACATATAAAAATCATAGGTTGGGATTCGGTGCACAGTATATAGGGTGCATATGTTGCTACATTCATTGTAGAAGCAATAATCACTTGTACTATCATACAGATTTTGAGACTATCGACAAACGTATGAACCCCGAATTAAACAACATATCAAATAAAGAATATACAAATGAATTAAATAATTTAACAGGATTAACGGAATGTAACATTGATATAGATATCTCTAATCATGAAGTAGTCATAAATAGTTGGCAGTTATCCTTAGGTAAGTCTGACTACAAAGAAGAGTATTTAGATGATCTTAAAACGATTTATTATAGTACACCAAAACCTCAACCAATAAAATGTGATATAGCAATACATATTAGGCGCGGAGACGTAGGAGAAGAAAAATCAAAAGCCAGATTTCAAACAATTGCCTATTATAAAAAAATATTGGAATCAATAGTAAAAGAACTACCGCATAATAATCCTAAAATAATAGTTTTTTCACAAGGTATTGTTAGTGATTTCAGGGAACTACATTCATTTGAAAATATCGAGTTCTTTTTGAACACTGATATTAATGAAGCATTTCATAGTATGGTTTGTGCACCTATTTTTATAATGGGATATAGTGCTTTATCTTGTTGTGCTGCTTTATTATCTGATAATAAAATATATTATACAAGGTCTAGAGTATGGAAAACACAGTGTATATGTTGTTTGGATAAATGGATTGATGTAAGTGATTAACTTTTAGAAGAACCCGGTTTCCCCTTATTCCCTCCTTTTTAGGCAGGTGGAATGTTATAGGGGCTGACGAGCCCCTTTTGTTGATGTTCGAACCACAAATCAAAAGCCAATAAAATTAATAACGGTTATATATATATATATATAAATGAAAATAGCTATCGGTTTCTTTGGTATAACCAGAAGTTTAAAGTATACAATCAATTCAATAAAAGTTAACCTATTGGATGTTTTAAATGATAATAATATCGACTATGATATATGCTTACATACTTATAATGTTCATTTTAGAAATTTTACAAATATAAGAACAGGCGAAGGGTGTGGTGCAAATATATTGGATGATAATTCAATTGATAATGAAGAATATAAATTACTAAATCCAAAATATTTTCATATAGATGATCTAGATGTTATTAAAGAGAAATTAGATCTTCCAAAATACAGGTCCCAAAGGGATGTTTATAAAAATGATTATGCAACTGCTGATAATATAGTACTCGCAAACTATTCCAAATATATATTAACTAATTTAATCGAAAAAAATGAAAAAGAATATGATTATGTTATCTACATGCGACCAGATTGTGAATATTTACATAAATTTAATATAAATAATTATTTGAGAGATGTAAATGATAATTCAATCGTAATTCCGGATTTCTCAATACATGGAATGTATTATCTTCCGGTTAAATATAGAATAAATGATAGATTATGTATCGCAAATATGAAATCATATAAAGTATACGGTAACGCCTTTACAAAATTACTAGAACTCAGTAAAAAATATTCATTACATTCTGAAACTATACTCGGAATTATTTTAAAAGATGAAAAAGTTAAAAATGTGAAGAAACCAATACATTTTCTTAGAGTAAGATATGATTGTCGTGTCGCGGGGCTGGATGTGCCATTACTAAAAAAATATCCTGAATATGTAAAATCAGAACATATTAAATATTATAAAACAAAATGAATATATTATTTAATAATATTTATTATATTATGACGTCGAAAATAACAATCATTTTGTCATATTATAATCAACCCAAAGAAGTTTTAATACGACATATTGATAATTGGAAGCAATATACAAATATAAATGAATTTACATTTTTTATTATAGACGATTGTTCAAAAATACCCGCAAATAAATTATTAGAGGATTATGATTTAAGTAATTTAGATTTACATTTATATAGGGTAGAAGAAGATTTATATTGCAATATAGCGGGTGTTAGAAATTTAGGTGCAAATGAATGTAAAACACCATATATGGTAATATTAGATATGGATACAATTATTAATAATGAAATGTCAAATAAACTATTATTGTTAGCCGAGACTAATATAGATAAAAATAATGTTTTCAAACTCAATAGATTAGTACCAACACCTGATGGTTTATCATTTCAAACAAAACACAAAAAACATAACAAACCACACCCCGCTATTTGTTTAATAAGAAAAAAGGATTATTGGGATATTGGTGGTTGTGAAGAAGATTTAGTTGGAAATTATGGACAAACAGATCCATCTTTTTGGTACAAATCAAATGGTAAAGTTAATATAATTACATGTAAAACAATTAATTTATTATATTATATTGACGGCGAATCAGATATTCAACGTAACAGAGAACATAATTTAAATATGTTTGATATTAAAAAAAAAAATAATAATTGGTCAACTGATTATATTAGATTTAAATGGAGTAAGATAATTTAAAATTTGTAATATTAAATTTATATATAACAATATAATTAATATGATGAATTTTTGTACAATGGGTGATTGTTCACAATTAAATTGTCATCATTGTTTTCCTGTTGCAAATTGTTCATGTGGACATGAATTTTGTAAAAAATATGGTACATGTGAAGAGATATTTCCTATTTCAAATAAAGATAAAAACAATAATAATTACAAAAACATGAAATGTGAACATAATAAAAAAATTCTAGTTACAGGATGTGCTGGATTCATAGGATCGCATGTTTGTGAAAATCTTTTGAAAAAGAATTTTCATGTTTTTGGTATAGATATACTTAGTGATTATTATGATGTTAACATTAAACTTAATAATTTAAATATTTTAAATAAATATGAAAATTTCTATTTTCGAAAAGATGATATTTGCACTACTAAAATAATTAGTGAATGGAAACCTTATAAAATTATACATTTAGCATCATATGCAGGAGTACGTTTTAGTATAGAAAATCCCAAAATATATGAAGTTAATAATATAGGTGGATTTATTAATATTATGGAAGAAGCTGTTAAAAATAATGTAAAAAATGTAGTATACGCAAGTAGTAGTAGTGTATATGGATTAAATAGTAAATTACCTTTTTCAGAAGACGATGAAATTATAAGTTGTAATAGTCCATATGCTTGTAGTAAACTTTGTATGGAAATATATGGTAGAATGTATTATCAACTATATAAAATTCCAAATATTGGATTAAGATTTTTTACAGTATATGGACCAAGAGGTAGACCAGATATGGCTCCTCATAAGTTTTTAAAAGCTATTTATACTAATACACCATTTAAAAAATTTGGCGATGGATCAACATCAAGAGATTACACATATATAGATGATATTGTAGACGGTATTATTTCTGCTTCAGAAAATAAAAACAACATAAAATGCAACATATATAATTTGGGAAATTCAAGTCCTGTAAAATTAAATAAATTTATTGAAATTTGTGAAAAAATTACCGGAAATAATGCAATTTATATACAATATGACTTACAACTAGGTGATGTCCCTCATACATTCGCAGATATATCAAACGCTAAAAAAGATTTAGATTATAATCCAAAGATAAACTTAGAAGAAGGTTTATATAATATGTTACTAAATGATTTTATTCTATGATTTTGGGAAATTTTAAACATATTTTACTAATAGTATATTAGTATATATGAATGATCAAAAAGGACTACTTTTTATTGGTGCAAATGATATGAGAGAAATAGGAAATTATGTAGATGAATATAACTATGGATATTTTATAGAACCTATTCCTGAAACATTTGAAATATTAGAACGTAATTTGAAAAAATGCAACGAAACTCATGGAACAAATTATATTGCTTTGAACTATCTTATAACAAATATAGATGATAAATTATATGAATTTAATATTTATGGTCAAAAACATAAAAAAAAAGAAACAGCTTATGGAAATAATGGCGCATCATCGTCAATATTCACAAAGAATGATAATTTTTTCTGGAAAAATTGTGATTGTAATCATAAAATACCAATAAAATCTATTAGAATGAACACTTTATTAGATAAATTAAATATTGATATAACAAAATATCCAAATCTAATAATAGATACACAAGGGTCAGAATTAGAAGTTTTAAAAAGTTTTGATGATCAGTTAAATAGCGTAAATTTTATAAAAACAGAAGTAAGCTTAGTTCCATATTATCATGGAGGTGTATTATTTCCAGAATTAAACAACTATTTAAATAGTTATAATTTATATACGAAAATTAAACCACAAAATCATTGTGATTTAGTATATTTGCGTTAATACAAGCCAATCGCAGAAGCATTTGCTTCCTTTCATTTTCGAACTCGGTTTGGTATTATAAAATTATAAACATAATATAATTTTATGGTGATTGTCGATAAACTAGATAATTTATTTATAATTATTATGATTATTAAATCCTCTAGATGATATTGCTTTAAAATGAGGTCTCAAACCATGTTTTTTTAACAATTTTGGTTTAATATTGTTTTTCCATAATAAAAAACTCCATAGTGGTTGATCTCTATGACTTAACATATAATTTTTATAAATATTCCAAAATTCTGTGAATGTATCTGTTATTTTTTGGTTATTTGGATCATACCCAAAAATATCATTTTCTGTCATTACCATTTTATTTGGAAAATTATTTTCCTTAAAAAATTCTTTAGTTTTATCACATCTTAATTTTGTATCTTTCTTGTAATGACAGCACACTATTTTTAATTCTTCATATGCATTACGTTGATGGCGTTGATGTAATAAACCAAATTCATTACTTAATATATCTTTACTATATTCATCCCATATATTACTCTTAATTGGATATTTAACAGCATCACAATAAAAGACTATATCATATTTTTTTTCCGTTATCTTGTTTAATATATACCATCCCATAAATTTAGGATATCGTGATTTAATTATATTAGATGTAATGTCTGTATTATCAAACATATAATCAATTTCAATTACTTCCCAACTCGTTTTAAAATTTTCTCTAGGTAAATTTGTAAATAAAAAATAGTCATAATTATCCATTTTCTCAAATATTTCCGGTTTATCTGCATTATCATAACTGTCTGCAAATAAACTAGTTATAAAACATACATTCATGTATATATATATATATATGAATGAAAAACTTACTGTTCAGGATTACCCTTTAATTGGGAGATAGTCTTTTCACCAAATCCTCCTACAATATTTTCGTTATTTTTCATATAAATTATGTATCAGATGATTTATAATTTATGTTTCCATATGTCTCGTTCTAAAAAATATAATTTCAATCTTTAATTCGTTTCATATAAACGTATCCACGTTTTTTAGTTCCATCATCACCATAAAAAATCTTACTTTCATATTTTCCATTTTCTAAAAAATTATTTATTGCACGAACAATTTCAGGAAATTGCTTTTCAGTATAATCATCACATATTATTATATCTCCTATTGCTTGTCTATTTTCTACAAAATTCAATTCCTTTGTTACTTCATTATAGTAATGTGCTCCATCTAAAAATGCAAAATGTATCCTTGATAATTTATTATTTAATTCTTGTAATTTTTCATTACTGTCTCCTTTTTCAAAAATTATATACTTATCTACAAGTGGTTTCCATTCTTCGACACATTCATTCAGCGATACTTTACGTTTCAATTGCGCTGCTTTTAAACAATTTTTAAAGACATCAGTATTATCTATTGTATAAATAGTCCCTTCTATATTATGCATCTCCATAATCCTTGCCATAACAATACAACTAAATCCACGAGCAGTTCCTGTTTCAAGAATATTAATATTATTGTAGTTATTTTTTAATAAATAATTATCTAATGCACTAGAAATAACATACCCATGTAAATACATGGGTCGGGATCCTTTTACACATATTTGAAGCTTAAGTCCAATATCATCCATTTCATCTTTATTATGTAAATATCCAAAATACTTTTCTATCTCATCTAAAATTGTTCCATAATTGTATGTTTTTACAAACGTAGATAAATCATAATACTTTTTTTCAGAGTAAGACATTATATATAAATGGTACATTTTTTAATTAAAAATTATTACTTACAGAATACATTCACTTAATGATTTTTCCCATCACCATGTTTATTATCATAGTAAACACAAACATCAGGTATAAATACACTATCCGTATGTTTTAATATTTTCAACCAACACATATAATCTTGTCCTCTTCTGTTAGAAGGCATCCCACCAACTTTAGTGTATAAATCTTTTTCTACAATAATAGAACTAGTTATAAAAAGATTATGAATACCAATTAACTCTAAATTCCAAATTGTTGGAATTGTTTCAGATAAATCTATACCATGAGATTTATATTTTTTAATATAATTTCCTCTAAAGGCTTCAGATATGTATTTTTTGTATGTTTTGGAAGGATCATACATACCCATGCCTATGAAACCCTCTGTCGAAGCCATTTTACAATCATATTTCTTAATTGCTTGCAGTTGTAAATCTATTTTTTCTGGAAACCATATATCATCATCATCACAAAAAGCAATATATTTACCTACAGCACTTTCAACACCAATATTTCT
>MDSX01035766.1_pt1 | contig 20568 bp, 20 predicted proteins | sample 811141 | NCBI WGS metagenome assembly MDSX01 (sample SAMN05326642, study PRJNA326480) | marine metagenome | isolation source: seawater | place: Atlantic Ocean: South East | collected 2010 | reverse complement strand
GTTCCAATCTGAAGGGGCGCCACACCACGGTATCCGCGCACATGCCGGAGTCCCACCGCCAGGCGGGGGAGTGGTCGCCGGAACGGCTACTGAAGTGGGCCGCCAAAACCGGGCCGGCAACGGAGAAGCTCATCCGGACTGTGATGGCGTCCCGCAAACACCCGCAGCAGGCCTATCGGTCCTGCCTGGGCATATTGCGCCTGGGCAACGCTTATGGGGACGAGCGCCTGGAGGCGGCCTGCCGGCGGGCACTGATGTTGGGCAGCTGCCGCTACAAGAGCATTGAATCCATCCTCAAGCACCGTCTGGACGAGCAACCACTGGAGGAGCAGCAGGAGCTGGCCTTGCCTGAAACACACGGCAACATCCGCGGCCCCGCCTACTACCACTGACAGGAGAACACCATGTTGAAGCATCCTACCCTGGACGGACTCCAGACCCTCAAACTGAGCGGCATGGTGGCGGCACTGGCCGACCAGATGGCCACCCCGGACATCGATGAACTGGCCTTCGAGGAGCGCCTCGGTCTGCTGGTGGACCGCGAAATCACCGAGCGGGAGAACCGGCGGCTGACCAGTCGTTTGCGCCGTGCGAGACTCAGGCACGCTGCCGCACTGGAAGACATCGACTACCGCAATCCCCGCGGATTGGACAAAGGGCTGATCCAGTCACTGGCGACCTGCCAGTGGGCAAAGGAGCACCTCAACATCCTCATCATCGGACCCACCGGTGTGGGCAAAACCTGGTTGGCCTGCGCCCTCGCACACAAGGCCTGCCGCGAGGGTTACACGGTCCAGTACCTGCGCTTAACCCGACTGTTGCGAGACCTGATGATCGCCAAGGGCGACGGCCGTTATCCCAAGCTGCTGGCCAACCTCGCCAAGGTCGATGTTCTGCTTCTGGATGACTGGGGCTTGATGAAACTGAACGCCGAGAATCGGCGTGACCTGCTGGAAGTGCTGGAGGACCGCCACGGCAGGCGTTCGACCATCGCCACCAGTCAACTGCCCATTGAGGAGTGGCATGCTGTGATTGGCGATCCGACGCTCGCTGACGCCATCCTGGATCGCCTGGTCCACAACGCCTACAAGATCAATCTCAGGGGAGAATCCATGAGAAAACGCCAGGCCAAGTTGACGAGCACCACCGGTTCCGAGTAACAATGCAAACCCCGCGTCGCTACGCTCCGATGGGTGGCAGCTTTGCTCCGGTTTGGGTGGCAGGCTTCACGTGGAATGGGTGGCAGGCTTCAGCGGTTTACGCAACCGGGGCTGCAGTTTTCCCAAAAGAATGCAGCTGGTACGCCGAATGTCAGGTCAGCCAACTCGGAAGCGCTTGTGTGCACCACCCGCTGCTTGCTGACAACCGGATCAAGAGCGCGAAAAGCATAGTCCAGATCATCAACCCGCCGGGCCATTAATCCCGGTGTATCCAGCGTGTGGGACAGCGGAACAATCTGTTGGGTGGGCCAGCGCCCGGCTGTCAGCTTCAACCCTGCTACGCCTGTCATGCTGGCTGGCACCCGGATGGACCCGGCGGTGTCGGTCCCCAACGCCAGCGCCGCTGTTCCGTTAACCAGCGACACCCCGGCACCCGAACTGGAACCACCCGGCACACGGTGAACCTGTTTGTCCCAGGGGTTTGCCGGCGTTCCCCAGTGGCTGTTGGTACCAAGCCCGCCGAACGCCAGTTCCACACAATGGGTTTTCCCCATCACCGGTGCCAGCTGGGCGCTTAGCGCTTTGATCACAGGCCCTGCTGCCTGCCATCTTTCCGGTAATGGCCGGGCACAGCCGGCGTGAATGGGCAGTCCCGGCACACCGAACAGGTCTTTCACCGATACCGGCAAGCCCATCAAAGGGCCGGTAAAGGCACCGGCCTTCCGGGCCCGGTCACTGGCTTTTGCCAGCGCCAGTGCCTGCTCCGGGCACCATTGAATGTAGGAGTTGTCGTCACTGGCGCGATAAGCCTCGATGGCGGAGGCGACCAGCTTCTCGCTGGTGAGATTTCCAGCCTCCAACGCCTGTGCCAGTTCACTTAAAGGACTTGCCAGTAATGGGGCCGCTGTCATTTCGTGTTCCGTAACAGTTGGATTGCCTGAGCCGCTACACGGGCACACTCAACATCCTGATCTTCCGAACCTCCGGATACACCAATACCGCCAACCAGCATCTGGTCCCGAAACAGGGGCACTCCGCCGCCGACGACAGTAAAGTCCTCGGTTGAGGTAAGACCATTCAATACCCGGTCAGGGGCTGATGCCAGCAGGCCTTCCAGCTCCACCGTTTCGGTGGCCATTCCGGCAGCCGTAATCGCTTTTTTGCGGGCAAGCTCGGAGGACACCAGAAATGAGTCCGTCATTTTCAGGTAACCCAGCAAACGTCCGGACGAATCCGTGACAGCTATAGTCGCGCGAATGCCTAAATCTTCAGCCTTACCCACTGCTGCCTGGAGCATGGTCAGAACAGCTGTTTCAGTCAGTCTGGAAGTTGTTTGGAGAAATTCGTGTTGGCGTGATTCCGACATAATGCACCCATTGCCTTTGTTACGACCATCAACCCTGAGCCGGCGCAAAATACGCCGGCACGGGTTGTCTGTTTGCCGATCGCGATAACCTGTCGGGTTTAAAAGGCTTTGGTTAACTGCAGTCGGAACAGGTTGCCTTCGGGGCGGTTCTTGTTGGCGTACTCGGTATATACCGCACCTCTAAGCTGGGCACCAATGGCTTTTACCGGGAAGGTGACTTCGGTGCCGATGGCATGCACTTCAACCTTTGCGCTAGTGGTTTGCGGGCCGCTGTCTGATTCCAGCTGCCAGCCGTCATATCCGGCCAGGGCAACTTCCACGCCGTTGTTCAAGGCTTTGCTAAGCGCCCATTCGACAATCAAGCTATCGCCCGGCGTTACGTCAGTGTCTTCCTGCTTGGTTTTGATTTCATAGCGGGACAAGGCGGAGAACGACCAGTCTTTGGCTTCATCGAAATACCAGGTACTGCCCAGCGTCAGCATAGTAGTGCCGAAACCCTTACCGATGGAAGCAGGATTTTTGGAATCGTAATCGCCGGTATCAAACCAGTGGCCGACTTCAAACACAGCATCCCATTGCTGTCCATGCCAGGCCAGAAGCAACGGCGCCAGATATACGTCGCCAATGCCGGATTCTGTTTCATCAGCGCCAAGAGCCTCAAAATCAAAGTCATTGCGCTGGACAGTAACGATGCCTTCCATGCCGTAATCCGCACCGAGGAACTTCTTGTCGGTTACATAGACGAAGCGGTTGGCCAAAGCCGTGACCGAACCCTCGTTGTCCAAAGGCACGTCATTACTGTCGTCATCCTGGATACTATCAATCTCGTACTGCACCAGGTAACCGCGATAATACAGCCCCTCCGGCGGAACGGAGGCCCCCTTGGTCCCTTCAACACCACCCACGTAATGGCCGTTCACAGCCAGGGCCGGGGTTGCAGAAAGAGCAAGGCCGAGCGTACCGGCGGCAGCAAGCAGTTTGGTCGTTCTCATAATGTTCTCCATTTTTGTATTTGTAGTGGTTTTGAGTGAGGGGCCTGCCGGCCCCGAGTGGACGTCAACGCCCGAGTTTTTCCGCCGATCGCCCGCCAATGCCGAAGTGCTGCTTGGGCATTTCGTTGATGATCACCCGCACACTTTCGATCGGCGCATCCAGCGAACGCACGATAGCCTCGCTGACTTCCTTGATCAGCGCTTCCTTTTGCTCATCGGTCCGGCCTTCCAGAATGTTGATCTGCGCAATCGGCATAGAGCCTCCTTATTCGAAGCGGGCCGAGACGGTACCCAGACCCTGGTAACGAACGGTGATGTTGTCGCCGGCTTCCACGGCGATCGCGGCGGTAATGCCTCCGGTCATGATGAAGGTGCCGGCCGGGATGTGTTCACCTCGTTCCGCCAGCAGGTTGGCCAACATGGCAACACTGGAAGCAGGATGGCCAAGCACGGCGGCGCCGGCGCCAACGTCCACCACTTCCCCGTTTTTCTCGACCACCACGCCCAGGGTTTTGAGGTCCACGTCCGAGACATCAACCATCTGGCCCCCGGTGATAAAGCGGGTGGAACTGGCGTTGTCCGCCACCACACTCACCAGATCGAACTTGAAGTTTTCATAGCGTGAATCGATCACTTCCACGGCGGGAATAACGAAGTCGGTGGCCGCCAGCACATCACCAATGTGGCAACCCGGACCGTGCAGTGGCTTCTTGGTAACAAAGGCCACTTCCGCTTCGATCTTCGGATGGATCAGCTCTTTGGTGTTAACCACACCACCGTCTGGCACACTGAAATAATCCGCCAGGAAGCCGTAGATGGGAGTATCCACGCCCATTTGCGCCATCTTGGCCCAGGAAGTCAGGCCCATTTTCATGCCCACGACCTTGTTGCCCCGTTCCTCTTTGCGACGGCGGATTTCCCACTGCACGTCGTAGGCGTCCTCGAAGTTCATGTCCGGGTAGTCGTTGGTGACCTTGGTGATGTCGTGGGCCTGTAGCTCTGCATTTTCCACGTGCTCGGCCAGCGCCAGCATCTGTTCGTTGCTCAGTGTCTTGCTCATGCCTTTTGCTCCTCTTGCGCTTTCAACAGATCCAGCGCCACGTCCACAATCATGTCTTCCTGGCCACCCACCATGCGGCGCTTGCCCAGCTCAACCAGAATATCCACGGTCTTAAGGCCGTATTTCTTGGCCGCCACTTCCGAATGGCGCAGGAAGCTGGAGTACACACCGGCATAGCCCAGCGCCAGGGTTTCACGGTCCACCCGGACCGGACGATCCTGCAGCGGGCGAACGATGTCGTCGGCGGCGTCCATCAGGGCGTACACGTCGGTGCCGTGATCCCAACCCATCTTGTCGAAAGCGGCGATGCACACTTCCAGCGGCGCATTGCCGGCACCGGCGCCCATGCCGGACAGGCTGGCATCAACGCGGTCACAGCCCTCTTCCACCGCGACGATGGAGTTGGCCACACCCAAGGCCAGGTTGTGGTGGGCATGAATGCCGGTTTGGGTTTCCGGTTTGAGCACGTCTTTCAGGGCGCGGAAGCGGTCCCGAATATCGTTCATGTTCATGGCACCGCCGGAGTCGACCACGTACAGGCAGGTGGCCCCGTAGTCCTCCATCATCTTGGCCTGTTCCGCCAGGCCCTGCGGGGTCTGCATGTGGCTCATCATCAGGAAGCCAACGGTGTCCATGCCCAGCTTGCGGGCGTGTTCGATGTGCTGTCGGGAAACGTCCGCTTCGGTGCAGTGAGTGGCCACGCGCACAATGCGGGCGCCGGCCTGATAGGCGTTTTCCAGGTCATGCACGGTGCCGATACCAGGCAGCAGCAGGGTGGCAATTTGCGAGTGTTCCACCACTTCAGCGACCGCTTCGATCCACTCCAGATCGGTGTGGGCACCAAAGCCGTAGTTGAAGCTGGAACCCTGCAGGCCATCGCCGTGGGCCACTTCGATGGAATCGACTTTCGCCTTGTCCAGGGCACGGGCAATGTCCTGCACGTTCTTGATGGAGTACTGGTGGCGAATCGCGTGGCTGCCGTCGCGCAGGGTCACGTCGGAGATGTAGAGTTTTTTACCGGGGTTATGAGTCATTGTTCGTTCCTCCTCAGTTGACCAGCGATTCAGCGATACGCTCGGCGGTGCCCAGCGCGGCGGAGGTCATGATGTCCAGGTTGCCCGCATACGCCGGCAGGTAATGGGCAGCCCCTTCGATCTCCAGGAAGATGGAGGTCTTCAGGCCGCTGAAGCGGCCCAGGCCCGGGACGTTCATGGGCTGGTCTTCGGGAATTTCGTCGAACTGGACTTTCTGCTTCAGGCGATAGCCGGGCACATAACTGGCCACGGCCGCGGCCATTTCTTCCACGGACTGCTCTACCTTCGCCTGGTCGGCTTTGTCGGACAGCACATAGACGGTGTCGCGCATGAGCAGCGGCGGCTCGGCCGGGTTGAGGATGATGATCGCCTTTCCCCTTTCGGCACCACCGACCACTTCGATGGCCTTGGAGGTGGTTTCGGTAAACTCGTCGATGTTGGCCCGGGTACCGGGGCCGGCAGACTTGCTGGAGATCGACGCAACGATCTCCGCGTAATGTACCTTGGCCACGTTGGACACGGCCGCCACCATGGGAATGGTGGCCTGGCCACCGCAGGTGACCATGTTGACGTTGCCTTCTTTCAGGTGCTTCTCCAGGTTCACCACCGGGACGCAGTACGGGCCGATGGCCGCTGGCGTCAGGTCGATCATCTTGATGCCTTCCTTGTAACCACGCAGGAACACATCGTTATGACGGTGGGCGCCGGCGGAGGTGGCATCGAATACCACATCGATGTCGGCAAACTCCGGCATCTTCACCAGGCCTTCCACGCCTTCGGCGGTAGTGGCCACGCCCATACGGTTGGCACGAGCCAGGCCGTCGGATTTTTCGTCGATACCGACCATCACGCCCATCTCGATGTTCTGGCCGTTGCGCAGAATCTTGATCATTAAATCGGTGCCGATGTTGCCCGAGCCGATGATGGCGGCTTTGATTTTCTTACTCATAGCAATGTCCTCTTTGTTCTTGTCGCCAGCCAGGGGTCATGAGAAACAGACCGACGCACTGCCAATGCCACCGATGTCAACTCGCATGTGATCACCGGCTTTCACCGGCTCCAGTGGCACCAGCGAACCGGACAGAATCACCTCTCCGGCTTTCAGTGAAATACCGAACTCACCGAGAGTGTTGGCCAGCCAGGTAACGCAGTTCACCGGCGACGCCAGAGCCGCCGCACCGGCGCCGGTGCTGATAATCGAGCCGTTCTTTTCCACCACCATGCCGCAGGTCACCAGATCCACCTCACGCGGTGAAACGGCTTTGTCGCCCAACACAAATAAACCGCAGGAGGCGTTGTCGGCGATGGTGTCCTGAATGGCGATCTTCCAGTCCTTGATGCGGGAATCGACAATTTCGAAGCACGGCATCACGCACTCGGTGGCTGCCAGCACGTCGGCATTGGTGACGCCCGGGCCCGTCAGATCCTTCTTGAGAATGAACGCAATCTCGCCCTCAGCGCGGGGGGCAATCAGGCGGTCACTGATGTTCACTTCCTCGCCGCTGTTGAACACCATGTCGTCGGTCAGGTAACCAAAATCAGGCTGGTGCACGTTCAGCATGTTCATCACGGCTTTGCTGGTAACACCGATCTTCTTGCCGATGATGCGGGCACCGGCCTGCTGCCGGCGCTCCAGCATGCGCAGGGAGATGTGGTAGGCGTCCTCGATGGTGATGTCGTCAGCGCGGCTGGTCAGCGGTGGTACCGCTTCTCGGTTTACCAGCGCCTCGTAAAGTTCATCGCCAAACGCCTGGATCTTTGCCTGTTCCATTATTTACCTCCGGCGGCTTGATCCGCTTCGTGCAGGAAATCGTTCACCAGCCGTGCAAAACGGCCGGCGTGTTCAATCTGGGTCCAATGGCCGCAACGGCCGAAGACATGGAGCTGCGCCCGGTCAATCAATTCGGCGAGCTTGTAAGACGCTTCCAGCGGAATCACTTCGTCTTCCCGGCCGTGCAGAATCAGGGTTTCGTGAGGCAGTTTGCGGATGTCCTCTTCCGGACTGGCCAGATTGTCCACCCAGCGCTGGCGCGGCGCCGGGAACATGGCGGCAAAGGATTCCTGGAAGCCAGGGCGCACACTGGCCTGGTAGCGCATTTCCGCCAGCTCGTCGGTCAACAGATTTTTGTTGTAAGCGAACACATCCATCAGCCGGCGCATATTCTCAATGGAAGGCTCATAGCCCCAGACCTCATCCAGGCCTTTGGTGATCGGAAAGCTCACACCCACCGAGCCCATCAACACCAGGCGGCGCACCCGTTGCGGGTGTTCAATGGCCAACGCCAGTGCCAGGCCGCCACCGAAGGAATTGCCCACCAGGTCGACCTGTTCGAGCCCCAGCTCGTCCATCACCCCGACGGCATGTTTAACCCAGCGTTCACGGTTGTAGGTATTATCTTCCGGGCGTTCGGTGTAACCGAAGCCGAGCATGTCAGGCGCCAACACACGGCGGTTCTTCGCCAGCTCCGGAATCACCAGCCGCCAGTTGGCCCAGGCAGTAACACCTGGCCCGGAGCCGTGGATCATCATTACCGCGACATCACTCTTAGCATTGTCGGCACCATGGTCATGCACGTTGGTGCGGTAGCCGGCAGCGGTTATCTCACGCCCGATTTCCGGGCTATTCTGAGGTGCAGTCATGGTCAGCTCACAATTTCACGCAGATATTCTTCATTTCGGTGTAGAACTCCAAGGAGTGCACACCACCCTCACGGCCAATACCGGACTGCTTGCTGCCACCAAAGGGTGTGCGCAGGTCCCGCAAGAACCAGCTGTTGACCCAGATAATGCCGGCTTCAATCTGGCCAGCTACCCGGTGGGCGCGGGTAATATTCTCGCTCCAGATTGCCGAGGCCAGGCCGTAAGGAAGACTGTTGGCCAACTCAATGGCCTCTTCTTCCGTATCGAACGGACAGACGTGAACACAGGGGCCAAAAATCTCATCGGTAATCACCGCAGAATCTTCCGGCAAACCGGTCCAGATTGTGGGCTGGACCCAGGCACCACCGGCCAGTTCTTCCGGCATCTCCGGAACACCACCACCGGTCACAACGGTGGCGCCGTCATCAACCGCCTTCTGATAGTAGGAAAGGACTTTCTCGCGATGTTTGAGACTGACCAGCGGACCCAGGTTCGCTTCGGCATCATCCGGCGGACCGATCTTAAGGCCTTCCGCGGCTTCCTTCAGCCGTCCCACAAACTCGTCGAAGATGGAGCGCTCGACATAAACCCGCTCGGTGCCCAGGCATACCTGGCCACAGTTGGCAAAGGCCGAGCGCATGGTGCCCTCGATCGCCTTGTCCATGTCACAGTCGGCAAACACCAGGCCGGCATTCTTGCCGCCCAGCTCCAGGGAGATGTCCCGGATACCCTTGGCGGCGGCTTTCATGATGACCTCGCCGGTACCGGTTTCACCGGTAAAGGTAAACCCGTCCACCTGAGGATGTTCGGTCAGGAAGGCACCCGCTGAGTCACCACCGAAACCATGCACCACGTTATAAACGCCGTCCGGTATGCCGGCTTCTTTCATGACTTCGCCCAGTAGCGCTGTGGTCGTGGGGGTCTCCTCGGAAGGCTTGACCACCACGGTGTTGCCACAGGCAAGTGCGGGGCCAACTTTCCATGTCATCAGCAACAATGGGAGGTTCCATGGACTGATCACACCAATCACACCTTTGGGGCGACGTACCGCATAGTTCAGCGCACCGGTGCCATCCGGAGTCGGCATTTCAAAGGATTCCGTGGGCACATTCTTGATCATGTCCGCGAATACCTTGAAGTTGGCCGCGCCCCGGGGGATGTCGATATGGCTCGCCATGGATTTTGGCTTGCCGGTATCGAGGCACTCCGCTTTGAGGAACTCGTCAAACCGGGCGTTGATGCCGTCGGCCACCTTGTGCAGGATGCTGGTGCGTTCCTCCAGGGTCATCTTGCCCCAGGGGCCGCGCAGGGCCGCTTTCGCAGCATTCACCGCGGCGTCTACCTCTTCCCGGCCAGCTTCGTGAACCTTGCTGATCAGCTTGCCGTTGGCCGGGTTGACGTTGTCGAACAGTTTGCCGCTGGCCGAGCCAACGTACTGCCCGTTGATGTAGTGCTTGATGTCTTTCATTGCTGCTAATCCCTGCTTCATTCGTTCAGGATCATGTCAGTACCGTCATGAAACGTTCGTTCAGTGCCCGGTCGTGGTAGAAGATCGCCTTGCCCAGCTCTTCGGCATCCCACGTCACTGGTTCATGATCCGGATAGTGGTAATCGCCACCGGCAAACACTTCGTTCCGGTTACCGGACGGATCAAAGAAGTAAATAGTTTGGCCGTGAGTAAGGCCGTGACGGGTAGGGCCTATATCAATGGACGTATCGGTCATGGACAACAGATCCGCAGCCTTTAGAACATCCTGCCAGGTCTCCAGGAAGAACGAAGCGTGGTGGAACTTGCCCGGTTCTTCATGGTGAATAAAGGCGATATCGTGAGCCTTGGTGCTGACCGTCAGGAACTGTGCAACCCGTTTGCCGTCCGGAGCCATCACCTGCTCAGCGAGGTCAAAACCGAGCACATCACGGAACAAATTCAGAGTTTCATCCAGGTTAGGACCATAGAGCAGGCAATGGTCAAAACGCGTTGCCTTCATACCTTCAAGCCCGCGCGGCCAGGCTTCCGGGTTGTGATTGCCCACGCCCCATTTACCGGTCTGTTTCTTCGTAGCATAAATCTCAAAGGAATGTCCGGTGGGGGCGATAAAGCGTACCCGGCGCCCGCAGTCCTTCAATTCATCCTCGGGAACGTCCTCGATCTCGCAGCCAAACGCGGCGAGTTCGCCACGCAACTGATCCACCACTTCTTCACTGAGGCATTTGAACCCCATGAAATCCATACCAGGCTCATCTGCTTCGCGAAGCACGACAGAGAACTTGTCCACCTCGGTCCAAGCTTTTAAATACACGCGGCCCTGGTCATCGCGATCCATTTCAATCAGACCCAAAAGGTCCTTGTAGTGTTTGACGGCTTCATCCATATCGAGAACACGGATCTGAACGTGGCCGGGACGCATTACACCCTTTTTCATAATCATTACCTCATTGCTTTTGTTGTTGTGTACTCATTCGCATGCCCGGCGGCAGATTGCCGGGGCCGGCATTCAATAATCAGATCGCTTAATGGATAGATGCGACAGGCCAGCACCTCACCCTGTGCGAGGGCTTCCGGAGGCGCATGAACCCGGCTCATCTTTCCACATTCGTAATCACCTTCGCGTACAGTGACTTTGCATAAGCCACAACCACCCCCCCTGCAGCCTACCGGCACACACTCCAGCCCCTGCTGCTCCATAGCTTTGAGAACACTCTGGCCGGCCTTGCAGGGAAACCTTTGTCCGCTGCATTGTTCGGTGATCTGATACGACTCACCCATAGCGCAGTCTCTCCAAATCAATATTCAACGATAGGTTTCATTGACTATTTATAAACAACCTAAGATACTTCCATCTCTTTACTTTTCGCAGACAGCATATTTCCAAGAACAACTTGCCAATCGCTTTTCATATCGAGCCGGCTTATTAGCCAAAGCTCAGCCATAAGCGTATCCGACGCGTCATAAACACAGGACATATTCGGATAGCGATGTGCCAAAAATTTCGGGAGTATCGCAAGGCCGGCACCTTTATCACAAAATCTAGCGCAAGACTCCAAATCATCACACATAATCTTTATATTTCCATAAAAACCAAGCTGTTCCCAATCTAACAGGCCAAAAACAAAATCATGAGTCTTATATGAGAAGCCAATGCCCGTCTTTATAAGATCAGACTTATCTCTTAACGCGTCCTTACCAAATTCATCAACAATATCATCTATATATGAAGCCGAACCAAAAACCCCAAGACCGAATGTACCAAGCCGTTTTATCTTTAAACTATTCATATTGGAAATGGGACGCGCCAACCGTATTGCAAAATCGAAACCCTCACGCTCCAAGTCAACAAAACGCGCATCACTAGAAATATCGAATGTAAACTCTGGGTAGATTTTTCTAAATGCTATCAGCACATCTGAAAACTGATTTACCAGTACAAAGGGGATAGAAACTTTAATCACTCCACCCTTATCCCCCGGAGTCAGACCAAAGAAAAGACGCGTTGCGCTTTCCATATCTAATGCAGCTTTTAGCACATCTTCCGTCCCTGGCGCCAAAGCCCACCGATTATTTTCTCTGACGAATAACGAATATCCTAAAAAGGCCTCTAAACTTTGCATCTTTCTTCGTAACGTAGAACCGTCGATCCCTAGGCTTTCGGCAGCGGCCTGATAGTCCCGCTCTCTATATAGGGCCAAAAATGCCTTAACATTATCCCAATTAGCGCTGTCATAACTCAGATTTTGAGGCATAGCACCCCTCACTTGGCTTTATTCGTCAAAAGATATCTCTATAAACCTTGACTTGGGCTTAGAGCGACACGCTAATATCCAGCCATCCTCTTCATCAGAGGGATCCAAAACCGTATTTTCCTCCAGAACTACATCGCCACTTAGCAGACTGCACATGCAGGATCCACAATTTCCTGCACCACAGGAATTGGGCACGTTAACTCCGGCATTTATTATCTCTTTTAAAATAAAGTTATCTTCAGAGCACATAACTTCTGTCCGACTGCCATTTAAAAGAACAGAAACGGCAAAATTCTTTTCTTTGCTTTCATTTTTATCGCCATTATCATCAGAAACACTCCCAGCAAAAGACTCCTTGGTTATCAGTCCAGGTGGGACTTTAGACTCGATCAAAAAATTCTCTACACCTCCCATGAAGGGGGCAGGTCCACATAAAAAATATTCAACCTCGGAAGTATCGTCAACATATTGTTCAAACGCACTCGATGTCGGGATGCCCTTCTCATCATCTGACCAGAATTCAATGTCAAATCGCTCTGGATGAGCCAAAGAGAGCTCCTTCAACTCTTCACGAAATATAACAGAATCCTTAGATGAGTTAGCATAAAACAATTTCATCCTATTGTTATATTTAATTAGTGCTGTTTTTATAATAGAAATAACAGGAGTTATACCACTACCCCCTGCAAAAAAAATAAAGTCTCTTTCCCAGTTCTGCGGGTAAAACTCGCCCGCAGGAGGGAGTGTCTCGACCAAATCGCCAACATTAACATTATCACACAGCCAGTTCGACCCTCTACCGCCATTTTCTCGCTTGACCGTGATCTTAAAGTCCTCATTGGCCGCAGCCGCAGAAGATAATGAGTAAGATCGGAATAATAGACTTTTACCAGTACGAATTTTTATTGGTAGGTACTTGCCTGGCACGTGCTCAGGAGGAACCTCGCACAAAGGCTTTAATACAAATGAAAACGACTCCTTCGTTTCCGCTATCTTATTAATAACTCGAAACTTTAATATATTCATTTAAGACCTACTATAGAAAAAAGGAATTATTGCCTTGCGGCGAAAGGCAGTCGTTCAAATTTATCTGCTTCATCTTTATTTTCAGCTCATCATTATCCTTAATAATTACATAACCATACCAACCACTTAAAACTTGAGACTTGCCATCTCGGCTTTCAAACACAATAAAGCTTGTTCTAACCAAAAACCCCTCGCTTGACCCCGGTACCTTCCATATTTCTGGAATCCCAGTTACCCTACTAGTGCTCGAGATCGGTATCTGCGAATACGCGAAACCTGTTTGTATCCTTACAATCCTGTCCTTAAGCCGTCTGATATCGTGAAACTCCAGGGTGACTTCCTCAGCAGGTGACTCAGCAGGAGAGCTCCCAGGAATCCAGTAGCAACCACTTTCAAGGAATAGTGAAAGCCATTCATCAAAGCTCTGCTGGTCTAAAAGCCGGGCTTCTTTTGCCACTAACATTTCTATCTTATTGTCGTGTATAGGATCTCCAAGATTCGAAATGTTCCAGAAAAAATCAGAGTAGCTCTTAACTTCTTTGTAATAAGATAGATCCACCACACTTGAATCCGCAATTTTCATAGGAAGTTCACTATTATTAGTCATTTTATACCTCCAAGTTTTCGCTATCAGGTTCCTCAGTCATTAGTCGTTTCCAGGTATCAAAATAACTACGACTATGAATCTCAGACGTCGGTTTGTTCGTCAAAATATTATCGTAACCAGCACCTTCTGCATCATTCATGTGTCGACTGATGTCAACCCATTCAATCTCCGGCATAGATTCAAGACCTTCTTGGCAGGACTCAAAATTTTCCGCATCATCGACCTCACCCATAATTGGAAAATCTTCTTGGGTGCGCATCCGAATAGCATTTAGCTCTTCATCCTCATCATCAAGTAAAGTTGCATACCAATGTAAAACCGTTTTATTAACCGAGAGTGGATCGATTACTTGAATTTGGTTTCCGATCAACAGCAAGTTAGGGAATATATTTAAATTCATACCCGCTCCAACTGCCATATCCAAAGTCTTTTCTGGTTCGCTATGATGGCTTCGGACGTTACTTTCGAAACTTTCCCGTCCGGGTTGAGGGCGTTGTTGATTCCATGCGGAGGTTTTATACATCTCAGGCCGCTGATCTATTACTGAGTGGCCATTTCCCAATGAATAAACCTTCATTTCGGTCTCATCAGCGCTCCCAAAATACTGCATATCTCCGCCACCGTGTCTAAGCGTGGTCATCTGTATTAGAGATTGGTGGGAGAACGGAACGTGATATCCATCCCCGGCATTGTCAAAAATCAATTTCCAATTGCAGTTGATTTCATAACGTTGAACTGAGTTAGAAACTCTTATGTCACCACCTTGATTTAGCCATTCATCAAGGTACTTACGCGCGTTTCCGAGATGTTCTTCTAGACTAACAGCACTTTCATTACCAGATCCGAATATAAAACCTCTATAACTTTCAACTCTAGGAAGTGCTGTCATAGAAAAACTGTCTTTATCGAAGCAATCTCCATAAGCATCCTGTCCTGGGATGACAAATGCTTTCCCGGAGTTTTTGAATTTCCAGCCATGGTAAGGACAAGTAAATGTCTTTGAGTTTCCGGAACTGTTTCGGCAGACTTTTGCGCCTCTATGGGGGCATCGGTTCAATAGTACTTGAAAATCATCATCACCCTTTCTCACAACTATCAAAGGTCGCCCACCAACTCGAATGGTCTGAAAGTCGTTAACATTTGGAATTTGACTTTCATGCAGCAAGAACACCCAGTTAGCTCTGAATATATTCTCCATTTCCGCATCATATATTTCAGAATCAGTATAAACTGACCTATGTACACGTCCCGGCTGGATAAGCTTGTTTATATTTTTCATGCATCACCTCAAAGGTTCTGGAAGTCAACATTCTTGTGCAAAACGTCCTTTATCAACTGCCGTATTGATTCAGGAGGTTCGTAACCCTTTAATTCTTTATTGAATCCATGGACTTGGTCTTCTTGCAGATTTCCGTCTTCGAGGTGAAATTTTAAGAATTCGTTCTCAACTGTATCTCTGCTTAATTCCGGGTGCCCCTGAAACCCAATAACATGGCTTCCAAAACTGAATATTTCCACTTCAGTGGATTCTGAATTTCCGAGTAAAACTGCTCCTGGAGGGCATTCAAGTACACATTCCCCATGACTCTCAACAAGTTTGACATTTGTTTCGGTGACTCCAATTTTGCCATTCACATCATTCAAAAACCTTATCTCGTCAACCCCAAATCTAAATTGTTGGCTAGGATTCAGACCCACGACCCCTCCAAGCGCCACTGCGAGCGCTTGGCAGCCAAAACAGATACCTACGATGGGTTTCCTTTGATCATATGCAGTTCGAATAAATTGAAACAATCCCGAGAACCGATTTCGGTCCTCATTTACTGAATACTCGCTCCCACTTACAACAAACCCATCATAATTATCAATGATATTGCTTAGATCTGAAAATCCACTTATAACATCCCATTCGGAATCTTCTGTTTTAAAAGCGCTTATCATTTCTTCCCTATAGTCAAAGCGCTCCTCTTCAGAGCACCACAATAACGCGAAACGTTTAGACATATTAGACACTCGACATTACAGCAAATTGAAATATTCTTTGTGTTCCCACTCGGTCACAGGGCCTTCCGGCTTAGCAGCCTCTTCTCCTTCGGCCGTTATAAACCTTGACCATTCATGCCTTCTTAGCTGGAGCCAGTAATTGATAAAGGTCTCCCCGAAACATGCATTGAAGAGCTCAGAGTTTTCTAGGTCATCAAGCGCCTCAGCCAAAGTAGCAGGCAAAAGCGGTACTTGAGCGTCATAGGGAGACTCTTGAAGCTCTCCGGGATCCTTACTATTTTTGATGCCATCAAGTCCGGAGACAATTTGTGAGGCCATATACAGATAAGGATTGGCGGCTGGTTCGCCGATACGATTTTCTACGCGGCTTGCTGGATCCCCCGTGCCCGAAATTACCCGAATCATTGCTGCCCTGTTATCTTTTGCCCATGCTTTTCGGTCGGGCGCAAGCGAGTAGGGTTGTCGTCTGCGATACCCGTTTACAGTTGGTGTTGTGAAACTGGAAGCGGCACTGCCATTTGCGAGCAACCCGCCAGCATAAGCCCGGCCCAGCGGAGACAGGGCTTCTCCCTCTGAGGGTATAAAAAGGTTTTCTTCGGTATGGTTATCAACTAACGACTGATGCATGTGCCAACCGGAAGCAAAGAACCCATTGATCGCCGGCTTGCACATAAATGTTGCGTGATAATCATGCCGAGAACATATTTGCTTGATTGCTGATTTTATAAGTAACACTGCATCAGCGGCTTGCAACCCTTCCATGACATCGAAGGTAGTCTCCATTTGGCTTGGAGCCCACTCATCTTCTATAGAGCGCAAAGGCAGGCCAAGCTCGAGAAGTCCTTTTCGAATTTTCGAAACGATGTCATCCACTTGGTCCAAGTGCTGCTCAAGCAGATAGGAATACCCTTGGGCTACAGGCTGTACCTTGATAGCTTCAGGCTGAATACCAGGTGCGCCTAAATCATCTGGGTCAAGTGAGCGGTCGACGATTTTCGTCAGGTACCACTCTAACTCGATACCACATTTAAACTTAAACCCTTCATTACTTAACGCTGTAAGGGACTGTTTCATGATTCCACGGGGGCACAGAGGAAATGGCTCACCTGACTTCCAATGCAAGTCTGCTATCATCCACCCGGTTTTATCAGCCCAAGGCAATACTTTAAAAGTGGTTGGGTCGGGAACCATCACAACACTTGGGCTGCCACTCAACTCCTCAATCCCGAATCCTCCACCGGGTGTGAATGGATTGAAAACAATAGAGTTGACCAAATCAAAGAAGAAAGGAGCCATCGTTATTTCTGACCCTTCTGAGAATGCCGCCTTGAGGGCTGCTACCGACAGCGCCTTACCTCGCAAGAGACCATACTGATCAGCCCAGGAGAGCCTAATTACTTCAAGCCCTAAAGCATCTACTTCTGCCAGAACTTTATCTGCAGCATCTCGCTGCTTATCTGTCCAAAGATTATTTTTCGTTATAAAATCGAATTTCTCACTCATGGGACATTCCTTTTTATGATTTTTCGAGCACTTGTTGACGCATGTTAATATTTCGACATTAGTTAGTTTTTACACCCCGTTCAATAACATCTGTGCAAAACCGTTTTGCAAAAATGCTGCGCGGGGAGGGTAGTCGTGACCTTTCCCCCAAATTCCGCACCATGAATTCGATGAGATTTCCCGCTAACCTAGCACGATGGAGATCTCGATATGAAGAAGACGCGATACACCGAAGAACAGATCATTGGCGCCATCAAGGAGCATGAAGCCGGAGCCAAGGTCGACGATATTTGCCGCAAGCTCAGCATATCCAGCGGCACGTTCTACAACTGGCGTAGCAAGTACGCTGGCTTGGAGGTGAACGAAGCCAAGCGCTTGCGCGAGCTGGAATCAGAGAACAACAAGCTCAAAAAGCTGTTGGCAGACAAGCTGCTCGAAGTTGAAGCGATGAAGGACGTGCTCTCAAAAAAGTGGTGACGCCTGCAGGCCGAAAGACAGCCGCCCGGCACTTGATTGAGCAGCATCGAATCAGTGAACGGAGCGCCTGCCAGCTTGTAGGCATTTCTCGTAGCGCGTTTCGGTATCAAGCCCGGGCTAGGAACGACCACGTCTTGAGAGAGCGGCTCAGAGAGCTTGCTGCGCAGCAGTCTGCCTATGGCTACCTGTTTTTGCACAGCTTGCTGAAGACCGAGGGCTTGGTGATCAACCGCAAGCGCACGTATCGGATATATACCGAAGAAAGGCTTCAGGTGCGTACCAAGCGACGTAAGAAGCTACAGCGCCCTCGGCAACCACTCGAAGTTCCTGGGGCCGTCAACGAGCGTTGGTCTATGGACTTTGTTTCTGATCAGTTGGCTAATGGTCGCCGTTTCCGGGTGCTGAACGTGGTGGATGATTTCTCTCGCGAAATGGTTGGACAGTTAGTGGCAGTATCGATCAGCGGGTGCCAGGTAGCGCGCTTCCTGGCGCAGCTTTGCGAGCACAGAGGTCAACCGCGAAAAATAATCTGTGATAACGGTACAGAATTCACCAGCAAGGCGATGTTTTTTTGGAGCAAAGAAACCAGCGTAACTCTGGGCTTCATTCAACCCGGCAAACCTACCCAAAACGCGTTCGTGGAGAGCTTGAATGGGAAATTCCGGAATGAATGTCTGAATCGATCCTGGTTCAGAACGATGGACGAGGCGCGTGTAGAAATCGATTCATGGAGGGAGCATTACAACCATGTTCGACCGCACAGCTCACTAAACTATTTGCCGCCAGTTGAATACGCTCGACGAGCGGCGTAACGTGAGAAATCTCATCGAGCCGGTGGTGCTAATTCAGGGGAAAGGTCAGTCGGATTCGAAGGGTTCGGAAATTCCATTGTTTTCCGGACTTAGCAAAGTTCGTCATATCGAAAGCCACGTATCTACGGGTGCAATTGGGGGTTAGCCCGGAGGATACTGGCAGCAGTTCACCTGTGGCACAAAAGCTTTCTCGTGGATCTTTGGCTTTGTCTCGATATAGCCGGCAGCGCCCGTGCTGATCCAAGCCAAACCGCTTGTTGAACTTACCCTGGCTACTTTTAGGGTTGGTGCGTGATTTTATCTGTGACAACGGCGATGAACTGACCAGCTTTCAATCAAAGCCCAAGTGTTCGGGCCACGGCAATTTTCCGCCATTGAGATAACGGGGTTGGCATCAAGTAATCAGGCTCTTCGCATTTAAGGGTGTAGAAAAAATCTGACCGGCTGGAAAAGGAGTCGGGGATCTTAGAAAATGTAAGCTCCTACACCAACAAAAACCAAGCCCCCGACGTGAACAATCTTACCTTTTCTAGCCCTGATCTTTCCAGCTTTTGCCAACTCAATAACCTCGGCCTGACTGCCACTGGACAACATCTTTGTGCAGAACGCGCCGTCATCGAATGCCGTTTCACCAAAGCACCTGAGCCGTGCCCCAAGTGCGGGGCTGCTGGTGCTTCACGCGGTACTGTTGATAGGCATCTTGCTCACACACTGCGTATTCCAGACCAAGCCTGCCACTGATTCCAGACGAAGCCTGCCACCCATTCCACGCGAATGCTGCCACTGATTCCACGGCAAAGCTGCCACCCTGGCAGCGCGCCTTGGCATCCCATCAGGAGCCAACCGACGCGGGATAACTAACCGGTATTCTGGCCCTTTCCAACCGGAGGGGATCAGATGCCTGCCAAGAGGTTATCCATGCGTAAAATCAAGGAAGTCCTGCGCCTCAAATGGGGCAAGGGTATGAGCAATCGCCAGATTGCGACGAGTTGCGGCATTGGCCGCCCCACCGTCGCTGAGTACCTGCGCCGGGCTCAGGAAGCCGGAGTGAGCTGGCCCCTGCCCGCGGATCTGGACGACACGCGGCTGGAACGGATGTTGTTTCCGCCGCCACCGGATATGCCGGCCCAGCTCCGGGGCATCCCCGACTGGCTGGCTATCCACAAGGAGCTCAGACACAAGCACGTCACCCTGTTCCTGCTCTGGCAGGAATACCGTACCGCCCATCCTGATGGCTACCAGTACAGCTGGTTCTGCGAGCACTACCGCGCCTGGCAAGGCAAGCTGGATATGGTCATGCGCCAGGACCACAGGGCCGGAGAGAAGCTGTTTGTCGATTATGCGGGTCAGACGGTGCCGGTGATCGACCGCGTCAGCGGGGAGATCCACGGAGCGCAGATCTTTGTGGCGGTGCTGGGTGCTTCCAACTACACCTACGCCGAAGCCACCTGGACCCAGGGTTTACCGGACTGGATTGGCTCCCATCAGCGCGCCCTCCGGTTCCTGGGTGGCGTGCCGGAACTGGTGGTGCCCGACAACCTTCGGTCCGGGGTGAGCAAGGCTCACCGCTACGAGCCCGATACCAATCCCACTTACCAGGATATGGCCTCCCACTACGGGATCGCGGTGTTGCCAACGCGGGTTCGTCGCCCGCGCGACAAAGCCAAGGTAGAGGGCGGAGTGCTGGTGGTGGAACGGTGGATTCTGGCGGCACTGCGCCACCGGCAGTTCTTCTCCCTGCGCGAACTCAATGCCGCCATCAGCGAACTGCTGGTGAAGCTCAACAATCGTCCCTTCCGCAAGCTGCCCGGTTGCCGCCGGGAGCACTTCGAGCAACTGGATCGGCCGGTGCTTCAACCCCTGCCGGCAGAGCCCTACGTCTATGCCGAGTGGAAGAAGGCCCGGGTTCACATCGATTACCACGTGGCTGTCGACGGGCATTACTACTCGGTACCCCATGCCCTGATCAAGCGCGAAGTCGATGTGCGCATGACCCACAACACGATCGAGTGTTTCCACCGCGGCGAACGGGTGGCCAGTCATCAGCGTTCCAATCTGAAGGGGCGCCACACCACGGTATCCGCGCACATGCCGGAGTCCCACCGCCAGGCGGGGGAGTGGTCGCCGGAACGGCTACTGAAGTGGG